>Ga0190309_1000229_pt1 | contig 16830 bp, 5 predicted proteins | sample 48700767_MG_FD_161656 | JGI IMG/M metagenome (GOLD analysis project Ga0190309, IMG submission 161656) | Hydrothermal vent sediment bacterial communities from Southern Trench, Guaymas Basin, Mexico - 4870-07-6-7_MG | ecosystem: Environmental > Aquatic > Marine > Hydrothermal vents > Sediment ... | reverse complement strand
TCCTCCCTTCCCATTTCATCCTTTCACCTCCTAGCTTCATCATGAGCTCCCACACATATATACTTGAGGTAAAAAATTTGGGGGCAACTAACAACTATAGTCGTTGTTAGCGCCCCACCTCCTCACTCACTTCTTTATATCTGTGGATAGATAGGATCTCCGAAGTATATGTGTTTTGCGAGCAATATCACGTCATCGAAATTGACTTCGCCATCTCCATTAACATCAGGGTCATCGTAGACTGGATCTCCAAAGTATACGTGTTTTGCGAGAGCTATCACGTCATCGAAATTGACTTCGCCATCTCCGTTCATGTCTCCTATCCTCAGTAGCATACTCACTATCTCAACCTCTCTCCACGCTTTGTTGTCCTCTGGATGCGCATCACCAGATATGCTCGCATTCACCGTTATTATGTAATTTCCAGGTGCGAGACCCGAAGTATCCCATTCATCGGGAGGACAAGTTTTTGACTTTCCGGCGTCCAGCGAGTAGTTGTGTTCTCCTATTAGCATGCTCCAAGATTCGTTTGCGACACGCACGGTCACATGCACAGTCTCGTTGAAATCGCCCTCATTCACGAGCTTGTATCTGATTTTGTATGTCTCTCCTATCGTTAAGTTCTCGTCAGGCTCAACTACATCCGTCCCATCTCTCGTTATCTTTATTCCGTTTACTGCACCTTCGTAATCGGTCGTGATGTTTATGTCGTGAATTCCTCTGAGTCTGATATTGAAGTTGAAAAGCCCACCCGCATTAATATCATCTTGAGTCACCGTGTATTCGGTCGTGTTTGTCCGTGTCCTGTCTGGACTGCTCACATCAAACCGCAGGACTTCGCTCGCATTCACATCCCTGCCATGAACGAGCATAAGTAGGTAGTAGTTACTGTCGTTGCGTGTCTCTGCCACCCATTTCCTACTTGTGTTCAGGTTTGTTATGTTTACAATTGGATTGTTACATTCAGTTTTGTTCTCGTAAAACACAAAACCATATATAGTAAGAGGTGTTGGTGGCTCTTCAGTTCCTGTCTGACAGTAATCCGGCGGATATTTAGATTTATATATGATATTCATATATGTCTGGTGACTATCTGCCATTGTAATTCCATAGGTGTCAACATCTCCGCAAAGACCGACAGGCGCAACAGGAACACCAAATACAATAAACGCAAACACAAACGCAAGCGTTCCAATCAGCACCCCAGCTCCTCTCTTCTTCATTTCCTTCTTTAATCACCTCCCTCCCATTTGGGTATTTATGTCATAGCGCCCCTCCTTGGCGCTCTGAAGCCCCTTCAGGTATCTCTCACAACCCGAGAGGGGCACACCCCTCCGCTTCAACCCCCTTATGTTCGCCACATCCCCCCTCATACTCATACTTCATGCGAAGAATGAAAAATTGGGTTATAAATAACATTATGGAATAAAAACATATGCAAAAAGCATGTGTAAAAAGCACATTTCTTCACACTCAACTGCAAAGGAAACACATGGAAGGGCAGATTATTCTGTGCTACTATGCCAATCGGATTTTCCGGCTAACTCTTTGGCGGAATAAGCATTCTGAATCGATGAGATGGGAGAATCTGATACGAAAGTTGATTAACAGAGGGGAGGAATCAAGAAAGAAATGAAATAGTAAGAAAAAGGCTTTGTATAATTTGTGACGCAAAAAAGAGAGAGGGAAAAAATAAAAAACTTGCAATTTTTTCGCTCTTTTGCTCTATCTATCAGCAGTTCTCCGTCAGCGTTCCAGCACTTTTCATGCTGATGAAGTATCCTTCGCCTCGCTCCATCGTATTGAAGTCGTTGAACACTGGAGGAGCGGCCGGATTGTAAACCTCAAATTTCCGCTCAATCGCATTCCACCTTGCGATATACCAGTAGTCGCCCTCAATTGAAGACAATGCATCGCTTATGTCCTTTGAGCAGTTCAGCCATCCGACCATGTTCAAGCCCTTCTTTAACTTAATACTCATTGAAGTGTATGGTGTTCCGTTGTATGTCCATGTGCAGTTTTGCGTAACATAAACGAAATAGCCTTCGCCAAGCTCCATTGTTTTGTCCATCACGCTCTCAAACCGTTTTGATGTAGCGTTAAATCTATATACTGCAGTAACATTCTCCCACACTGATGCCAGCACCGCACTTGTCTTGTTATCACTTGGTGAAAGTGGTAGCGAAATCAGGTTCCAGCCTTTATAAAGAGTTTTAGTGAATGTTTCTTCTGTCGGCGCTCCACACCTGAAAGTTCCGTTGTCGAGTGCTGCTTCCATATTACCTGTTGTATTTGTAATATATATGAATGGCATATCAGGTGCACATGTGAAATTTAAGCTTGTGATGCAGCCTGTTGATTTGCAGTGGACAGTGAAATTACCGATATGATATGCGCCGGGTGGTACCAGAACAAAACCTGAAGTGCCGTAGCCACTTCTGAGAGCGGTTCCTGTATCTTCATACACTGGATGTCCATGCACTGGATCAGTGCACCAGTTGAAAACTGTGCAGTTACCTCTATAACTACCTTTCACGATCTCAGCGCAGGATGGATCAGTAACTTCAATACGCCATTCGCCTCCGAAGAAATCAACAGTGCTGTTCACCCATATCTGCACAGTCACATTCTCTCCAGGTCCAGCAGTGGCAGGATCAGGGACAAGATAGTATATTGCGTAATAACCACTTGGCACCTCAACATTCCGCTGTCCTGAGGCGAGTGGAATTACTGTAATGAAGGATACTATCACTATCATCGCTACTAATATTCCTATCCTCTCATCGCACATGCTCATTCCCTCTCATCACCTCTTATCCGCAGCATTTGCAGCAATTTAGGTTCCTCGTGTATATTAGATAACTATCATAGAGTGTGATGAAACCATCACAGTCAGCGTCCCCCGCCCACACTGAAGTCATGCTCCTTGTGTATACTAAGTAGCTATCATAAAGCGTGATGTAACCATCGCAATCTGCATCACCACACTTAACAAGTTCGTAGTTATTCCACGGCGCTACAAGTGGACAGTAATCCTGAGCTCCCGCACCTCCATCTATGCTGTAAGCGGAATTACCGATTCCATCCCCATCGGTGTCGCTTCCCGAGTAATCGCTCCAGTAATTACCTGTGTAGTTGTCGTATGTGTTCCCGCCGTATTTGTAACCGATGCCCCAAGGATTATCAACGGAGCAGTTCCAGCAGTTAGTGCCTGTGTTGTCGTATGCCTGCGGTGTTCGTCCATTAGAGATGAAGTCGTTCCAGAACACGCAGTTATAAGAACTATTGTCCATTTTCAGTCCGTAATCACCGCTATACATTATATCGTTGCCGAAAATCTTGCTGTAATTGCCCCACACATATATACCGCATTTCGTATTGTTTCGTATAGTATTACCTTCAACGGTATGGTAGAATCCCATGAGTTCAATACCGTATGAATTGTTCGCAATTGTGTTGTTTCTTATGCTAACGAACTGCGCATCTGCCAGGTATTCAGGTGCGAGTGCTCTTGGGTAGATTTCTATGCCTGATGCGATGCTGTCTTGCACCGTGTTGTTTATTATATCTACATATCTTGATTTCATGACCATTATGCCTTTGTAGTTCCTCTGAATCATGTTCTCCTCTATTGTCCCGTTAGATAAGTTATATAAATATATGCCTCTGCCACCTTTGTCGCCGTAGACCTGGCAATTCCTGATTGTGCAGTTCTTTATAACAAATGGGACATTTGTGTTCTCTATATGGATGCCATCGTAACCCTTAAGGTCCTCTATTATGTGGTCCTCTATATAATAGGTTCCGCCTATATTTTTAGCTAATCCTGCACTTACAAGATCATCAAAATCACTGTTGCTCATCACGATAATCGCTCGCCCAACGATGTGCACTTCTGTCCGCTCATTGTTCCATTCTTTCAGTTCGTCCACTTGATTGTCCACATCTGCAATCACTTTAAATTCATGAGTTCCTGCGGACAAGTTCACAGTGAAATTCACCACTTTGCTCTCGCCCATGTTAAGCCCGTTCACACTCACAGTTCCGTTCAGCACACCGTCAACATACAAACTGACATTGAAAGAAGTTGCGACATTCGCTGTGCCGTTATTCACGATTGTTGCATTTATTATTTGGTCGGTATTCGGCTCTATGACACCTGGGAATCCGATGTCGCTGACAATGAGGTCAGGTATGGAAGCATTTTGCAGCACTAAGATTGCATTGCAAACACTGACAAATCCATCTTCTCCACGACTATACCAAACTGACTGATTACCAGCTGTGTTCAAATAGTTGAGAATATCCCATGTGTTTATCTCAAAAGTATTACTATCAACCATGCTTGTGTCCAGTGTATTCCCATTAAATTCGAGGCAATTACTGCAAACAGGGTCGTATGCAGTGAGATGAATTACAGTCAACTCCGCTATGTTCGGTCCAATTGTAACAGTGCCTTTGAAATATGTTGTATTCTCGTTATAATTATTGACATAATTCAGCGCATCAGATCCATCATTTATCCAATACTGAGTCAGAGGATAGCTGTTATTCTCTAACACGACAACAAGAACGATGCCATAGACTCTGCCATCAATCGTTCCATTGATTTTTGATACTTCCGCTGTGTTTGTTTGTCCTGCATTGACAAGATTTGTCACATTATACCACCACCAATATTTGCCGTGCGTGGTTGCCCAGACATTTGGATTGGCGTCATTTACGCCCTCAAGATGCAATGGACCAAGTTCGTTTCCATTGAACTTAACACTCACCCATCCTTCGTTTTCCTCGTTGCCGCCCCATACACCACTATATAAGTATGCCTCTCTGACAGTTCCAGCGGGCACATCGAAAGAACCTGAAAGAGTCGTTTGTCCGTTCCAACCCACACTACCTATGAAAACAGTGCCATTCAACGTGCCACTTGACCTCGTCGTCAGTCCCCATCCATCAAATTGATAATCCGCCACCGCCACTGGTATGCTGAGAAACACTACCGCCGCAACTAATATCGCCGCTATACATCCACATCTTACCCCTTTCTCTATCCTTTCACCACCTCCCTCTGCTGTTTGCTTTTATCTGCGCCGCCATCGGCGCTCAGATGAATGGAGGTATAAGAGGTTTTCGCCCTCATGGAATATCGCCCCCGTTTCCTTAGGGCTTCCACCGGAAGCACTAAGGTCGGGGAGTGTGGTTCAGGACAAACTACTCCACTTTGGGCTTGGTCACTATATAGGCACAGGCTCGCAAAGGGCATCTTATCTCTCATACCTCTACTCATCTTCATCTTACATCGTGCTAAAAATAAATAATATTATGGAATTAAAACATATGCTTTTTGCATATGCAATAAACACACTCATTTATATAACTTGTGAAGACTTGCGAAGATAACGAAGAAAATAGTGAAGGGGATGAGAGGAAAGAAAAAAGGGAAGTGGAAGAAAGCGCAAATTTCGTGTGTCATCATACTTGCATTACTTGTAATGCACTCGTCGCAGAATATCTCTTCGCCTTCTTCGCCCGTCAATAATTCCTCCTCACCGAATTCAACATTTCCATCTGCAACGCCATCCGCTCCTCCGCTTAACATATCTGCACCGAGTATCGTGTCGTTTGAACCGAAATCAATGATAGTATGTGATTATGAGAGTGAAAGAAGAACATTCAGCATATCCACAGACCAGGTTGTAGATGTGCGATGGCTCATAAATGGAACTGAGATTCAGGTGAACAAGAGCGTAATAAATGCTTCATACACAAAAAACGCAACTTTCGGCATATGGAATGTCTCTGCCATTGCGTTTAACAAAAACGGAACAGTAATTCATACATGGATTTGGAAAGTGTCTCAAAACTTCACAAATCGCACAAACCGAACAAACCTCACGACGCCTTCGCCAACGCAACCTATAACGCAAACACCAACGCCCTCTTCATCTCCCCCAACGCATTCACCTCCGCCTACCCCAAAACTTTCCCCGCAATCAAAACCTACACAAAAGAAAACACATACAATTACAGCGCCTTTCTATATCTTCGGCTGGGTATATTATGATAAAGAAAAATGTTACAATCCTATTGTAATCGTGAGCAATGGAAAAAATAAGTGGCATGCCGAGACTTATTCTAACTTCTTCCACCTTTTCATTACAAATATAAGCGAAGGAGATATTCTTGAGTTTAATGTTTCAGATGGAAATCAATATAACATCACGGAATTCGTAGTAACACATGAAGATATAGAAAAAGGAGGCATTTTTAATGTTAATCTGACGCTCAAAAGCCCAACACAGACCGACTTGGCAGTAACAAAATTATGGATAGAGCAGCCAGAAATTATAATTGGAGATGTTGTGAATGTGACTGCGGAAATTAAGAATAGAGGAAAAAGCACATGCGCAACGACAATATTCTACGACGAAAAGAACATCTCTATATTCAAATTCTATTGGAATGTGCCCAACTTTACAAATAAGGGAAATGATATCATAGTTCAGCCTGAAGCCCTAAAAATAAGAATACACTTTATTGAGCTGGGAATTCAGGATGGGGGTTATGTGAAAATTTACGATAAAAAAGATGATTTGATTCATAATTTCACGGTGGATGCGGGAGATTTTAATATAACAGATTTTTGGACAAATTGGAGCGAAGGAGATGAAATAAGAATAGAATCCAATGCGAGAAATTATCTGTATTTTATGATTGATAAATATGAAGCGATATTTGGAAATGAAACACAGAGATTAGGAAGCGGTCAGTCTTCTAAGTTTACAGCGAGGTGGAATGCATCTGCATGGTTCAACGATGAGGACATTGCTTCTGGCAATCACACAATTCGTGTGCGTGTTATGCCTCTGCCAAATGAATCAAATGTTGAGAATAACGAGATGAGCAGGACAATATGTGTGAAGCCAGCCAGAATAGATATTCAGGTGAAAAATCTCTTCGTGGATAAGGAAACACTTCTTGACGGTGATGTTGTCAATATTACTGCTGTTATCACGAACAACGGATATGAAGATGTGAGTGAATTAAAAATTATGTTTATAGATGAAGAGAATGAAAGGAAGGAGTGCTTTAGCGAAACTACTATTCATAATCTAAAAGCAGGTAGTTCCGCAACAATCCCCACAGTTTGGAACGCTACTTACGGCAATCATACTATAACAGTGATAGCAGACCCTGATGACGTCATCCCAGAGCTTAATGAAACCAACAATCAGAGGAATATACAAGTATATGTGAGGAAATCAAGGGATTTCTCCCTCACATCTGTTGAGCTATTCAATGAAAGTGGGAAGATAAACGCATCCGATCTTTTCTTAGGCGAGAAATTGGTTGTGAAAGCGCTCTTAAATATAACAAATTTTGCAAATCGTGGTGGAGAAACGAATGTTTGTTTGTTTATGAATGATAATTTATTAGATAATGCGACCGTTGTTTTCGGCAAAGGTAACGAAACAAAGTATGTGGTATTTAATTTGACAATTGATAGAGCGGGGAATCACACGCTTAATGTTTGTGTTGACTGTAATGATACAATAAAAGAGTTCGATGAGACGAATAATTGCAAGAGTATAAATATATGTGTGCATAAAGGAAACGATTTTGCCGTCACAAATATAACATTCAGACCAGAGCCTCTAATAGGGGATGTTATTGAAGTTAATGCGACAATAGCGAACTTTGGGAGCAGGGAAGGAAGCACTATTGTGGAATTTTATGATAGCAAAGATGTGAATATTATGAGAACTTTGGAGGATTATGAGCGTTTCGGTAAGGATAAAATAAAGGATGTGATTAAAATTCCTGGCGCTCATAGAATAAGAGTGCATTTTTCGTATGTTGAAGAAGGGTTTGTGAAGATTCTTGATGGAAATAATACTGAAGTTGAGGCGTTGAGTTCCAAAAGGGATATATGGACAAAATGGGTATCAGGTGACATTATACAGATAGAATCACAATGGGCTGAATTCCTGATCGACAAATATGAAGCAGTGATTGAGAGCAGAAATATATCAATAAGTGCGAAATCATGTGAGAATATCTCCGCCAAATGGGACCTATCCGACCAATACATGGGACACATATTCCTCGGAACGCACAATTTGACTGTAAAAGTTGACCCTTATAATGATATTGATGAGCTTGATGAGGAGAATAATACATTAACGAAGCGGATATATGTTGGAGCTTCTGTTGATTTTGCAGTGGAAAATATCTCCTTCTCTTCTAAGGAGCCTATACTTGGCGACATTGTCAAAATAAACGCAACTATAAAGAACTATGGCGTGAAAAATGGAAAGACTTCTGTGGAAATATTCTATGATAACAGAACGGCGGAAATAAAAAGAGCGGGATACTACACAAACATAACGCTACCTGAAGGCGTAATAGGCGCAAAACTTCATTTTTCTCGCATAACAAGCGCAAGTGGAGTTATTATTTGTGATGAGGAAGGGAATTTTATTGAAAGGATTTATGATCCCGGTTGGACGAGTTATATATATAGTGATGTTATTATATTGAAGTCATTAGAAGGCGACTTTGAAATTGATAGATATGAAGCGGTAATTAAGAACGAAACTATTGAGTTGAATGCTTCAGAATCAAAGATTATAAGTGCTATATGGAATGCGACGAAAATATATGGAGGGGCAGGAGACCACGACATTACTGTCCGTATTGACCCTAATAATGAATATGCTGAAATAAACGAAGAAAATAATACACGCATCCAGCATATATTCGTAAATGGAACAGATTTTGCTGTCATAGATATAGAGATACCATATTCTCCCGAAAATCCATTATATGAAGGGAAAGTTGTGAATGTAACTGCGAAAGTTGCGAATTTTGGTGCAATTTCCGCTCATAATACTGTTATCTTCAAAGATGGAATAGGATTGGATAACAAAAGTGGTGTGATTTTCGCAAAGAAGAATATCAACTTGAGTTCTGGAGAAATTAAAAAAATTAATGTGTCGTGGAATGTGATGTATGGTGGTGATGAATATCATACAATAACTGTGACTATTCCTTTCGATAATACGGACAATAACAGAACTAATAACTGCTTATGGGAAAATACTTTATTGCCCGCATATTATGGGATTGACTTTTCCGTTGAAAATATCAGTGCTTATCCGAGAGAAGTGAGAGAGGGAGAATATGTGAATATAACAGTGGTCGTAGGTAATTTAGGATACAAGAGTGGAGATGTTGATATTGGATTTTTCATTAATTACACAGATTTCGCCGCCAGTAATCAGGAGAGATTCGAGAGAATAGGAACTATAAGATCGATACATCTTGAACCTGGAGAAAAAAGAAATGTTTCGTTTGAATGGCGTGCAAATATTCACGGTGGAACGCATTCAATTATTGCAGTTGTCGACCCTGATGACAAATATGATGAAGATGATGACATTCGTGAGGTCAGAGATTCAATAATATTCGTTGGAGATACAGGGAATAATGTGAAGAGATGCATTATACATGTGATTCCAGCAGATATTTCCATTTTAAATCTCACGATTGAGCCTGATGAGCCCGAAATTGGCGATATAGTAAATATAATTGCGCATGTGAAGAATGAAAATGTGAGCGAAAGTGCTGATAGCTTATTGAAATTCTATGTGGAAAGGGAAATCTCAGAGAGCTGGAGCTCTTGCAGTTGGGAAAGCACTCAGTTATCTCTTTCATTATTGCAACCTGAAGACTCTTTGATGAGAATCCATTTTGACCACATAAGGTTTAATCTTACAGAGGAATGGCAGAGAAGTGCAGAAGTATATTGTTATGTCAGGGATAGTAAAGGAAATCTTAAACCTGTGCATTTTTATGTAAGAAAGGAAGGAGGAAATCAGATGATACCGGTGCTGAACATTTCGTGGGAAACCAAAGAAGGTTGTAGCTGTTATAATAAATCTGGATACCACGTAAATTGCACGAATGAAAGTGTTAAATATAAATGTTGGGAAGATATTTGGACGGATTTTGCTTATGGCAACGAACTTGTTGTAATTGCAAAGGGAGACTTGAAATCCTTTGGAGATGGTGAAACAGAACTCCTAATAGATAAGTATCAATTATTGCTTGGGAATAAGACATTGTCGTTGAGACCTGGCGAGTCAAAGCCTTATAATGCCACGTGGAATGCGAGTTTGCCGCCCGGAGGTTATCCCATCATTGTGGAAGGTTATCCCACCCTTGACGATAAGAAGAAGAGAGAGGTGCGTCTGCTGTCCGGAAATTACACAATTATAGTTGTCTCCAATAACTATATTAGAGACAAAATTTATAAGGTTTTTCTGGGAGGGACGGACTTGGTTGTTACGAATGTTTCTGTGAACGGCGTCGTATGGGGAGAAGAATCTCCTTCATTTGAAGTGAATGATGGAGACATTGTTGAGATTAATGCCACTATAAGTAACTTTGGCAGATTAAATGCGAGCAATTTCACAGTCAGATTCTGCGATGTGCTGGAAGATGTTGGCAAAGAAAAAATTATTGAAGAGAAGAATGTATCATTACTGGAATCTGGCAAATCGATGAATTTCTCGATGCTCTGGAATGCGAGTTTGAGAACAAAGATCGGAAGCGAGTATTACGATTCATACAATCATACGATTAGAGTTGAAATTGTCACGAGGAAGGAGTTAGAGGAAGATATAGCGAACAATGAGGTGTCGGTGCCCATCTATGTGAAAAAATCACGCAACTTTGCGATTGTGAATTTATCATTTGGAATTGATAACAAGACATATTGCCCAGATTCAGGCAGAGTCTATTTGGAGCTTGGTGGAAATGTGACTATAAACGCTACATTGAACATAACAAATCATGCTAACAGAGGAGGTGTTGTTAATGTGAGTTTCTATGTGGATGAAGTTGAGGTGGGGAAGGAAATAGGGAGCAAAATAGTAGAATTTGAAGCAAATATAACAAATAAGACAAAATATGCAGAAATTACATGGGAAGTAGAGGGTATTGTGGGCGATCATAATATAATTGTGATAGTAGATTCCGATAATAGAACGATAGAATTTAACGAATCAGATAACAAGTTAATACAGAAGATTCATGTATCTGCTTCAGATCTTTTAATTGAGCGTCTTGAGGTGTGTCCTGAGAATCCAATGAAGGGTGAAGATGTGAGCATAAATATCACAGTTGCAAATCGTGGGAATAAGGATGAAAGTAATGTGACTTTGGGTGTTTACGAATTGAGAGGAAGGCGAATGGAGGATGTAGATTACGATATTGGTGTATATAATGGCTCGAGAAGCATGCAAATTACGAGGAGTAATGCGACCGCAATGCGCCTTTATCTTGATCTGGACATAAAGAAAGGCGGGAAAGTTTGTATTAATGATAGTGATAGTGTGATAGTATGCTATGATGAAGTCTTCCATGGATGGTCTCCGTGGATTATTGGTAATAAGACAGAGATAATTGTGAATGGTAATGAAAGTCATGTTCAGGCGATGGTCAGTAAAATATATTATCTGAATCGGAGTGAGGAAATAAAAAGAATATCAATCGGAAATCTTACAGTAAACACCACAGCAGATATTAATATTACTATTAATACTACTAACATGGCTGAAGGAGAGCAGTTAATTGAGGTGAGAGTGGATCCCGAGAATGATATTACGGAATACAATGAATTAAATAACAGGAAAGCAGAATTAATATCCGTGCAAACGGCAGATATGGTAGATATTTCTGTATCAATTAATAAAACACAAGAAATTATAAGGCATGGAGATGAATTGAGAATTGAGGCAAACATTACTAACATAGGGATAAAAGAGGCGAGGAATGTAAGTGTGCGTTTTCTCATAGACAATATTCCAATAAATATTACATCTATTCCTATTCTGCATCGGAATGAATCATTGAAAACAAATTGGACAGCAATAGTAGGAGAGCATACAATAAAGGTTGAAGTTGATTATGACGATAGAATAACGGAAAAAAATGAGACGAACAACATAGATGCGTTAGATATATATGTTTTTGGTGCGGTGATGAAAGGAAATACATCTTGGGAGACATTAGGACTTCACGGCGAAATATTATTTGGACCTGAGCAACCTTATGATGAAGATACTGTAAATGTTACTGCAAATATTACAAATACTGGATATGTAAATGCTACAGATTTTAACGTAATTTTATTCTTTAATGCACTAGAATACATAGACATAAAGGGAAAACGGAGAGAACGGATAAATAAGAGTTATGAAGGTGCAAAGTGCGTATATCTTAACATAATAGATAGAGTGGAGGAAGAGAGGAGGGTGGAAAATCCGCTGAAGGAACACATTAAGATATATGATAAATTCTCAAATCCTGTGCTAAATGAAACAATTTTTGATGAATTATGCTGGATAAATGATAGGATGAACAGAATAAAGTCATGTTGGGTAGGAGTGGAGGGGGATGCCGTTAACATATTTATTAACAGCCTGCAATTCAGTGAAGACTTCATTATCTACTTCTATCCGATTTATCAGAATAATACATCACGGTTATATGAAGTGGAAAGCCTACCTATTAACAGTTCAATTATACTTCATCCACCGATTAAGAGGAATGTAAGCACGGGTAATTATCTAATTACGCTTATTATTGACCCTGAATGCGTGATTCCGGAGGATGAAGATGATAAAGTGGATAATATTATTTCAAGAACGATGCATGTCCTGCCGACAAGAGACTTCTCAGTGATAAATGTAACGCTTGATAGAAAGACAAACTTATCTGATTTAGATAGGATAAATATAACGGCAGAGGTTGCGAATCTGGGAATGAGAAACGGAACGACAGAGGTAGAGTTCATTGATTACGAGAATGAGAGTGAAATTTTCGAATATTACTTCAATAAGAGCATCCCTTCACTTTACATACCGATACCGCCTGACACTGGATTGTGGAGAAATTCAACAACAAAGTGGACAATAATTCATCGTCCGGGAGCGGATGCAATACTTCTCCACTTCAATAGAATAATTGTAGGAGGAGAGTCATGGGGAGAAATGAGAATCTACACGAATATCTATGATGAAGGGCGGAGAGGTGATGAAATATGGGGAATAGAAGGGAGTAAAGGAAGTGCCCCTTTTGAGGAAAAGAATTATGATATTTCAGTGCCGGGAGATACTGTTTATATTAAGACGGAGGGGAGTGCATCATTTGAATTGAGAGAATACACAACCGTAAAATTAATAAAAAGCAAGAATGTGACTTTAAATGCAACTAAGACCCTAAATGAATCTAAGAATGTTATTACAAATTGGACAGTACTTGCTGGAAACCACACGATAACTGTTAAAATCGACCCTAAAGATAGAATATGCGAGATAAACGAGTCTAATAATACATTCTCGGTTCCATTAGGTGTTAAAGCGACGAGAGATCCGTTAATTGAGAACATTACATTTCATCCGGAACATCCTAAAGGAGGTGATAATGTAACAATAAGCGTAAAAATAAGGAATAATGGGACAGAAAGGGCGGAATTCAGGTTTGATTTATGGATGAATATCGCAAAGAATGCTGATGCACCCCCTCCTGAGAATTCAATACGGAAAATTAGGAATGAGGAGAACAGAACCTCGTATATAATACTACTCAAAAATGTGAATCTCTCACTTAAACCAAATGAAAGTATAATAGTTAATGCGACATATCACAATATAAGTGTTTTTGGAGACCCTATTTATGAAGTTATAGCGATTGTTGACCCCCTTAACGAAATAAGAGAAATATATGAGAGCAATAATAAGCTCGTAAGGGAGATAATTATGGACTATCCTGACCTTACGGTTTCAGGTTTTGTATCTCCTTCAAGAGAGGATAATAATGCATATGTGAGAGTGGATAATGTAGGCATAAAAAATGCAACGAATGTCAGTGTTAGATTTGAGTTGAGCAAGTATAAGCCGATTGAGATTAGAGGAAGTAAGAGAGGATTTATGGAAGTGCCTGAAGGAGGCATAGAAGGAGCATCTAACATAAGAGTTCATTTCGGGTTTGTAGATGCGAAGGGAGGATGGCTTGAGGTGAAAAAGGATTGGAGGGATAAAGAGGCACTTTGGAAATGCTCAGGAGAAGTGTGTGAAGGATGGACACCATGGGTTGAAGGGGATAGAGTATGGGTCGTTTGGTCATTAAAAGAAGGTAGTTTCCTAATAGATGCAATTGAATGGGGAGAGGTCAACACCACGATGATAGATTCTGTTAATAGAAGTGAGAGCGCTCTGATCAAAATACCAGATGAATGGATGATATATGATCAGCCAAAGCGAATAAAAGTAATTGTTGATCCTTATAATAACATAACTGAATTGAGAGAGGATAATAACAGCAGGACTGGAACAATTTACATAGACCTTGTTGCTGAGAATATAACATTTGTGTATCCCAGATATGTTCTTTGTTTAGATACCGAGACCAATATTATTGATGTAACTATAAGGAATGGAGAGAGAAACGCAGATAATATTGTCTTACCTGCAAGTAACTTTAATATATCCCTTCGAGTAAAATACCTGAATGGAACACCTTATAAGCAGTCATATGAGCTGACATACACAGAGCTGCTATACGCAGGTGAAACCGATAATATCACATTTACATTGGGCAAAATATATCCTCCATTTAAAGGATTCTCCGAAGAATATATTGTCTCGGCTGTAGTTGACGCAAATAATAATATCATAGAGGGAAACGATTTCTACCCTTGGGGTGAAGGTAACAATGAGATAGAAATGCAAGTGACAGTATCCCAAACTAATGGATATAAAGCAAAAGAAATCCCTCTTAAAAATGTCGCCCATGGAAAGCTTTACGGAAACATCATATATGATATTGGTAACAGTAGATATTCAAATTCTTCGGAATGGGAAAAACCATATTCAATAGATTTTGATTTGCCCCATATCAATGCGGATGATGTGGAAATGGCAAGACTCTATTTATATTGGTTGACATGGCAAAAATTAGAGACACCATCAATTGATATGGAATTTAACGGAAAGAAAGTCGTATATATCAATAATATAAACGACCAAAATTATTTTGATGATGTGCAATATGTAGATATAAAAGGTGAAGAATACATATTTAAGCACAGATATGGAGTTTATGTTTATGATGTTACAGAGGAAGTGAGAGATGCTATCAAGAGTCAAGAGAGTCTTGAGGCTGTTGCATATAGGAAAGAGGAGGCTGGCTTAGCAGGCATGCTTCTTCTCATAATTTACAAGGATTCTTCAGCACCTCTTATGGAATATTGGATTAATGAAGGTGTTGATGTGATATGGGCAAATGAAGAGAAAGATACCAAACCAGAACAATGCATCGTTAGAGCCCCATTCAACACATCTTTAGATAAAGATAAAGTGGGAGATGCAAAACTATTTACTGTTTTATCATCGTCATCTGAGAATTCTGAACATGCTTTGCTCTTTAATAATGAAGAAGTGGCAGTAGATGCATGGAGAGAAAGAGGAGATGACTGTATTGCTCTTACGGAGCCAGATGAATGGGTGGATGTGAAAAACGAATTATCAGGGCAGGGAGATGAGGCTGAATTTCAAAGCAGAGGTGATTATATGACTGTGACAAACGCCATTTTAAAAGTCACATACCTGCCTGACCTGACAGTTTCGCTTGAGAGTTTTCCTTCATCTGTGAAAGCAGGCACAACTCACACAATAAAAGTGAGAGTGAGTAACTTGGGAGAGAGCAAAGCAGAGAACTTTATCATGAGATTGAAAGCGAGCAAAGGAACAGTAACGCCTTCTGAGCAAACAATAAAACTGCTGAACGGGACATACGAAGGAAATAACACCGTTACGGTAGATTTCAAGTGGACTGCTCCGAAATTAGCGATGCCATCATCTGAATACATACAAAGAGTGGAAGAGAATGTGAACATATCTGTTGAAGTTGACCCCTATAATATGGTTGATGAGCTGAATGAGAACAATAATGCAGATGATATAACTGTGACGGTGTGGGATGTTCTCACGAGGAATCCTGAGTTGAGACCGCCGGGAGGCGGAGGAGCGGGGGGAGGCACTGGCACAGGCTTCGGAACTGGAAACAAATCTGGTAGGGAAGCGGTTGCATTCGGCGGCGCCCCTGCTGAATCTGAAGAGACAGGAAAAGGTAAAGAGGTAAAAGAGGAATCTCATGCAAAAACACTCTGGGGCTATCTTTTGAGGAAAATACTTGTGCCTGGTGAGGAAAAAGCAGGAGGCTCTTCAGGATTCTTACTGTGGGAATATCTCATTAAAGTTTCCGCTTTCCTCATTGGTATTGCTTTCCTCGTTCTCGGCTATTTATTTGAGAGAAGGAGACACAATGCAGCGAAGCATGTGAGAAAAGAACGAAAGAGTAGAGGTGAAAGCGAGAGGTGAAGCGGGATGGTATGGTTTGAGGCGCTGAAAGGCACAATAACTGCACTGCAAAACATAATATATCTCATTTCCAATGCACTGCTTATCCCAGTAATGGCATTGCTTGTCGGCGGTGTGGCATTCTCCCTCTTTGAACTCGGCAGATTCGTGTATGAGTTCATCCTGCGAAGGAAACATCCGAGCAGAATAGAGGAAATAGCGTGGATTTTTGACCGTGAAAATGCAACAGAAGCGGGACGTAAGAGTGGTGAGCGCCTCCGAGAGGCGCTGAAAATCATTCGCTCAAAGGGTTCAAGCAAACTCGTCCACGATTTCATAAACGATTTGGAGCGGTTAAGTGCGAAGATTAAAGACGAACGCATCCTGAAGGTGCAAGTAGAGA
>Ga0190309_1000226_pt1 | contig 17002 bp, 15 predicted proteins | sample 48700767_MG_FD_161656 | JGI IMG/M metagenome (GOLD analysis project Ga0190309, IMG submission 161656) | Hydrothermal vent sediment bacterial communities from Southern Trench, Guaymas Basin, Mexico - 4870-07-6-7_MG | ecosystem: Environmental > Aquatic > Marine > Hydrothermal vents > Sediment ... | reverse complement strand
TACTCCTGAAGAATTAAGAATAATTGGGAAGAAGATTAAGGAACAATTCTCATTTCCCGTATATGTTAGAACAAGAGAGGGTGAAGAACTTATAGAATGATACTCAAATGTAATGATTGTGGATTGGCGATAAGCATTCGAGAAGAAGGAGATTATATTGTGTTAAGTGAAACCGAGAGACTCCCAAAAAGATTACTCACGAAGAGTGGGATATTGAATTGTCCTTTCTGCAAGAAAATAATGGAGATAGAAGAATGATAGTTGAATGTAAAGCTTGTGGAAAAGTTTTTGGAGTAGTCCTTAAGGAGAAAGAGGGTGAAGTCACACTCAAGAAAGTTTCATACCTAAAAATGAAATGTCCCTATTGTGGTGAAGAAATAGAGTGGGGAAAACCAAAGAATGAGAAAGAACTATAAATTGGAACGATGAGGAGGACGAAGAAAATGCTTTCAAAGAAGGAAACTGAATATCTCGATAGATCTTTTGACGCCTTCCTTCGGGAAGTACAAGAACGATTTCATCTTACTCCCAAGGAAGTTCTTCGAGAGATAGATGTTCGTTTGTCAATTCTACTTTCAAAATATGGATATGGAGGAGAATAAATGCTCGACAGAATTAAGAATGTGATTGGAAAAATTGGTCAGTTGATAGACAAATGGACCTTCCGGGTAATTGATGTATTCTTGGCGATAACCTTTGTGACTGTCGTGCTCTTCTTCTGTTTCACAGTCCTATTCTTTGTTTACTTTCTGTTCACTCACTATGTTCCATTGTAGCTAAATCTTCACCAGATGCACATATCTTCGATATACGCAAATTTATCTACCTGTCCTATATTTCACTATTCACCAAACAATAATATTTCGATATATTGCAAATATGAAGAAGTTAGAATTAGAAGGTTTAGAGGACGATAGGATAATAGTCGAGTTGTTTGATGATAATTCTGTCGAAATAACAACAATAGACGTGGATGGAGACAAATCAGGTCATATCTTTTTGTGTCGAGCGGAGTGGGAACAGATTATGGCTTATCTCATTAGCACCAAGTTGAATTCGGAGGTATGAAGATGGAATTGAAATGGAGTTTAGGAGAACCTGAATGTGAACTTGTTTTTCAAGTAGGCAAGATATATCCTACACATGTTATATGCACTCTCTACGAACAAAATGTTCTTGGAGAAAAACGTTTTGTAGAACAAAAGACTTTTAAATTGGTGGAGGTCAAGAAATGAAAAGGAACTATTTGTGGAGAGTGATAAACGAAAATATTACATCGTTTAAGGTCTGGTTCACCTGCTGGATTGCAGGTGCAATAATTAGTCTTCTAATACTACTCTTCCTACGATGATGGACATGAAGGTGGATGTAATTGAGACCTTAGCTTTTACGGCGATTTATATATTTATGATTGCAGTGATTGCTCTTTCCATTTCTTATCCTAATCTATAATCGGTTTTTTTCCTAATAACAGGAGGCAGAAATGCTATCAGATGCTGAAATTCTCGAAGAAATGAAGAGGGGAAATATAGTGATCGAACCATTCAGGAAAAAACAGCTTAATCCCAATAGTTATGATGTAAGACTCGGTGAATACTACGCAGTCGAGTTCCCTTACTCACAAGTACTCGATCCCTACAATAAGTATCTTGTAGAAAAACACTGGAAAATTAGGAGAGCTGCCAATCGCATAATCATTCGTCCTGGAGAGACTATCCTCGCTCACACTCAGGAAGTCATAGGAGGAAGAGGAAACATAGCGAGTAAGATGAATGCGAGAAGCTCACTTGGAAGACTCGGTATATCGGTATGCAAATGTGCTGGATTTGGGGATGTAGGTTTCATAAACAAGTGGACAATGGAGATTACTAATCACTTACCTTCAACATCAGTAGTCCTTTACGTAGGGATGCGAGTAGCTCAAATCTCCTTCTTCAGGACAGGCATAGTCCTTCACGAGTACAAAGGCAAGTACGGTCAAGAAGAGTGGAAACCTGAAGACATGCTCCCTAAAATGTGGAAGGACTACGAACTTCATGATGATAAATATAAAGGTTTGATTAGGAGGGATTGATATGCCCGGTGGTGATGGGACTGGTCCCATAGGTATAGGACCTCATGATGGTCGAGGTCGAAGTAAAGGCGGTAGAGGTCAGAAGTCTAAAAGACGAGGAACTGGTCGAAAGACTGGTGGTCGTAAAGGAAATTGTTAGGAGGTGAAAAATGTCAAGACCAAAAGAAGATGTACTCGGCTACGCGGACGACGTTTATCTGATGTGGCTGAAGAACCACATAGACTACATAAAATCCATAGTCGAACACCTTGAAGGAATCTATTCAGTGTATCTCGAAATCAAAGAAGATGCTGATTCGGACTTTGGATGGATAGCATCCGATGAGTTCATAGAAGCAATGAACGAGATGAAGAAGTACCTCGATAAGATATTTGCAGACTTACTCCAACACCAAAAGACGATAATATCGGGTAAACTCCTATGGAACGAAATTAAAAATCAATACGAAAAAGAAAAGAAGAAAGCCGACAAAAAGAAAAAATCAAAACGAGAAGAAGTTGACCCGTCATTTCAATAAGAAATGAGAGCAAATAGAAAAGGAAACCGAAAAAGTAAAATAAGAAGTCGAAAGCGGTGGGATAAGAAAAGAATTAAAAGAAATCCCACCCGTGTTTTTAATTTTTCAACAACCTAAAGCGTTTCTAATTTCATCTGGATGAATTACGTAATCGAATATCACATCTACTTTAGGAGCTGGTCCACCGAATACAGCGTACCAAGACAGTCCTTCGTCACTACTCATCTGATCCCCAAATTTGATATCGCACCCCCTTGGTTCAATGTGTTTCCCTTCGTTAGTATCACATAACCCTCCTCTATAAATTTGTAACGCGTGATAAGGCACCAACCACATTGTTGTGCTACATCCAAGAGGTCTGACGTTTCCATTCCACCACACGTCTTTGGGAATGTTCAACGCTTCGCTTTGTTTGTAATCTGGACTTTTGTATATCCTGTTGCCTATCACATAATCATAGTTTGGAGCAATTATAGGTTTTCTATTCCAATTAACTGTTCGTGTTTCAAGTAAATTCAATGACGTATCTCGAATTTCTGCGTATTGATAGCCATTCCAGTAAAACCACAATCGCCCTTGCCCATCTATCGTTACGCCGTTTCTCCAGTGAGGGGGAGGTAAACCCCACATTCCTCCTGTTGCTTCTCGTACGTAGTGTCGCTTTCCCGTTCGATGTGCGAGAGTGATTTTTTCCCAAACTTGCCACCACCACCAAATGTGGAATATCCAACTTGTTCCGCCCAGAACCACATAATCACTTTTTACATTCCAAAGGAAATAAAAGTGGTTGCTCGGTGGACCATCGTCAGGGGACAAGCCCCATAAACTATTTCCTGTGTCTGTGTCATACACACTAAAGCCTTGTTCATAAATATCAAAAGCATAATCATATTCGACTTTAAACCACAACAACTTATTCCCACTTACAACATATAGAGAAGTTGGACCTCCTGCTGTCCAAGGAGGGCTAGTCCACCATGTTTTATCCAAGAATATTTCGTAATTGGTATTTTCACATTCTTTCCAGTCTTCAGGTCTGATTCTTATTATGCAGTAGTGTTTTTTGCCTCTTTCATCGTTATAGGTGTGGAACGCCCAAAGATTTCCTTTATCATCCAAGTATATTGGTCTATAAATATTGATACCTAAATGCACTCGTTTCCAATAAGGACCAACTCCGACTATTATATCACTTCCACTGAGGGTCATCCAGGGCTGATACAATAGATCGGTACAATATGATTCGAGAGGAACTCCCTTAATGTTTATGTTTCCATAATAATTCACTGTATGATGTTGATAAGAAGGAAATTCGGGACCGTAGAAGAAAGTTCGAGACCTTGAATTATGTACTATTACCTTTTGACCCTCGAAGCTCATTTTATTCTTCCTCCAAGAAATCAAGTAATGGATCTTTATTTGAAGTCATAGTTCCCCAAGTCAAGTGTCTTCCTAATCCTGGGTCACCCCAAGTCACACTTCCGCCTGAGACCTTGTGATGCTCTTGAGAATTCATGTCGAACAACGTAAATGAATTGGTACGATATAATAACCAACCTTCTTCTCCCAAAGGAACCACTCCTTTAAAGAATTCCCGTCCTAAAGAAGCTCTGAGCACATTTGAATAGTCACTTAAAGCTGTCCAAATGTAAACCGACGCTCCACCCTCTTCAGGATGAGGATGTTCCACGTCTTGGACGTTTACTGCTACCAAAATATCATAATTGGAATTTTCGCATATATAACGAGCAGTATCTTCTCTGGCAGAATCAACCGAAACCGCTGGCTTTTCTTCCACTAATCGCAATTTCTTTTCGTTCGTCAATTCATATATTTTAATTTTATTGTCTGGTATCAATAGCCAATATCTTCTGTATTTATCAATTGCAACATCGAACGTTCCTTCCTCGATACTAAGACTGTCATGAAGCACTGGTTTGTTAGTCTCATTCAGTCCTACAATCGAAATTTGATATGGACTCCTCACAAAGAGACATTGATTTTGATCATCCCAATACATTTCGTGGGGAGTAGTAACATCTACTATTCCCAAATAGGTGAGTATGAGACCATTTCGTGAGTAGACCAAAACTTTATTGTCGCCAGCTACAAACACGTAATTATCTGAAGCAGTGAACACTGAGGTGTAAGTATCTGTAACAGGAGAAGGTGTAAACGTAAAAGCTGAATAATCTGCTTCTGGCAGGAAAAATCTAAGTTGTCTGGATTCAACATCGAGAGTCCAGATATTACCAGCGGAATCAACATAAACATGGTCTCCCAAATAAGTTTCAGGGGATATGAACTCAATTTCTCGTGAATCTTCTGAGGTCTTTATGAACGCTTTGGTATCCACTCGCTTGACATAGGGACAATTTTTTATTGACTTCGTCATATCCAGTTTGATATCACAACTTACGTCGTGAGTAAATCTATGTGCAACAGGAGTCTTAAGGGCAAAGACTCTTCCTCTTGTATGTACAACGTTTACCATTTGTGGATTTTCAAACTTAGGAATTTTACCAAATAAGAAAATTAAAATAGATTCAACCGCAGGTTTCCAGTTTCTTCCCCATATTAAATGTTGGACTAAACCTGCATCTCCTTTGGTGTTTATTATGAATTTTCTATAAATGAAGGAAGTGTTAACTTCGTAATCAAGATAATAAGAGTCTGTTCTGGTTTCATAGATTTTAAAATTGAGAGTAGAGAGAGGATTTACCAAGTACGCTCCTTGATCTCCAATGGCTGTGAGATAAGATTCCGAAGACTTAAAAGTATCTCCTATGCGTCTTTCGTAATCAAATTGAGCTAAATAAATTAGAGGGTGATTTATTCCTGTTTCTATTGCTAAATCTCGACGGGAATTAGCAGCAATGCTCTTTCCTCCATTACAGATCCTAATTTCGTAACCGAGATCTTTTAAATCTGTTTCATAGAGAATCTTAATGTAATCATCTTGGAGGACTCTATAATTATCCCACTTATCTACCGTAACATCATACACCGGACCACCCAAATCTTGACTCGCTTTTATCTCGCCTGTGTCTCCATCGATCAGCATTACACAATGTCCATCTTCGCTCGGAGTTACTAAACCATTAACGCTCTCTTTCCAATAAACTTCCCGTGGTGTACAATCTAATTCAATGTCCCAAATAGATTCAAAACTTTCCTTGTCATAAGCATGTAAAGTCTTTCCATTGCGAGTAAATACTTTGTCGTTTCCAAGTACAAAATATCCATCACAACTCACATTCCTAACAAGAAAGTCATTATTTCTTCCCCATATAAACCAAGGAATAATAGCTATTTTTCCATGATGAGGAGAAGCCCAAATGTTACCTTTGTCGTCCAACCAAACAGTTTCTCCCCAGTCAAAGGAAGCTGGCAGGGTAACATATTTCCAAAGTCGTCCGAATCCCACTATCACGAATCCAGTGTCGTGACCAGACGCTGGCACACTATTCACAGTCGCTACCCAAGGATATGAACCATAGGGAAATGAATTTGCGATGTTTAAATTTCCAGTGAAAGAATACTCTCCTTTTGTAATAACTTCTTCGGAGATTACATTCTTTCTTGCAATAAATCCGTCTGGTTTACTATAAATTACTACTCGTTCTCCTGTCATAACAGTGGTACTCCTTTTACAATCTGACCTGTTTTAGTGATTTTAATATCAACAGTATGATTTTCTGAATTGTAAGCAACAATTTCACCTATTTCCATCCAAGGAATCTCTCCTAACATTGGCGGTCTCGGATTTGAAGGACATGGATGACCTGGGAGTATAGGACCTTTTTCAATTTTTCTCGCTTCTCTGTGCATTATATTTTCAATTTCGTTTAACTTAGGACTTCCCGGATGAATAAGATCTGTATCTCGGCACTCGAGAGTGGTAATGAGTTTTCCACCCGTTTGCCCTCCCATTTCATAAGTAATTTTCATTATTCTATAATATCCGTCTTTATCTGAAGAAGGTGGGAGACCTTCTACACCATCAAAATCCACATACATTCCAGTGTGTATTGGAATAAATTGAGTTCCTTCATCAAAATACTGGAACTTGTGAAGAACAAGATCGAGGAAACGAGCTTCAAATGTCACAGTAGGTGTACGTAGTTCTTGAAGTCTTCGTTCCGCAAAGGATTGCAAATCTGTCAAATCGTCTATATCAACATTGTTAATTGCTATAAATTCTTCTACTGGCTTTCCTCCAGTATCTATTTCTGCAGTAACAATAGGAAAATCTTGACAAGTAACCGCTAGTCGATTTATTTTGGTTTCATCAGAACTTTGTTCTTCTCGTGTTTTTATTTCAATTAATTGTCTAATGTGTTCTCCATGATCAGGGTCGTTGTCTATGTGTAACGCGATATAACGAGCGAGAGGATTAAAAAAATCGCTACCTTCATCGTAGAAATGGGGAATATCAGAAGAAAAGCGATGAGGAGCTATCCTATTTTCACAAGAGTCTCTTGTCAGAAACACTGCTAGTCTTTGTCCTCTCCCTTCCGTGTAAGAGGGATAATGAGGATCGCCCTCATTTAGAAAGTGAGCATCCGAGTCTGAATATAAACAGTAAAATACGCTATCACATACATTGCAAATTTGCATGATAGCATCCCACTTGGAGGTTCCATAAAAAAAGTTAAAACCAGACTTGCCTGCGTTCATCATATATTTTGTTTTCCATTCTGGAATATCTTCTATGAGATAAGGCACTATACCTGTGATCTTTTCCCATGCCATTCCGACAAATTCGTTTTCAAAGTTTTCCCACCAATCATCTTCGTCTCCCCATACACTCCATTGAATGCGTATGCCATGTTTCCTCCTCCATGTTTCACAAGCCTTTTCAAATACGTCAGGAATATCTTCCCATTCACATAAATGACAACATCGTTCGTACTCCTTCCATCCACCCAGCCAATAAGAGAATAAGACAGGAAGCGAGAAGTGTGGGTCCAATCCATATAGTGTAGACTCATCGCCCCAGAAGCAATTTTGCTTAGTGAGGTACCACTCATTGGAAACCGCTCGAACTACCGTTTCTTCTCTTCCACTCTTTAACTCTCTGTCAATTGACAATACAGGTCCTTTGAAGAGTGTAACATGAGGATACTGAGAATTTCCAGTATTATATTCGATATGAATATAATCTCCCATTAAGAATTGTGGAATACCCTTGAATCTTAGCTCTGCTGTATCGGGTGCTGCCCATTCTTGTGTGACTTTATAGCTTATAAGGTCTGGAACTTCTGCACCTCTTATCGTCCAATGGACAGGCTTGGAAATGGATATCTTTGAAGAAACTGAAAATACTTCCTTAAAAGAACTAAAGAAGGTGGTTACCAATTGGGGATATTCTTCAAGTAGAGCAAAGATCCAAAGTTTCTTTTGTATAAAAACGTCTCCAAATTCAATGGTAGCGTTATCTCGATTTATAATCCCCGTAACCATGTCATAGATAAGGAATTTTGCTTCCTCGTCGAGAGTTGGTAATTGTGAATAAGTGGTGAAGCTACTTGGAATTTCAGGAAGAACGTTCAAAATCTCACCAAGTAAATGAGTCGTGTTGAACTTAATATCTTCAGAATGTTGAATTACAATATCCCAAAGAGGAGTGGCAAGTTCTTCATTTCCCAATGAACAAGTCGGAAGAGGACGAACATTCTTCCGTAGGAACATCTGACCTACGTATTCAGGGAAATACTCACCACGACACTCGTGATAGTCCCTGACTTCGTCTGATAAGAGTTCTCTCGAAAATATTACTACTTCATCGTAACTGCCGTACAACGTAGAACTCTCCCCACTCACTCTATGACCTATATAAAGAAACGCATTTCTCGCATCTTTTTTGTTTACAACCGTATTTTTGTGTGTTGCACGTAGCTCTCCGTTTCTGAAGTAAGCCCTGTATTTTCCATTATCCGAAATTATTAAGTCTTCCCAGTCGAAAGTATCGAGTGTATCTATGTCAGTCCACTCATCGGATTCGGGTGGATATGGTAAGTTATGAATATCATGAAAGATCTTACCATTTCTAATGCCGAATCTCCAACCAATACCCCATCCTGAATCTATTCCCACGAACTCTCCATCTTGACACGGATTATCTTCGTCCCGTTTAAATTTTATTGCCATAGCATAGCGCTGTGAATAGGAAAGGTTGTGAAAGGGATTCATCCAGTATCTGTCTGGTGGAACGTGAATACCTTTTCCCCAAGGGGTATCGATGATTATATCTTCAACGTTTTCCTCCCCATAAAGGCGGAGGTTAAGACGCCCCCAAGCTTCCTTGGTTTCTATTGCTTCCCAAGGTTCTTCTGTTACATAGACATCTTCAAACGGATACCAAAATCTGACAGGCAAAATCCTCTTGAAGACTAGGGAAGCATCACTCTTTGAAATACCAGTGCAAGGATTGTCATAATACATATACACGCAAATATTTGAGCCTTTAGGAATTTTATCAACTCGAATCCAAATTTTGGATGTGCCATTGTATTCCCATTTCTGAATGAAATAAGGAAGAGTCTTAGAAAATTTAGCGTCTATAAATCGAATGTCACTACCATCTTTATTACAATGAGAATAATCAAAATTAGAAGGAGTCAACTCAAGATACACTTGACAATCTTCAATGTCTTCTCCGGTTTCGTTGTTAATAATTACAGCCCTTCTTCGAGTCCAAGTATACGGGAATTTTAATGGATCGCTCCAACCAGGACAAGCCACAATTTCTTGATTAAAAAGAGTCTCCGTTTGGATGTGTGTTCTAAACTTCTCTTGCAGAGAATGAGGAAAGTCGAAAATATGACCCTCTATCCATGTATCATTAGTTCTCAATGCACCCCTTACAACAGGAGATTCTGTAAGAATGTGGAATAATGGAAGCTGAGGTAATTTGTCGCCCAAGAAAGCGAAGAAGGTTGCGTCAACAGCTTTTTCGATGTGTACACTGTCTATGTATGCTTCAAACTCTTCCCATGTGCATCCTTTCCAAACTCCAATCTCAATTTTGACGTCTCCAGAATCTTCAAATGGTTCAGTGGAAGAATTTATCCATGTCGAAGATAAACCCTCAGTCATCTCAAAGACAGTCTCATCGTTTATTTTTACAAAATGAGAAGTTGGACATGTTGCTTTGTTATCTTTGTGCCAAAAGCGAAGTACTTTCTTTCCGGGTGGTAGAGCAACTGTCTTAGAAAAGATCATAGACCATTCAGGACAGGCACTGGGTCTGCTTCTCGCTGAAAATTTAACAGAATAATCTCCGTGTTTACTATCTGTATCTAAACTTATGCTCCACGGGTATATAGTACACCAGTTGGGTTCGTAACGCTTACTCCAATCGCTAATATCACCATCTTCAAAACCATCAAAGAAATAAAAAACCTCCTCAGGTTCTTGTGGTCTAACTTCACTCGTGTCATGAAATCCATATACTAAGTAAGCGCAAACGTTCTTGCCTGGAGGAATTTCGGGAAGTTTTACCCAGACTCTGGACACCCCTCCATAATTCCATTCTTCAATCCAAAAAGGAAGATCTTGAGAATAATCAGGAGTTACAAACTTGAGATTCCAACCGTCAATTCCACATTGAGAATAATCAAAAGGAGGAGACGTTAAATCTACAAACACAGCGATATCGTGAAAAGTCTCTTCAGAATCGTTACTAACATATACTGGGTTTGCACATGGATACGGAAAGGGAGGACGGTGAATTAAGTAACTCAAAACGTAAAACCATAAGCTCTGTTCAGTTATACTGCAAAAGGAAGGCAAGAACGAAAAGGACAGCGCAGAAGGGATGGTTGCATCTTCACTTATCAGATATGTATATTTGCCAGTATGAGAACCCTCACACTCAAATGGAAAAGATAATTGACGATCAATAATAAGAGAATCGACTCTTCCTAATTCAGTAGTGGGTTCTGGATCAGAACATTTACGGATAACTATGTCATCAAAAGCCGAACGAAACAATCCACTGCTTAGAGAATTAAAGTGATTTCCTATTTTTAATTGAGTAACAGCTCCGGTAAATTCAAAGCAAACGTCGAACCATTGATTGCACGAGCCTGTACCACTTCCACATGGATTGTCGTCATAACATTTAGTGTCATCGATCCAGACCTCAACATGAGCTTTTCCAGAATAACTTTTATATGAAGGGTTAATTTTTGCGTAAAACTTGTAAGAATCGCTTGACAAGTTAATCGTCTTTCCCGCTCTGACGTAACAATTTTGGGTGCCACCAGAGGACTGCCTACCCCAAACTTCCAGAACCCTTGAGCCAAAGTTATAATCTCCTCTGGTTGAAGTAGCCTCGACTCCTACCTCATCATAATTAGCACTCTCTACAATAGACCAACCATCAGGATTAGTGGTTCCCTCAGGATAATCCTCAGCGTCTTCAAAAAAAGTAAAAGTTAATTTTCCATTGCTTTCACTCTCGGCATCGGGATTGCCATAATATATGAAAAAGGATGTCTCTTCACCGGGAGCAATTACGGGAATTCTTACCCAAACTTTTGCTTCTTGACCCCAGTCCCATTTTTCTATCCAGTATTTGTAAGAAGTAGTGCCATCTGGGGATATAGCTCGAAAGTCTTTTCCGTAAGGATTGGCGTGTTGAAAATCAAAATTAGAATTCGTGAGAGTGACTAATACCTGATACCCGTACAGATACTTACCGGCGTTATTTGTTATTTTTACCTCTTGCCGATATTTCCAGTTCCCGTTCCACCACGTCATACGCTTATGGGAATCGGACTCGCATTGTTATCTCTATATAGTCACTCTCATTGAGCTCTATTGGATCAAACACTATTCTGCCAAGCATTTCAAGCTCTGACTCGTTCTTAAAGATGCCTGCTTCCCCGAATTTGTGAGACGGCAAATCATCATAAGACCATGTATGGGTCCACTTAGCGGTGTAATCTGCTTCATAGACTCCATTCACAGTAACATATTTGGTTTCGTCTCCTACCAATCCAGTGTCCGCAGAGTCTGCTGGCTGACTCCCGTTTCCTACTCCCATACAAACGTAATCATAAGAGGAGTCATTCTGGTTAAGTAAGGCATAAGCCATATTTACTCTCGCTGTATTCGTAATTGCACTACTTCTTACTGCCATCTTAAAAACCTCCTTTAAATCCAATATAGTTAGAACAGATGGGATAACATTTGAGCTTTTCTTAATAGGATATAATTTTCTATTTCCTTTTTGATTTCTTCGTCCATTTCAATGTCAATCGCCTTGTGAGTCTCTACGCTTCCATCTGCTCTATGTACTTTAACTTCAGCCTTAATTTCTCCCGGAAGGAAATTCATGTTCATCTTAACCCATCACCACAAATTCCATAGTTATACGATAGTAATTGGTCCCATTAGCATGACGCCAATAATCCATATTCACGCTTATAATGGACGCGTTTTCAAATTCAAATATTCCTTCTTCTGTGTTTATTTGGAGAGTGTCTTGAGTCTTCTTAGCGGCTTCAGCGATCTGAGTAATTTTAGTTTCATCGCATATCCCTACTATCTTAGGTCTCCACCTCACCTTATTAAAGGAGGCAACATCAGTTGAACCATCGTACATCGTATAGATTTTCTTCATTGGATCAATGCCTGGAGACCATGACTCAACATACTCTAATTCCAAATCCCCAAATTTAACTTTCCAACTCATTTTACAATGGAGAGAATCTGTATGACTCTAAGTCTTTAAGGAATTTCTCTGCTGTGTATTCTGGACTCAAGCTGATGTGTTCTATATGAATGTTCATAACTTGTGACGGAGCTGACTTGGGCACGACGTATTCTCCTTCATGCAAGAGATAAAGACCTGTCTCTCCAATCGCTCCTCCTGTCTGAAGTGAACCAAGCACTCCTTTATGCAATATCTCCCTAAGAGTGGAGTTGGTTGTTGAAGAAAAACCTTGGAGTCTCTTGAGTGAAGCTAACAAAGAATTGAATGCCTCTAAATCAAGAGTGGTCCTGATTAAATTGTTCACTTGAGGTTCTGGTATAACAATCTCGTCCTTTTTAATATTGAATACTCCGGTTTGTGGTACAAGGTTGTCTCTTATTATATTATTAATTATATTATTATATTTAATTAATTCCTTAGTCTTAATAAGAGTATCCTTTATCTTAGAGACTTTGTCTTTAGGTGCTCTTACAACTTTGTCATTGAGCACGTGGGTGGTCTCTTTAGGGATTTCTCGGTTGGTTTCATAAATTTCATTAGAGCGCAGATATGAAGATACGGTGCTAAATGTTCTTTCCATGATATTTGTATTGACCTTCTCTACAAAATTGCGTTGTACGCCATCTATGAATGTCTCATGCGAATTTATGATAGGAGTCTTGATGTTATTTCTCACAGCAGACTTTAGGACATTAAGCTGTCGGACTATCTTCTCAGGAATAACTATTTCACCCTTATGGAGCAGATGTAGTCCTGTGTATTCTACTCTGCCACCAGTGTGCATTGACTTTACTTTAGTCACCTTTATTCCTTTCTGTACAATTGTTTCTATGTTTCCTTTAATTTCAGTAAGTTCTACTAATTGGTTCCTAAATACGTCCTCCATAGGAGCACTGAATGCAATGTTGAGGACTTTAGCTTTCTCGAAGAGCGTGCCCCATCTCTCTACACCTTTTGCTAAGTTTTGCTTAGTGTCCTCTGGTAATTCATTTATCATGGCTTTTATGTCTTGGAATTCCTTTGTACTGTCAATGACTATTCCACCCATAGCGTCTTTGATTATCAGTCTGGTTTCGTCAAAAGCTGTCTCTGCTTTATCTGGAATATACTCGAATGAAAAACCAAATCCTTTCAGTGTTTCACCAAGGGTTTGCATTTGCTTGTCAAGTGTTCCCGTGCTTTCTCCTGCATAGATGAAGGACAATATCATGTCCTTGAGAGCCACTTTATCTTCTTTTGAGATTTGGGATACGTCTTGGGCAGCATCAACAAGAAGTTTGAGGTCATCCGCCGTCTTCCCTGATATATATCCCGTATTAGCCAAAGTTTGAAGGTTTTCATATAATAATCTGTTACTCTCAGCTCTTAGTCTGTTAATCTCTGCATCTACTGAAACTAACCTCTCTTTCTTTTCTACGACAGTTAGAAGCCCTGCAATATAATCCACAAGTATTCTGTTGCGTTCCTCAAGAGGGCGACTGCTTGCCATGATTTCTTTCATTCGCTTTAGGGCAGTTTCTCGTTCTTTTTTCTCTGTGATTCCTAATATGTTTAAGACCTTATTGTACGTTTCAAGTTCACTGGTCGAGTCCTTGGAGGCGTCTTGCCACAACTTCTCGGCTCTGATGTGAAGCTGGGTTAAAGAAGCTATTTCGTCTCTAATTTCTCTTATACGATCTAAATTACTATAATATTGAGAAGAAGCATCAATTGAAGCCTTATATTTTTCTAATTCGTCCTTAGTGAGAACAGCCATATCCTTAATCTGCATATAGCGTTTACTTTCGGTGAGCCCCCACAATTTTTCTTTCTTATTGAGTTCTGTTAAGACAGGTGCAAAGTCGGTAAGAGTTTTGCTGTAATCACTCACGGCTTCTTGAGCTTTAGCCCTTGCCTTTGCAACTTCCTCGCTACCAGCTCCGTACTCAAGCTCAGCAACATTCAGTTCATCGAAACTCTCAACCACCTTTGCATGCTTTTGGAGTAAGATGTCAAGAGGCTTAAAGTACTTAGACGGAAGAATATCTCCCAATTTTATTATACCCAAATCAAGAGCTTTGATAGGAACTATTGCTCCTTCTACGGATGCAAGAATTCCTCTTGTGAGGGACTCGAATGTGGGATATTGACCATTCAAATATTGAAGAGCATCATTGATGGTAAAATAAGACTGAGCTAAATCATCGCTACCTTCTAAGAGCTTACTAATTACTTCCAGTTGATCTTCCCAAATCTTAGTGATTTCGGCTTCAAGGTCTGCCTTGTGTTCCGTGGTGGCATTCCATTGGAGTTCAACTTGAGACAACTCAGTGGCTAATTCTAACCGTTCTTCTAACAACTCCCCTAATTTTTCCCACACATTCTTAAGTTCAGTTGAAGCCACACCCTCCTCAATAAGCGTCTTAGTTAGAGAACCCGCAAGAGCAACAGCACGCTTCATGTGCGGAGAGTATTTAGCAAGTACTCGCATTCCTCTATTCATAGCATCGTTGAACACTACTTGAGCAAAAGCACCTTTATCGACGGCTTGAGTCCTTGCAAGGAACTCGACGGTGGAACCATGATGAGCTTTTACTTCTCTTTCAATGTCTTTGATTTCTTGCATCCGAGCATCGCTCCACGTTTCTTGAATGCCTAATAGTCCCAGAGTCGTATTCAACAGATGATTCTTAGCGTCATCTAATTTTCTAATGCCAGTTTCATGACGAGAGACCAAATGAATTAAATCCTGATATTGTGGTTTCAAAATGCCATATTGCATGCCAAGAAGAATGCCATAAGTAGCGTCTTCGTAAAGAGCTTTGGTGTGTTGTTTCAAACTTTTAGTTGAGCCGTCAATTGCCTTTCTGCCTTTAACTGCATTCATGTACCATTCTCTTGCACCTGCAACCGCCTTAAACTCGTACTGAGATACAGCACCCACAACCTTAGCGTAAGCGTCTTCGTATGCTATAAGACGTGGCATATCTTCCAAGCGAGTTTCATAAATTGAAGTTTGCTCTTTTGATATAGCTAATAGTGACTCACTTGGGTTCAAGAGGTTTTTCAAGTTTTCACTGAGAGAAACTATTATGTTTCCATACTCAACCGGTTCTGGTCCTGCTAAGATTTTATAGAAAGAAAGGACGATTTCCTTCATCTTAAAGTAAGCCGGAGCAAGTTTCTCTCCTAATATAGTCTTCTGTCGTTCTATTGCATTATCTAACATTTGCATTTTGGCAGCCGTAGTATCGAGAGTCTTTGCATATTCTCGTTCAAGAGTAATGTTGTAAACCATGTCATCTTGAGCGTCTTTGATATGTTTCTCTAAGGTATCGTAATTGTTTGCAAGCTTTACTATCGCTTTCGTGCCTATCATTCCGAAGACTTCGTGAGCCATTGCAAGACGTTCTACTTTGGAAGGAGTATCTCTAAGCATCTTCAAGTAATCAAGGAGGACTCCAAGCATGTCTTCCTCCATTCGCTTCCGAAGTTCTTTGACTGACAATCCCATTTGTCTCGCCATTACTCCAGTCTTTGTCGAAGCGTATACTAACGCTCTCGATATTCTTGTACCAGCTCGTGCAGCCTCTTCACCACTTTCTACGAGAGTAGCACCCATAGCAGCCAAAGCAGAAGCTGGGAGTTCCATAGTCTTAGCTGAACCAGCAGCCTTCCTCATGACAGTCGATATCTGCTCTGCATTCGCTGCTGAAGTGTTTGCCAAAATGTCTATGCTCGAACCAAGATTCTCGATGTAAGGTATTGGAATACCCATAGCATTAGCTATACGTGCGAGAGCATTTGAAGCTGAATCAGCAGAAAGAACGGTAGCATTTGACATCTTGACTATCGCATCAGTAAAAGCAAGGATGTTAGCTTCGCCTCGTATGCCTAACCTTCCTGCTGTAATTGCTATATCTTCTAATCCTTTGAGAGGAGTGGGTAGTTGTTCTCCAAGAGTTAAGAAGATTTTTCCGAGACGAGCAATTGTATCGTGAGCCATACCTGTTGTTCTTTCTATCACTATGAGCTGAGACTCAAAATCAGCAAAGACCTTAGTGACCTTTTCAAGTTGTTGCATCAAGTATCTGAAAGCGTAGATCCATACGAAGATGAGAGGTAAGTAATGATTAAACACTCGTCCCCACTTATAGAGAGCACCAGTTCCTTCTGTGAAGGAACGATTTAATCTACGGAGTCTACCTGTGAACGTCTCCACATACCGAGATCCTTTTTTCGTGAACCCTGTTGTCTTTATGAGAGTGTTGTTATAATCGAGAGCCTTATTTGCAACTTTATCTAACAGGGGAGCAATTTCTTTGAAGTTTGCTATCTGTTGCTGTATAGGATTAAGTCCCTCTTTAACAGCCTTGACCCATCGAGCTTGCTCCTGTTGATTTTCTGGAATTTGAGTGGTTAGCCTTCTAACGTACTTGTCAAACTGCCTGAGCTGTGACGTAACTTTAACATACTCCTTAGCGGACATCTGATGCCACTGAATAGTGTTCTTCACACTTTCACTGTACGCTAAGATGTCCCCTCTTGCTTTCCTTAATTCACTAATTGAACTCTCGATGTTCTTACGGAACGTGGCGAATGCCTGTTGTGTTCTATCTACTCCTTCCAGAATAACTTCAATCTTTTCTACCAATTCTCTTCTTCAACTTTAGTTGTTCTAAATAAGCCTCAGCGTCTTGAGGC
>Ga0190309_1000221_pt1 | contig 17152 bp, 17 predicted proteins | sample 48700767_MG_FD_161656 | JGI IMG/M metagenome (GOLD analysis project Ga0190309, IMG submission 161656) | Hydrothermal vent sediment bacterial communities from Southern Trench, Guaymas Basin, Mexico - 4870-07-6-7_MG | ecosystem: Environmental > Aquatic > Marine > Hydrothermal vents > Sediment ... | reverse complement strand
GAGAGTATGACTATTTATGCTGACCATACAAATTCGTTTGAAGTTTTATTATAATCCGCTATTCTGGTCTAGTCGGTTAAAAATGGTGGGCCCGGAGGGATTTGAACCCTCGACCTGCCGGTCTGGAGCCGGCCGCCATCGCCTTGCTAGGCCACGGGCCCGTATGATCTCTGGTTGTAACAATTTCAAATTCCCTATCGATAATAATATTCTTGAGGTTTATAAGGTCTTCCCTATGGTTCTCCTCTTAGGGGTAAGTGGTGTGTACTTATGAGGACTTAAAGTTACTAAGCTTGTAATAGTTAGACTAAGCTTGTTCATGATCAAGATAATGTTAATTTATAGAGATTTTGTTCTCATGATTTGAAGGCGTAGAATTGTAGTGCCCGACCTCGACTTCAAAAGCCACAGTAACAAAGTGCGGGAGGAGGGTTGTACTAGTTTATTGCGAAGTTCTGTTAAACATTAGAGTATTACACTTTAGCGAGTGATTAATCCTTTTATTCACTAGAGCCTTTAAGCGTTTGAGGTGAAGTTGTAGATGAAACCGAACATAATCCTAGTGGTTATGGATGTGCAAAGAGCTAGCAATATGCATTGTTATGGCTACGAGAGGAATACTACACCAAACATAGATAGGATAGCGAGAGAAGGTACGTTATTCCTCAACTGTATTTCTCCAGGTGTTTGGACACTTCCCTCTCATGCCTCCATGTTCACAGGTAGGTACATCTATGGCCATGGAGTTGGTGCTAATTATACCTATAAACCTGTAGAGAGGTTCACGCTTACAGAGATACTAAAGGCAAAGGGCTACAGGACTGTGGGATTTTGCCGTGATGGCCACTGGTGGGCTAGATACGGAATAAGGGATGATAGAGGCTTCGATGAGTTCTATGGAGTTACGTTTAAGTCCTCTGAGGAATGGATAGAGGTTGGCTCAGGTAAGATTATAAAGCTCGCGATAGAGTGGATTGAAAAACGTACTGAGGATAGACCCTTCTTCATGTTCATAAACTGTTTAGAACCCCACTTACCCTACGTACCTCCTGAGGAATTCAGAGAGAAATTTGCAGGAAAGATCTCATTAGAGGAGGCCAGAAAAATTCAACCCGATCCCTGGCTCGTCAGAATGGGCTATGAGGAGATCACAAGAGAGAGATGGAGAATACTCAGGGCATTGTACGATGGAGAGACTGCTGCTCTCGATCATAGACTGGGTAGGCTATTCGACTATCTATATGAAAAGAATCTCATGGATAAGACTCTACTGATAATAACTAGTGATCATGGAGATGATCAGGGTGAACACTATCCACCGTATATAGCACATCAACTTCACCTGTACCAACCTGGTATTCATATACCACTCATCATAAGGTATCCTGATATCTTTCCCGAAGGACTCAGAACGAGTAAATTAGTTCAATCTCTAGATATTTTCCCAACAATACTAGATATACTATCTATTCGTAATACGGATGTCTGGATTCAAAATCAGGGTCTGAGCCTTGTCAAGATAGTTAAAGGAGATATTGAAAGGGAGTACGCTCTTTCAGAGCATCAAAGATCGCTACTCGCTTTTGAGAGAATTCTCAGAAAGGATAAGGACTACGACTTTAGAAGGTGGGATCGAAGACTAAAAGCCATAATAGTCGGAGAATACAAGTACATCTGGTCGTCGAATGGGAAGGATGAACTCTATAATCTTAAGGAGGATCCGAATGAACAGAGGAATTTAGTGGAGGAGGATCCAGATAGAGTAAAAGCCATGAGAGCATTCCTCTTCAAAGTGTTGAGTAGTCTAGAGCATAGAGATCTAGGGGACTTTGTCCAGGGAGATGAGGAAAATATCAGGATCCTAGAGAGACTGGAGTTTCTGAGGAGAAGTAGAGAACCTAAGATGGCTATGGCAGGGTTAACTCCCTAGAGCCTAAGGGAAAATAGTTTTTTAGACCTCTTGTCTGTAACGGAGTGGGTTGCTCTAAATCCACCTTATCTTCTCCATCCCCACCTATGCCTACCCCTATCGACCCTGTGGAGCATATGAGCAGGAGCACCGCATTTGGGACAATTCACTGGTCTAGGAAGTCCATGAGGTAGTTCGAATATGTGTCCACAAGCTATGCACTGGAACTTTCTAGGAGGTCTAGAGATATAGTCCACCCAGTACATACATGAGACCAGGTACTTTAATCTTATCGTCCGATATATTACATACTCTTCATACCTGAAGTATCATATACTATTAATCCATTTATGATGAATATGAGTTTAATGTATTTTGGATACTAATTCTCCTCACCTAGAGGAGGACAGTACTTCAGATCTATCCTTTGCAAGTATGAATTGTTTAATATATTCCTTCATCTCGCTTTTCTATAATCCTTAAGGTACACTATGAGCTTTCTTCTCTCTTCATAATAAGATCTTCAATTGGATTCTAATCTCTAAGGGAATAATGAGTTAAATATAACACATGGTCTTTTTAAAATCATCTTTTCTGCCCCTCATCTACACAGGAGTTTAAGAGTATTCATCTATGCTCTCTTATCACAAATTTACAGTGCTCTCTTCCTTGGGCCTTACAGTAGGCCTCCCTCACTACGAACTTTCCCTTCCATATTACATTAGCCCCTCCTTCGAGGATCCCTCTAGTAAAATGACATACTGGTTCTTCGCTCTTATCATATCCCTCTACTTCGAAGTTATCCTCTACTATCACTCCAGCCTCTCTACGAATCCTGCTAACATATTCTATGCGCATTCTTCCCCATCCGTAGGCTGAGTAAAGCCAAGCAAGGGCTTTTGAAAGGGCTATGGGAGATGCCTGTGTTAATTCCTTAAGCTGTTTAGCGACAAATTCCCCAAGGAGCTTACCCTGATGAAAAGCCAGAGCCCAACCTGCAGATCCATACCTCCTCTTAAATTCAGCGAAAATCCCCGAGAATACGTCAACTGGTATTAGCAGTGCCCTAACTCTGCCACCCATGCTCTCTAGGGGGAAAGAATGCCTATCTATGAGTAGCCCGGGGATCTCCGGAGTAGCATACTCTATGCGAACTGTGAACTCCTGTGGTTTAATCTTCCCCACTAGCTCCTCTATGGAATGCTTAGATTCCGTAAGATCTACGAACATCGTTATATACCTCCTATCATTCCTGCTGGTGAAGGAGAGACTAAGAATACGCATGTTCATGTCGGCTACTATAGATGCTATTCTAGCCAGTATCCCGGGTTTAGGTAGGAGTTTAGCTTCAAGCGTTATACATGCGAGCTTTCTATTCGATTGAGCTAATATACCTGTCACTTCTTTAGGAAAGTGAGTATACAGTATTTTCACCTGGTTTTATATGAAGAGTTATATTTAAAGTACTTTTCCTTTACATTAGCTGGAATTATGAAAATAGTATATTCCATGTATTTCTGTTCATTTAGAATTTGAATGGCTTAAGAGTTTCTACTAGTCCTGATGAAGTCCCCCAACGTAAAGTTTATATACAAGAGATCCTATAATTAAATTGGAGCTCCCCGAGGAGACTAAAGCTCACCAAGACCCACTGATAATCATTGACGTGTAAGCGCCATAACAGTATTTTTTACAGCAAGGGACAACGATTCCATGAGTTCAACTGAGGACATGAATACCCTTGCCTCAAAGGGGAGCTCCATTCTCTAACCCTAGAACTGGATGCAATTATACTAACTAGTAAGACTGCTGTTTAGAATATCAATATCCCGTGTACAACTTTAAGATACCTAGTAGAGTACTTTTATCGATTATTCGATGTTCCCCCGATGTATCTTGAAGTTGATCTCATGAGGCATTATCTCCATTCTCTCCATTATTAAATCAAGAGTACGACCTCTTCTGATGTACTCGATGAAGTATACTCATCGAGCACCTTAATAGCTTTTTAATAGTGTCCTCAAACCTAGTCTTATGATCAGGGTATACTCTAGCACTCCATCCCTCCTCACTCACTAGATCTGAAGCATAGAATATTGCCCCTAGATGAACTCCTCTGAAATTGGCTATTGCGAAGAGAGCTGAAGCCTCCATATCGACACATATAGCTCCCAGCCTCATGAACTCCCTACGTTTCTCAATAGTCTCCCTATAAGGAGCGTCTGTAGTCCACACAGTTCCTTTGAGATACTCGACCCCCTCCTCTTTGAGTGTATCTTCGATCATCTTAAGCATTAGAGAGCTAGGATAGGAGTAGGTAGAGGGAATAGCATAGTGATATGAGGTGCCTTCGTCCCTTATAGCCCTCACAGGAACTATCAATCTCCATCGTTCAATTTCGGGTTTAAGAGAGCCTACACCTCCTATAAGAATAGCATATTTTACTCCAAGAGCTATTACCTCCTCAAATCCAGCTCCTGCTAATGGAGCACCTACACCCAAATATGCAAAACACATAGGAACCCCCTCATAGTCGAAGGTAAATACTTCATAGTCATCGGTGAAAGGCTCTACAATCCTTGGTTCGTACTCCTCGAGGTATTCCATAGCCCTAGTACACTTAAATGATAAAATACAGTATTTAGGTAGCCTGGGAAGAGCGATCTTTCTGATACTACACACATGCTCTAACCAATCGATAGGCTCTATTATACTCTTATGAGAGGGATGTCCATATAATAGGGGTATACGAGTCTTCTTATCCATAGAATCTAGAACGACCGTGATTATATAACTCTTTGACTTAAGGGGGCCCGGGCGTCCCCCACATCTCGACTCTCATTCACCGAGAGGGGGAGAGCATGTGAGTCATCCTCGGCACTCCCACGAACGTCCCGTCCGTCCTTAGGGCCGCTCCCTCCCGGGCCTAACCCGGTTCGGACGGCAAGGCAGTTTAGCCACTCCTACGAGTGGCATCCCTGCCTCCGGAACCCCGTGGGACCGAGGTTCACCCCCACAGAGGCCCTCCACCTGCTCGGTGAAGAGGAGAGCCTTGATGTGGGGTTAGCGCCCCCCGTCATATCCCCCGTTTACGGACCTCGGTATGTACCGAGGTAGGGGAGGGGTAGCCCCCCAGGGCTTTTCCCCGGGCCCCTTTTATTAGCTCATATCGAGTACTTTAACCTTTCGAACGCTCTTAAGGTTTCTAATGCTATTCTCGGATCCGAAATATCGAACTTAAGTACTATAAAATCATAAATGAGGAGACCAAGAATATCGACCTCTTCTATCTTCTCATACGACATGTACATCTCTCTGATGATTATGAATTCTGACCTTGTATAATTCTCTAGATCTAGTTCACTTCGAAATCTCTTTCAATTAAAATCTTTAGATATATTGGATCTGTTGAGTGAAGTCAATGCTCTTCGATTTTCCTATACTCGATCTAATTCCTTGAGATGCAGTTCAGAGAACTCGAGGTAAGCCTAATTAACTCTAATACGAGAATTATCGTGGAGTAGACTTGACTATGATGAGTTACCGTGAGCGTTTTCAGGCATGGATGCACTACAGAAGTGTTGATAGGATACCTTACTATGAGTGGCTAGGTTATTGGAGAGAGACTCTAGATAGATGGCACTCCGAAGGACTCCCCCCAGGGATCGATGTCTACGATTACTTCAACTTCGATAAGAGGGAAAGTATTCCTCTAAACCTAGGTCCTATACCCCAGTTCGTGAGGAAGACCATCGAGGAGACGGATAAATACGAGGTGTATAGAGACTATAGTGGCATAGTTATGAAGAGACTTAAGACTGGAACATCAATGCCCCTCTTCATTGAGCACCCAGTTAAGAACTGGAAGGATTGGGAGAAAATGAAGGAAAGATTCGATCCAGATGATCTCAGAAGGCTTCCATTAACGTGGAGTGATGAACTATTCGAGTACTATGCTACTACCGATAGAGTTGTCATGCTAAGTGTTACTGGTTTCTTTGGATATGCTAGGAACATCTTAGGCTTAAAGAGATTATTGATGTACTTCTACAGAAAACCTGATCTAGTGGCTGATATAATGGACTTCTGGAGTGAATTCCTAGTTAGAATACTGAGTAAAGTTCTGGACAAAGTGAGACCAGACTATGTCACCATATGGGAGGATATGTGCTATAAAAATGGCCCCCTAATATCTCCTAAACTTTTTGAGGAGTTCATGCTACCCAACTACAAGAAGGTGACTAACCTCATTAGAAGTAAGGGTGTGGATATAGTTATGGTGGATACTGATGGTAATCACGAGCCTATAACCGACCTATTCATGGAGGGAGGAGTAAACTGCCTATACCCTCTAGAGTTCGTGTGCGGGTTAGATGCTGTAAAGCTTAGAGAGAAATTTGGTAGAAGATTACTGCTCATAGGAAATATCGATAAAATGGCTTTAGCTGCCGGACCTAAGTATATCGATAGAGAACTCATGAGAATCAAACCACTCATTGAAGAGGGGGGCTACATACCCAGTGTAGATCACTGTGTTCCCGCAGATGTGCCCTTCCAACACTATGTGTACTATATAAATAGGCTCAAAAGTATATTAAAGGTATCATAATGAGGGTCTCATACCCCCTACTATGAAATTTAAGACAATAACACTCCCGACTTCCAGAGCATAAAATAATACATTTGAACCATCTTTTTAATCATCTGCTCTGTAGAAGATATTTGAAATCCGCAATACTAACCCACTCCCAAACCACTAATAATTATCATATTAGCGAGTCTACTGATAGTAAAGGTAGAATAAGAAGCTTGAAGAACTAATTGAAGATTAAGAGAGAACCTGAAAATGTAGAGATGTGGTACCGAAGAGCTAAGTGAACTCTACATAAGAGGGGCTACGAAGATTAGTATGCTCGCTATATTATTACTGATCTAAGGTATCCAGTAATCATGGCGACTAGAATGTAGTTAGTGATAATATGAATACTATTCAACTGTACTGTAGCGCTCTATATATACTCAAAGAGGCTAGAAGAAGCGTAGATGATCAAAAGTGTTTATACGATGATCATTGAACGCTGTCTACTCATACACAACTAATAAGTGTATGTAGGTTGCCTTAGTGTAACTTATCCGAGCCAGACAGTTTTAATTGTAGATACTTAAGCTATATTTCCAATTGTTCAGTTTTCTTTCTCGAAAAGTCTCTTAAAGAGCTGTTTTAACTCCATAATCTTCGCTTGAACATTTTCATCATGCTTGAACTCTTTTTCAATAGTCTTAATTAAGCTGATCACTTCATACTTTAGATCACAACCAGCTAGCTCACAAATCCTATTCCAATTGAGTTTATCATAGTAAATTATCATAAGCTTTAATGCATCCTCGAGGTCTTTAATAGACTTTAAAACAGTTACCTTAGCTACAATATTCTCCTCAAGTCGTGCCATCCTTAAGTACCTACACTTAATATGTACTTTAACTGCAGTTTTAAGAGTCTCATAATCAAGGTGATTTTTAGCTATTTTAAAGTCCATCCTGTAAGTGTCGATTAATATTGTAAAGTGGCTTTTATCATTATAGGCTTTACAGACTTCCCTAACAGGTAAGTGAAAACCTGCATTATTAAGCATATATGCAAGCTCTTTAGCCTCACTAGTAGATTTTAGCTCAATGATAAAATCCGCATCTTCAGTTACACGTCTTATTCCCATTAAAATACATGCAAGTCCTCCTACAAGAGCGTACCTTATACCCATTTCCTCAAGAACTTCAGCTACTGTTAGTGCGTAGTCTATTAAGCCCATTTTTCCACCTCTTTAAAACCTCTATTTCACCTACTTTGCGGACATAGAGTTCTAGAAGCCAAGCTATGATGTTCGCTTCTCTATATCCCTCTTTAGATATTTCGAGACCTAGTTGTCTAGTTACCTGAAGGCTTAGTTTCTCTAACTCCTCCATTTCCACTAGGTATTTAACAGCTTTCGATGTACTGACCTGGTATAAATCGATTGACATTCACTACTAGCTTTCCATACTTAATTATAAGGGTTCCGGGCTTCAACGTTTTCATAGGCTGTCGGTAGTTAAGCCTAAATTGCTCTAATTTCATAAAGGCTTATTAACCTTAATCATCACTATTTCAATATGAACATACTGTATATAGTCATTGATACATTGAGAGCCGATCACTTGAGTTGTTATGGATATTTCAGGGAGACAAGTCCTAATATTGACAGGCTGGCTGAGGATGGTATATTGTTCCTAAACTGTTATAGCGAGTTTCCATACACACTCCCATCCTTTACCTCCCTCATTACAGGCATATGCGGAGTGGGCACCAGTGTTATTACAAACGCGTGGAGGAAGCTTAATGAGAGGTACATAGTACTCGACGATAAGATACCGACTCTAGCAGAGCTTCTGTTCCACAGTGGTTATACCACTGTAGCTGTTGATAACATGGTGAACTTCGGATACCATCCCAAGTGGTTCGTGAGGGGCTATCAATACTACATAAATCCACGTCCAAGGCCACCCTTCTCGACAGATGATAGGCTCTACGACGACATAGTTAAGAACACGGATATGGTTCCAGCTGAGGAGGTTAACTACCATGCTCTAAAGTGGCTTGAAACACACGGTGATAAGAGCTTCTTCATGTTCATCCACTATTGGGATCCCCACACACCGTACATCAACGTACCTGAGGACTATAGTAAGATGTTCTTAGACGAGTTTTACACGAGACCTCCTAAAGTTAAACTTTCAGGAGATGTGGAGTACATTCCAGGGTGGGGTAAAGTTTCCGACCTAACACCCGAAAGGAAGGAGTTCGTCAGACTTTACGACTGCGAGATACGCTATGTGGATGCTCAAGTAGGAATTTTACTTGAGAAACTTAAGGATATGGGAGTTTACGATGAAACCCTGATAGTCCTGACATCAGATCACGGAGAAGTAATGTTTGAGAATCACCCAGGTTTCTCCAGGGAGAGGATAGAGTTCGGTCACGGGATGCTCTATAATGAGGTCTTACATGTCCCACTTATTCTCAAGCTTCCAAACCAAGAATTCAAAGGTAAAAAGTTTCATGGACTTGTCCAGAGCTTCGATATATTTCCAACAATACTAGAGGTTGCAGGAGTTAAGATAGACTTCCAAATAGATGGTACGAGCCTTCTAACTATGGTTAACAGTGGAAGAGGAAGGAATTTAGTGATAGGGACCTATGTTTCAGGGAGCTTCACAGCTCGCTCAATGATTACCGAAGGATGGAAGTATATAGTCTACAGTCAATCTGACACTGAACTTTACAGGTTAACCGAAGACCCTTATGAGCTTAATAATCTAGCTATGGAGGAGAGGGATCTATGCTCTAAGTTGCATAAGCTTCTAGAGAAGGTAGTGAGTGAATATGTGCGCAAATGGGGTAAGCCAGATCCACTAAAGGTTCCCGAGCTACTTAACTGGCAACTAAGCGGAGAGTCTGTTTGGAAAGTTAAACCAAGAGGTGAGAGAGATTTCCAGCGCTAAACTTCAAAGTAGCGAGTAAGCATTTTTCTAACTACGTAACTATCGTAACATACTCTGCTCTCTTATTCTCTATAAGTCTAATAGATGACGTACTGCATTAACCCATAGGTAACTTAGAACAATTTTGGGATAGTAATCTCTTTACTCCTGTTACTCAGAATTCACATTCACCAAAGTGGATAAGAGACTACTAGAAGTCCTAAGATAGAGGTGAGAGGACTGATATCGTTACCTTTATATGCGTGGATGGAAATAGCGATATCAAGAAAAGGACAGATCTCTGGGACTAAAGGGAAGTCCTTAAAACTACGCCTCATGAAGTGATAGTGGATGAAGACCCCCGGTAGCTCAGCCTGGAAGAGCGTCCGGCTGTAGAGGCCTCCATGAGGGGGGCACAGGCCCTAGCATGAATGGAGGTCAGCCGGAACCGGATGGTCGCCGGTTCAAATCCGGCCCGGGGGACCATTCTCAATTTATAGAAAGACTAAAACTGAAAGGCCCTAACGCTGTTCTGGGGATCGGGAGGGTTTGCGTTAAGTTTTTATCCATGTAACCCCTCTATCTAGGGGGAATTAAGGAGGAAGTACATTGATTGGAAGTTTATAGGGAGACAACTGCCCTTGATAAGGGAAGTCCTCCTTTACTACCTTGAAACTGGTGACGCCAGGAGATCTTGTAAATTCGCTGAACTGAACATCGAAGAGTTTTAGAGAGCTGTTAAGAAGAGCAGACATCTCAGCAGTCAATTAAAGTTACTATAATCGCATATATTCACAGTGAGAGTAACTGTAGAGTGTTAAGACTAAATAAGACCTATATCTCTTTTATAGGGGAATTAGATGACTAAGGTTGCAGTGAGAGCAGCAGAGATATATAAAGAGTTAAGGGACTTGATCAGTAAAGCTAGAAGCTCTGGACTAGAAGGGACAGAGTCTTATAAGAAACTCATGGATGCATTGGACGACTTAGCCTTAGCTCTTCATAGAATGCTTTACGTTGATGAGAAACTAGACCCTGAGACGGAAAGAATAGTGAGTGAGGCATTAAAGCCACCACTTTAATAAGATCAACTAATAAGGTTGGGGAGACCAAAATGAACCAACGAATGAAACTAAACTCGCCGTCTAGATCATTAAAAATTAAACCCATATGAGCATAAAGATCAAGTGGGTTAAAGAGGGTTATAAGGCTGTAATTAAAGCTTCATCAGGAGCTGATATAGTGATCGTAACCTATTACCACTACAACCACTTTACCGACTTTGACGATGGGTTATACAAAGGCAAGCTGATAGTAGCAAAGCCTCCTAACAAATACATTAATAATTCTCAGAGGAATAGAGCGATTAGCCTCTACACAAGCCTATTTAAAATTGCTAAATTGGAGCTAAGGAGCAAATGAAGAGGTCCTTAGTGGAAGAATACTCAAATCCCTTAGACGAACTACTACTACGCAATGAGCATGAGATATTGAGCTTACGAGGACAGACAAAGAGAGTTGCTTGAAAAGGTATGAAGTGGCTCATGGATCGAGTAGACAAGTTGATAGAAGTCTGTAGGAGAGCGAGTGAAAGAGGACGCTCGAGAGTGAAGCTCGAGAGACCGAAAGGAGGCAGTGTTAACTTTAGATACTTCATTCTATAGTATAAAAGAAGTTAGTAAAGACTGACCATTACTTTTAGAAAAGAGAATACAGTATCTTACACTTACCATTCCTCTCTTTCCAATCGACCAATGAGCGTTAAAAGGCGAACAAGGCTACTCAATAGTAAAATCAGATTACAGTCTAATGCCTTATAGCATCTGAGTTTTTAGCTTGAAATATGTTGTGATTCCTCGATTTTTGGAAATACTTTAAGGTAAAGCTCTTTGACTATACTCACCAACTCCTTTACAATCCTATCGAATACCATTTTTCCAAATTCCTCACGAGCGACTGTAGGATCTCCTAGGACGCCCTTTTCACTCCTCCAATAGCTCCATGTGGTCAGGAAGATTTTACGCGTGAGCGTAACATCACCTCCTAGAATAGGCGAGGGAGGTATTGTGACCTCCTTAGAGGCTTTCCCTAACTTTACAAGATCCTTATTGAGGTAGAGTATTATCGAAGTCTCGACCTCTCCTGCGTGCATTACTCCTCCAAGATCAGATCTTCTGTGCTTTGTTATTGTTTCTTTAGCGAGTGACATGCATAGGGGTACTATAGCTATAGGAACTGAGGTCTTCTCATAGATCTTTCTGGCAACTACTCTTAGAGCTCCACAGTTCTGTCCATGAGCGTTTACGACAAGTATTCTTCTAAAGCCATGAGAAATCAAGCTATTGAGATAATCGGATACGAGGTCTATAAACGTATTTATCCCTAATGCTATAGTTCCCGGAAATTTCATGACGTTTTTTGAATTGTAGCCGAAGGGTATAGTGGGCGCTACTAAGATAGGAATGCCCTCTTTGATAACTCTCCTAGCGGTTTCCTTAGCTACTTCCTCAGCAATTATAGAGTCTGTTGATAGGGGTAGGTGTGGACCATGTTCCTCAATTGAGCCGATAGGTACTAGGACAATACTCTTCTCTTCAATACATTTCTTTACGTCCTCCCATGTCATCTTAGATAGTAGTATCTCTTTCATGTTCTCACCGGATCTGCCCTTACTAATAAATACCTCGACTGTTTTTTAAACTACATGAGCTGGGGAAAAAGTATACGTCTAAGTAGGATACTAGGTTCCACTGGAAGGAGTGTAGTGCTTCCTGTAGATCATGGAGCCTACATGGGACCTATCAAAGGTATAGAGTCTATATGGAATATTCTAGAGATCGCCATTAAAAGTGGAGTGGACTCTATACTTGTGAACAAAGGTGTATTGAAGTTATATGCGGAGAAGATAGCTAAAAGCTCTAGGAAGGTGGGAATAGTTCTTAGGGTATCTGGTATGTTAGCAGGAGGCAAGGAATTTGAAACATTAGTATCATCGGTAGAGGAGGCTGTAATTCTTGGTGCTGATGGGGTTGCATTTACAGTATACGTAGGAGGAGATGATTATAATGAAGCAATAAGGTTATTCGGAATATTAGTAGATGAGAGCGATTATTGGGGTATCCCTGTAGTAGGTGAGTTTATCCCAAGCTCTAGGATAGGGATCGCACTTGAGAGTGTAAAGCTTTCAGCTAGGATAGGAGCTGAGTTAGGTGCAGATGTCATAAAGACTGTATTCGTAGATCCCTTTAGAGAGGTCGTGAATACCTGTCCAGTACCTATACTCATAGCCGGTGGTGAGAAAATGGATACTTTAAAAGTCCTCAAGATGGTTAGAAGAGCTATGGATGAGGGAGCAAGTGGCGTATGTATTGGGAGAAATGTCTTTCAACATAAGAATCCTGAGCGTGTTCTAAAAGCTATAATAGAGATTGTTAGAAGAGATGCAGAGCTCGATAAGGCGATTGAAGTATTAAGAGGTGACCAGGGTGAGCTATAGGGTTGCATTAGTCCCTCTCTATCATACAGACTATCCCTCTGATATGGGTATGAAATTTGCTAAACTAGCCGCTAGAAAGCTTGAGGATAAAGGCCTTGACGTGCTTACTACAGAGGGTGTAAATGAGCTATCTAAAGTGGATGGAGTGGTTAAGGAGATAGTACATCATGATCCCGATGCTGTCATACTATTCGTGTCCACTTGGATAGAAGCTCCAAGAGCTGTGGACATAGTCATGGCGCTACCGCGCATACCACTGATAGTATGGGGACTTAGAATGTACTACGAAAAGGGAAGAAGAGAGAGTACGGGGTCTCTCCCGGGGGCCTGCGTTCTCAAGGGTAGTCTAGAGGCTATGGGCTATAAAATCAAGTTTATAGTAGGATTACCTACTGAGGAGTCTGTAATAGAAGAGGTCTATAAGTACTGTATGGTATCTAATGTTGTCCATAAGATCCGTAATTCTAGAATAGGACTAGTAGGGTATGCCTCCATGGGAATGTATACAGCTACATTTGATCATATATTTATAAGAAAGAAGTTAGGACTTGAAATATTTCATATAGATTCTTCAACAATATTCGGAGAAATGGCTAGAATAGAGGACAGTAGTGCACTAGAAGTATGCAAATCCTGGAGGAATAGATACTTTATTGAAGAGGATGTCCATCAAAGAGATTTAATTATAGCAGCGAAAATGTACCTAGCACTTAAAAAACTCATTGAAGAGCACCATCTTGAGGCTATAAGTATAAAGTGTCAGTATGAATTCTCTAAGGAACTAGGATTCGTACCGTGTGTGCCCCTTTCTATACTGGCAGATGAAGGGGTGGTATGTTCATGTGAAGGGGATATCCCTCTTACTATCACTATGATGTTACTTCACTATCTAACACTACAGCCTATATTCTACGGCGATATTATCGACATAAGGGAGAATAGAGTTTACCTATCCAGCTGTGGCTTCGCCCCCTTATCGCTGGCTAGCTCATTCACTATGGGTATAGGAAAGCATAAATTCTTCTTCGAGGGTCTGAGAAGTGGTATAGTTCTAAAAAAGGGAGAAGTTACACTAGCTAGACTAGGACATGGTAAAGGGAGGTATGAAATGCATATAGCTAGTGGAGAAATAGTAGATACTAAGCTCAGACAGGGATTCTTTCCTGCAGCTGAGATAGAACTATATGGAGATGTGAGAATGTTCATAGAAAACATCAAAAGTCAGCACTATGCTCTAGCCTACGGCGATTTAAGGCAGCTCCTAAGAGACGTATGTGATTTACTGGAAATAGGATGTGTAATTACATAGTCATAGAGTTTAGTACATTACTGAGCTCTGTAGAAAGAGCCATATACCTCCTGTAGAGCCCCTCGTAGGCCTTGACATAGTTCTCATTAGGGGTAATGCTTTCTCTAAATTGGATAAGCTTAGATGTAGCACTATGATAATCTTTAAAGATACCAGTACCTACGCCTGCTATAATAGCCGCACCTAATGGAGCTGTGTCAGTTACAGTTGGTACTAGGACTTTTAAATTGTAGACATTTGTTTTAATTCTCATCCATAATCTACTCTTCGTACCTCCGCCTACTAATACTACTCTTTTTACGGAAGGATTAAGAGATCTAATGGTGTCTAGGAAATACTTGCATTCAAAGGCTAGAGACTCCATTATGGCTCTATATATATGTTGTGTGTCATGGACTAGTGTAAGGCCTATGATAGCTCCTCTAGATCTCCATGGAACATTAGACCTAAAACCACCGGAGAAGTAGGGTAGGACTATAATACCATTAGAACCGATACTTATCTTTTCCGCTAGCTTCTCTATACTCTTATAAGATTTAGTTAGTCCCATAAGCTTAAGAAACCAGTCTACTAGTGCTCCAGATGCGGAAATAGTTCCTAGGATTGTCCATGAATTTGGAATTACATAGTGGTAACATAGTAGATCTTTAGGGATCTTAGAGGGTAGCTTCTCTATCATACTCACAATAGCACTAGCAGTACCCGTAGAGTCCACTATCGTACTAGCATCTGTAAGTCCTGCGCCTAATGCGGCACAACATTGGTCATGGGCTCCTATTACTATACTGACAGGATGCTCTAAACCTAATCTTTTTACGATATCGCTCTTCAATTCTCCTATCTCTTGGTGCGACTCAACCACTTCTGGTAACATATCCTCATCTAATTCCAGTAGCTCTATCATATCACTCCACCAGTGCCCTTTTCTGATATTATACAGCATACTAAACGATGCTAAGGTTCTATCCACTACGTATCTTCCAGTTAGCTTAGAGACTATGTAGCTCTGGGGGGAGAAGAGCAGTTTAGTTGACCTCGAAAATAGTTGCTTTCGTCTTCTTCTCAACCACAGTACCTTGGGTGCTGTAAATCCAGCATTGGGTATCATACCAGTACTGTTATGAATATTCTCATACCCCATAGTTTGGATAATCTCATGGAGTTCCTCTCTACTTCTCTGGTCTAACCATGAGATCGCGTCCATTAATGGTATGTTATCCTTGTTAACAGTAAGTAATGTATTAGCTTGACTTGAAATTCCTATTGCCACAATGCCAGATCTCAAATGTCTTATAATCTTTAAAAGACAGTTAATTGTTGAAGCCCACCAATCTTCAGGTCTCTGTTCGATATATTCTCCACGAATCTTTAACTCGTAACTCTCGCTAGCTTCAGCTACGATATTTCCATTTAAGTCTATCGCAATGGCTTTGCAACTACTCGTTCCTAGGTCTAAGCCGATTAGGTACTTCAAGTTACTCCCACTAATCTAATAGTGTAACAAATTATAAATTGAAATGTAGCATGGAATAAGGGCTATGAGTAGAATGAATTACGAGAGTTGCACAGGAGAGCATGCCTTAAGTGATACCGTACTTCAAGTAAAGAGAGAGTTAGAAGAACTATTCAGATCGATCGAGGACGACTTTAATAAGGCTCTTCCATTTATAATTGAAAGAATTCAAGATTACTTCAAGTACACACCCGATTCAAAGGGGGCTATGCTTCGGCGGACATTTACGCATTGTAGCTAGGAAAATCGAGAAAGCTGACTTATACTCACTTAAATCTCACTTCGAGTGATATCCTAAAACCCCAAGTTCGTGCTAGCAGTGATGGAGTTATTCGTAATAATTAATGAGATCTTTAGATAATTTCTACTAAAATCCTAAAGAGAACAATATATTCATATCACTCATAACAGCTTTCTAGAATATCCTCCCATATTCATCTTCTAGTATAACCTATCACATTCCTCAACTCTCTATTCAATATGTGTCTAGGTAGTAAACCTATGAGTTTTCTAACGAGTTTTCCTCCTACAAATATAAGAGTAGTAGGTACACTAGTAACATCATACTTAATAGCTACTTCTGGATTTTTATCCAGGTTAACTCTAGAGAAGAGGGCTATGCCTTTATTATCACGGGCCACTTGTTCGAATATTCCCTTATACACTTGGCAAGGAGGACACCAAGATGTATAGAGATCCACTACTACTATTTTATAAGTATTTAAAGCCCTTTCCAGTTCGTCAGCTGATAGCTCTACAACATCTGGAGGAGGGAGCTTAAGTTTTGTGGTACTCCTCCTCATTAGCCTCCACATAGTTTTTCTAAGAATTATGTCCTCCTCAAGATCTCTCTTCCCATTCATCACGTATATAGGGACTTAGATGGTTAAAACACTTATCTTCATACAGTAAAATGAGCATTTAGCTAATAACACTATCATAGTTAAGAGGGACTTAATAATTTGAGCTGGTTTATTGTATCGATTAGTTTCTTCGAAAGGAGAACCTCTAGACTCTTTAAGGTATTATTTAATCGTACTTTATCAACTATACAATTATCAACTATGACATCACATTTATAATAATCTTAGAAGTTACGATGTTATAGTGTCAGATGGGCATACTTTTCTTAATTATCCTTTCCTCTCTGAAATCCTAACAATCTAATCGAGACAGATCTTTACTATATCGACCTCAATGGTACATAAGACTTTGTCCTCTATAATAAAAATAATCATTCTAATAGCTTAATAGAGTAATTTATCAATCCATAGGAAGAATCTCATAGGAAGTAGTGCCCCGGCCGGGATTTGAACCCGGGATCTGCGGCTCGAGAGGCCGTTGCACCCCACACAGGCCTATGCTTGCCGGGCTACACCACCGGGGCGTTTTATCCTAAATATATACTCC
>Ga0190309_1000218_pt1 | contig 17213 bp, 16 predicted proteins | sample 48700767_MG_FD_161656 | JGI IMG/M metagenome (GOLD analysis project Ga0190309, IMG submission 161656) | Hydrothermal vent sediment bacterial communities from Southern Trench, Guaymas Basin, Mexico - 4870-07-6-7_MG | ecosystem: Environmental > Aquatic > Marine > Hydrothermal vents > Sediment ... | reverse complement strand
CTGTTCGTGTTGCTGAAGCTCAAGGTGAAGGTGGGCCTGGAGGACGTAGGGAAGATCGCGGAACACGCCCTCTCCTCGTTTCCCCAGCTAGCTCTCTCACCTGTCCCAACTCATGTCTGAAGCTCAGGTTTACCGAGTGGCTCGAGCCGGACCGCGGCTTCGACCACGGATTCCCCATCGACCATCCTCTGCAGGCACTGAAGATCATCACCGCCTTTATCGCGGGAAAGGGGAAGATCACGGATGGTGACCTCGACGCGATCCTCGGCGAGGGAAACTACACCTTCTATCCCCACGAGGAGACCTCGTGGGAGACCGGGGTCTACTGTGGTTTCTGAACGGAAGCGTCAGGCGGAGGGGCTTCCTCAGGCCCCTCCGCCCCTATCCCGTGGAGGATGAAATCGAGTGTATCGCGCAGGACCTCCTCGGGAAGCCGTTCCTTGCGTTCCCAAACGATCCAGCGGAGGCCGATGAAGTGGCCGATCCCGAGGAGGGCGTAGGCGAGAGGCTCGGGCTCCAACACCCGGATCTCTCCGCGCTCCATCCCTTGTCTGAGCCCCCTCACGTACCCTTCGGCAAGGCGGCGGTAATACCAGCGCCCGACGCCCTCGTCCACGAACTCCGCCTCGCGGACGATCCGATAAGCGTCCGGGTGGCGGCTTATGAACTCGAAGAACGCTTGGAAGCCCACGCACTCCACGTCCCGGCGGTCATGGAGCCCGGCGATCGCGGCTCGGATGGCGCGGCGGAGCTTGCGGTTTATCTCCCGCACGAGCGCGGTGAAGATCTCCACCTTGCTTGGAAAATAGATGTAAAACGTCCCCTGCGCGACCCCCGCAACGTAGGTGATCGCGGAGATCGTCGTGTTGTGGAACCCTCCTTCTCCGAATAGCCTCTCGGCCGCCCGCAGGAGCGCCGCCCGCGTCCGCTCCCCCTTGGAGGCCGCCGCGTCGGGTTCCTGTTCCGAGAGGGAGATGTCCGCGATCAGCGGGGAACGTCCATCGGGATCTATTCCCGAGAGGATAAGTGTCCTCGCAGCGTGGAGGGCCTTGGGATCGAGCTCCCCAGCTTCCCACAAAAGGTACCTCATCGCGAGGAACTCCACGATCCCGAGGACCGCGAACGCCGCCACCTCCGGTTCCATCTCTCGAAAGACCCCCGCATCCTGCCCCATGGCTATCGTGGCTTTGAAGACCTGGGCGAGGTCGTGGTAAAAGCGCTGGGGGACCTCCATCCGCACGAATTCCGCCTCGCGGAAGATCTGGTAAAGCTCGCGGTTTCTGCGGATCCCCGCCAGCAGGCCCTCGAAAATGCGGAGGAGCGCCTCCCGCGGGCCCCCTGAGGCGGCCGTCCCCAGGGCGCGCCGCAGGCGACGCCCGAGTTGCCCCACCAGCCCCAGGTAGATGTCCTCTTTGTTTTGGAAGTAGCGATAAAAGGTCCCCTGGGCCACGCCGGCCCGCCGACAGATCGCGGAGACGGAAGCCTTGTTGAACCCCCTTTCCCCGAAAACAGCGGTGGCCGCGCGTAGAAGGCGGGTTTCGGTCTTCATCGGAGACGGTTGATTTTTTCTTTGCGGAGGGTAATTGTCAATATCGTCGAACGAAGGTGGGGCGATGTGCTTGAGGTTTCTACGTTGGGTGTGGGATCTGTTCATCACCGGGCTTTTGGTGATCTCGCCCGTCGGGCTCACGGTGTATGTCCTGTGGCTCTTCTACCGGTTGGTATACCGCCTCATCGGCCCGGAAACGGCCTTCGCCCGTTTCCTCACCCGATTGCTCGGCCACTATATCCCCGGGCTGGAGCTCGTGGTGGTGTTCCTGGTCGTGCTTTTGGTCGGGTTCCTGAGCCGGATATGGTTCGGCCGCAAGTTGCACCAACTCTTCGAGCGCTTCTTCCTCTCCGTTCCGGGAGTACGCAAGCTGTATTGGGCCATGAAACAGTTGGCCTACGCCGTCCTGCGACGAAACAACCAGCCGAACAAGTTCCGCCGCGTCGTGCTCTTCGAGTATCCCAAGGAGGGGATATACGTGTTGGGGTTCGTGACCAATGAGGATACCGGAAGGATCGACGAGATGACCGGGGAAGAGTGCGTCTCCGTCTATGTACCCACGGCCCCCAACCCTCTATCGGGCTGGGTCTTTTTCATCCCAAGGAGCAAGATCATCGGGCTCGATATGTCGGTGGACGAGGGGTTGAGCTTGATCCTTTCGGGGGGCATAGTGTTCCCCGAGAACTTAAAGCGAGGCGAAGATGCCCATTTGGAAGGACGAGAAGAAGGGCAAGCGTGACTACGTGGAGGTAACCCCGTCCCGGGCCAGGGACCTCTGGCTCCGGTGCCAGTCCTGCGGGGAGCTCGTCTTCCGCAAGAAGCTGGCCCAAAACAACTATATCTGCCCTCATTGCGGGGCATACTTCTTCCTGTCGGCCCAGGAGCGGATCGCCTCCTTGGTGGATGAGGGCTCGGCGGTGGACGTGACCGCTCCCCTCGTGGCCGGCGATCCCCTGGGGTTCGTGGACCGAAAACCCTACCCCGAAAGGGTAAAGGAGGCCCAACGGGAGACGGGGCTCCTGGACGCGGTGGCGGTGGTGGAGGCCGAGATAGGGGGGCATCCGGTGGTTTTGGCCGTGATGGACTTCCGCTTCATCGGTGGAAGCATGGGAAGCGTGGTGGGAGAACAACTCTGTTTGGCCATGGAGCGGGCGGTCGAGCGACGGGTGCCGTTTGTACTGGTGACGGCCTCCGGCGGGGCGAGGGTGCAGGAGGGGGTCCTTTCGTTGATGCAGATGCCCAAGACCGTGCTCGTGAGGAGGAAGCTGGCCGAAGCCGGGATCCCATATATCGCCGTTTTCACCTACCCCACCACCGGGGGCGTGTTGGCCTCCATCGCGTCGCTGGCCGACATCACCCTGGCGGAGCGGGGGACGCGGATCGGGTTCGCCGGCCCCCGGGTGATCGAGCAGACCACGAAAGAGAGGCTCCCCCCGAACTTCCAGACAGAGGATTTCGCCCTGGCACACGGAATGGTGGATCAAGTGGTTCCCCGGGAGGCTTTAAAGGAAGAGCTCTCCCGGATACTGGCGATCTTGGATGGGGGGAGAGATGGTGGATGAGGCAACCCTCAAGGCCCTGGAGGAGAAGGTCGCGGAACTGAAACGGTTGGTGGAACAGGACGGGCTCGCCTTAGAGAACGAGCTTGCCCTCCTTGAGCAGCGGCTGGAGGAGCTCCGCCGGGAGTACTTCGCGAGGCTCTCCGACTGGGATCGGGTCAAGCTCGCCCGAGACCCCCGCCGTCCCACCGGGATCGAACTGGTGGAGATGGTCTTCGATGATTTTTACGAGCTTCGGGGGGATCGCCTCCTGCGGGATGACCCGGCCCTGCGGGGAGGAATGGCAAAGCTCTCGGGAAAGCCCCTGGTGGTCCTCTTCCACCAGAAGGGCAAGACCCTGGAGGAGCAGAAACGGTACCGGTTCGGGATGGCGGGCCCCGCGGGGTACCGCAAGGCGGTGCGGCTGATGGAGCTGGCGGGGCGGCTCAGGTTGCCCTTGGTGAGCTTGGTGGATACCCCGGGGGCTTACCCCGGGGTGGAGGCCGAATCCCACAACATCGCCGGCACCATAGCCCAGTGCCTCCAAACCATGCTCGGCCTCCCGGTGCCCACGGTGGCGGTGATCGTGGGGGAAGGGGGGTCGGGGGGAGCGGTGGCCATCGCCTGTGCCGACCGGGTGCTCATGTTGGAATATGCGATTTATTCGGTCATCTCTCCCGAGGGGGCTGCGGCCATCTTGTGGAAGGACCAAAAGGCCGTCCCGAAAGCGGCCGAAGCCCTGGGCCTCTCCGCCCCCAAGCTCAAGGAGCTCGGGGTTATCGACGAAGTGCTGCCCGAACCCCTGGGAGGCGCCCACTCCGACCCTCAGGCCACCGCGGCCACGATCCGCGCCGCCCTGGAAAAGCACCTGGCCGAGCTCTCCTCTCTCCCCCTGGACAAGCTCCTTCAACTTCGGTACAAACGTTATCGCGATGCGGGAAGCTACCGCGAGCTCGAAGGCCGGTCCTAGGTGCAGGGGCTGTGCGGTCGGGTGTTCCTATGTGTTCGAGGGCCTTTCCCCTGAGGCTTGGGAGGAGTTGCGGTCCCTGATGCGTCCGCTGGAGCTTGCGGCTGGGGAGACCGTCTTCCACGAAGGCATGCCTTCGTTCGGCCTTTACATCCTATGTGAGGGGAAGATCAAAGTCGCCAAGCACACCCGCGGGGGACATTCCCAGATCTTGAAGCTTTTGGGACCGGGCGAGATCCTGGGGGAGAAGACCCTCTTCGACGGGGAGACCTACACCTGTTACGCCAAGACCTTAGAGCCCTCGCGCCTCAAGTTCATCCCCAGGGATGATTTCCTCGCCTTCGTGCGCCGCCATCCCGAAGTAGCGATACGGCTGGTGGAGAAGCTCGCCCGGGAGCTCAAGGCATTCGGAGACAAGCTGGTGGAGATCGCGTCCCGGTCCGCCAAGGAGCGGGTGGCCCGGGTGCTTTTGGAGCTCGCCCGGGCCTTCGGCAAGAAGACCCCGGAAGGCCTGGACATAGGGCTTGAGCTCCAGCGGGCCGAGCTCGCCGAGATGGCGAGCATCTCCACCGAGACCGCGATCCGGATCCTTTCCGAGCTCTCGGACCGGGGAATCGTTGCCCTGCGGGGACACCGCATCATCATCAGAAAGCCCGACTCCCTGCGGGCAATGGCGCATCCCTTCAGGACCTATCTGCGGGAAAACCTCCTTTAAGGGTGAAGGTCCTCTTGGGTATTGGGAACCCCTTGGCCCGCGATGACGGGGTGGGGGTGTGGGTGGCGGAGAATTTCCGCAAAAAGGGGTGGTTTTCCTTTCCGGCAAGACAGGCTCCGGAGAACGTCATCGGAAAAATCGCCCGTATTCGCCCTGTGCTTCTGGTGGCGGTGGATGCGGTAGAGATGGGCCTTGAACCCGGGGAGTTCCGCCGGCTCCTTCCCGAAAGGGACTGGGGATTATGGGGCTCGACCCATTCGCTTCCGCTTTGGGCCCTGCTCAAAAGGTGTGTTCCCCCTTCAGGCACGATCGTCTTTTTGGGGATACAGCCCAAGGATCTTTCCCTCGGGGAAGGCCTCTCCCCGGAGGTGGAGGCCGGGGCAAGGAGGCTCCTCCGACTGCTCCTCCGGGAGGAGCTGAACGCGATCCCCCAATTGGAACCCGAGGAGGGCGAATGAAGAAAACCTTCACCCTTTTGGCCCTTGTGGTCTCGCTGGCGGTCCTGGGGCATGGGGGCACCCTTGAGCTCGTGGTCCGCGCCCAAGGGCCACAGGGCGTTTGTAATCAGGTGGGGCCGGGGCTTTACCGCTGCAGCTTGGTGCCCGAGGCGGAGACGGTCCTTTACCTTTCCGCGCGGGTGGATCCGAAAGAGGGCGTAAGTGTTTGGGCTGAAGGCCTTCCCCCTTGGGCCCGGTTCAAGACCGCCCGCGGATACGGCGAGGCCAGGGCGAGGTGCGATCTCTTCCCTCCAGCAGGCGTGCCCCCGATAAAGGTCACCTTCCGGGCAGCCACGGCCTCTGGGCTTTCCGCTTCCCTGGTCCTCCAGCTCGTCCCTGCCTTTGCTGACCCCGCGGCTTCCGTCGTTCCACCGACGGGAAGATACCAACTGGATTGGGACGATTTTCGCGGGGCCCCTCCGAAAGCTCCGGGGGACGCTGTGGCACAAATCGTGTACGAACTGGGTTTCCGCTACGCTTGTGAAGCCCTCCCCACCGCCGGGGGGTTCGTCGCTTCCCTCACCGAGGTCGAGGTGCGGCTACGGGTGCGGCGGGATCTTTCGTGGGTTTATCCCTGGGCCCGGACCCCGGAGGTCCTGCGTCATGAGCAGGGCCATCTCGATATCGCCGAGGTCTATCGGCGGCTCCTTTTGGAGACGCTTCGCGGCCTGCGTGTGGAAGGAAGGACGCCCGGGGAAGCGATTTCGCTACTTGGGGAGCGCGCTCGAGAGATCTTCCACCAGGTGAAGGAGCGGATGGACAGGGCCCAGTCGCTTTACGATTCCGCCACAGCCCACGGGAAGGACCTCTCGGCGCAGCACGAGTGGGAGCGCAAGATAGCCTTGTGGCTCCGAGATCCCTCCCTAGCCCCCTGAAAGCCCCAGGGCCTCCCGGAGCGCCCGCTCCAGGCGATCCGGCTCGATGTAGCCTCCGTGCCGCAGGAGCTCCTCGCCGGTGGGCGAAAGCAAAAGCAAATAAGGTACCCCCATTACACCGTATCTTTTCCGGATGGCGTCGTTTATGGGGCTGTAAACCGTGAGGTCCACCTTCACCGGTGTGATCCCCGTGGACTCGAAAAAGGACACGAAGCTTTTGTCCTCGAAGGTGACCGATTCAAGCTTGTGGCAGTAAACGCACCAGTCGGCGGTAAAGAAAAGGAGCACCGGTTTCCCCGCTTTGAGGAGGGCGGGATCGTATTCCTCCCAAGAGATGCCCACCCCGGTCTCCGCGGGGGCGTGGACGGCGGGGGCGAGGAAAAGCACCGCGGCGGCGATCCCCGCCGCCCCCACCAATCCCCGCACTAACCTGAAGGCAAATCCCCCGCGGCTCCGCTGGAGCACCCCCAGGTAGATGGCCCCCGAAAGGGCGAGAGCAGCAACAAGCCAGGGGAAGATCGCCCCGGGGATGAAGGGGGACACGAAGTAGAGGGCGAGCCCCAAAAGCACAAATCCCAGTAGCCTCTCCACCCACACCGTCCAGGCCCCTGTCCTGGGGAGGCGGGTGAGCCGCTGGGAGAAGAGGGCGAGGAGCACATAAGGGGACCCAAGGCCCAGGGAAAGGGCGAAAAACAGGACGAATCCCAGGCCCACATCCTGGGTAACCCCCACATAAGAGAGGAGGGCCAGCGTGGCCGGTCCCACACATGGGGCGGCCACCACCCCGGCGAACGCTCCCATGAGGAACGCCCCTATCGGCCCACCTCGCCCCCCCTTGGGGAGCCTCCGGGTGAGGAAGGTCGGCGCACGCAGGTGATACACGCCGAAGAAGCTGAGGGCCATGGCCACCATCACGCCCGCGGCGATCCCCCACACCCACGGCCGCTGTAGGGCCTCCCCGAACAGCCTCCCCGTGGCCGCGGCCAAAACCCCGAGGCCGGAGTAAACGGTTGCCAAGCCCAAAACGTAAAGCAAGGCCATCACGAGGGTCTCCCTCGTCCGTCCCCGCACGCCCCCGAAGTAGGCCACGGTGATGGGCACCATGGGATAGACACAGGGGGTGAGGTTTAATCCTAACCCCAAGAGAAAAACACTGAGCAATGCCAAAAAGAGCCCCCGTTCCCGGACCAGACGCCCGATGGGGTTCTCCTCCGCCGGCTCTCCTCGGCCCCCGATACCGGGGGAGACGGCGGAGGGCGTGGCTTCCCCCACGATCTTTATCCTCGTCTGGAAAGGTTTCTCTGCCGGGGGGAGGCATATGTCGCCGCTGCAGGCCTGGTACTTTATCACGCCCTCGATGAAGGCTTCGGTAAGCGGGGAATTGGGAGCGGCGGAGAGGGGAATTTCCACGGAGATCTTCCCGCTATAGAGCAGAAGCTTTTGTCCAAGGACCCCGTCCTGTTGGGGCTCAGGGAACTTCACCTCGCCGGCCTTCAGATATTCGGGAAGCCGCAGCTCCACCTGCAGGGGGATGAGGAACCCGGGGGATCCGGGGGCGTTCACGTGCCAGTCGGGTTCTATGTCTATCGCGATTACGAGGGCCGAGGTCCCACCCCGGGGTACCTCCAAGGTCTCGGGGATCTCCAAGGAGACCACCGAACCGGGGTCCACCCCTTGCCCCAGGGCGAGGGCGGGGACCATAAGCAAAACGACCAAAACCAAGCGAGTCACCCACTGCCTCCTTGCTTAAAGAACCTTTTAAGTATCGGCCGTTATTTTATCACGCCGAGTTGCGCGTGCACCGCCCGACGTAGTGGAGCCACTGGTCCACCGCGGATCTCACCTCGGCGGCCGAGAAGTGCTTCACGTGGATGAGCCACTTGGCGAGCCCCAACGCGCTCCGCACCACAAACCTTTTCCAGTTCCCGTTCCTCCCCTCGACAGTAAGTAAGGATGGAAGCATGGCCACATGGAGGGACGGGCAGCTCGGCCAGTGCCTGCCTGAGGAGGGCCGCTTCTTGAGGAGCAAGGGTTATCGAATTGTACCACGAGATAAACCGCTTTACGTTCCACAGCGAAATGGGAATCCCATAAGTGGTTTGGGTGCCGGGAAAGGGATGAGCTGGACGTAAAGTTCCCGCAAGAGCTCGGTAGCCGCTGGGTCCTCACACGACAACTCCGTAGCGCCGCCGATGGCGAAGCAAAGGACCAACGCCCCAACGAGGACCGGTTCTTCACCCTTCCCTCGCATCGAGTTAGGATTGTGATGATTGTTACTTTAGCACGTGTAGAGCTTGAGTGAACCCTGTGGAGAATCTGTGGAAGCTCGGGCACAGGGGCTGAATATTAGACCGGAAGCCGCGGGATAAGCGCCCGCAAAAGACGGCCGAGTTCCGCCGCCTTCCTCTTTCCGATCTCCAGCACCTCCTCGTGGGAGAGGGGGTGTTTGGCGATCCCCGCCGCGAGGTTGGTCACACAGGAGATGGCCAGTACCCGAACCCCTGCGTGCCGGGCGGCGATCACCTCGGGCACGGTGGACATCCCCACGAGGTCCGCTCCCAGGGCCCGGAACGCCTTGATCTCGGCCGGGGTCTCATAGCTCGGCCCCATGGTGGCGAGGTAAACCCCTTCCCGCAGCTCGATCCCGAGCCCCCGTGCTACATCATGAGCGATCCGACGAAGCTCCGGATCGTAGACACGGGTCATGTCCGGGAACCGGGGGCCGAGTTCGTCCAGATTAGGACCCCGCAGGGGGTTGAACCCCAGCATATTTATGTGGTCCCGGATGAGGACCAGATCCCCCGGGGCGAGACCCTCGGCGATCCCGCCGGAGGCGTTGGTGAGGACGAGGACCTTCGCCCCCAGGAGGGCATAAGTCCGCACCGGGAACACGATCTCCTCGGGGGAATAACCCTCGTAGTAGTGGAGCCTGCCCCGCTGGACGAGGACCTCCACGTCCTCCAACTTCCCCACCGCGATCTCTCCTTTGTGCCCCGGAGCGGTGGGGCGCGGGAACCCCGGGACATCGGCGAACGAAACGGTCCGTTCGTCCTCAAGCGGCAGGACGTCCCCGAGCCCGGAGCCAAGCACCACCGCCACCTTGGGCTCCCCCAGCTTCCGCAGGAAACCGGCCGCCTTCCTCAGCGATTCCGTCATCGCTCAAGACCTCCCGAGACGTAGCGGTTTCTTAAACGGGCGAGGCCCGATTTTATCGCCCGGGCGCGGGTCTCGGCGATCCCCTTGATACGTTGGAGCTGCCTGCGGTTGGCGCGCTCGATCTGGTCCAGGCTGCCCAACTCCTCCACCAACCGCTCGATGATGGACGGCGGGAGCCGCGGGATCTTCGATAGCAGCCGGAACCCCCGCGAGGGAACCGGCGACTCGAGCTCGTCCTCCGAATAACCCAGGGTCTTCAAGATCACCTCCGGGACAAGGACCTCCTCGGGATCCAGGGCCAGGATCTCCCCGATCACCTCCTCCACCGGCCGGTCCTGGGACTTGCGGAAGTCCAGGACCACCAACTTCAGCGTCTCCCGCACGCCCCGCATCAGCCCCCGGAGCTGGTGCTTCAGGAGCTTGCCCTCCTTCCCCAGCTCCACGAAGAGGTCCTTGAGCTCCTCCTCCAGGTGGATCATCTGGACGGCCTTCTGTATCACCATGGCCACGTGGTCCAGGGGGACCTTGCGCTCGAACTCCATGGGGGCGAGCTCCGTCAGGAGCTCGTGCAGTTCCCGGCGGTAGCGATCCAGGATGAGGAGCGCCTGGGATGCCTGGGAGGAGAGGGCCAAGGGGTCCTTGAGCTCGTACCGCCAGGATTTGTAGTAGATGGTGATCTTTTTCCGCTCCTCCGAGATGGCGATCACCGGACGCTCGATCTGCTTGGCGGTTTGCTCCGCCACCCGGTGGCGGGTCCCCGTCTCGGCGGAAGGGATGTTAGGGTCGGGAACGAGGTGGGCATTGGCGTAAAGGATCGTCTTCAAACCCTCGTCCACCACCACCGCGCGATCCATCTTGCAGAGCTCCGCCAGGGACTGGGGGGTAAACGGCGAGTTGAGCTCGAACCCCGCGGCGATGATGGGCGCCACCACCTCTCGGTCGGCGATCACCACCAGCCCCCCGGTGCCGAGCTGCACCACCCGGTCCAACGCCTCCCGCAACGGCGTCCCGGGGGCGGTGCGTTCCAGGATCCTCCTGTACTCGTCCCGTGTCATCTCAACCGCTGAGGCCCAGGGCCTCGCCTGCCTCGGCCACCGTCTTCACCCGCACCAATTCTAAACTTAACTCGGATCCGATCTCCTGGTGGGGAAGGATCGCGCGTTTGAACCCGAGCTTTTCCACCTCCCGGAGCCTCTCCTGGGCCTTCCGTACCGGACGTATTTCCCCCGAGAGCCCGATCTCCCCCAGGACCACGGTGTGGGGAGGGAGGGGGCGGTTGCGCAGGCTCGAGAGCACGGCGGCGGCGATCCCCAAATCCAGGGCCGGCTCCCGTACCTCGACCCCTCCCGCCACCGCCAGGTACACGTCCGACATCCCGATGTGCACCCCCAGGTACCGCTCGATGACCGCGAGGAGCACCAGCACCCGGTTGTAGTCCAGGCCCGCGCAACGCCGCTGTGGCGGGCCGTATTTGGTGGGGGAGACCAGGGCCTGGACCTCCACCAGCATGGTACGGGTCCCCTCCAATACCGGGACGATCGCGGCCCCGGGTTTGGGCCTCCGATCCCGGGAGAGGAAGAAGACCGAGGGGTTCACCACCTCCTCCATTCCCCGCTCTCCCATCCTGAAGACCGCCACCTCATGGGTGGAGCCGAAGCGGTTCTTGACCGACCGCAGGATCCGGAGGTCCGTCTCCCGTACCCCCTCGAGGTAGATGGCCACGTCCACGATGTGCTCCACCGTCTTGGGGCCGGCGAACCCACCCCCTTTGGTGATGTGGGATACCAGGAACGAGGCCATCCCCCGGAGCTTGGCGAGGCGGGCGATCTCCGCCGCCGCCTCCCGCACCTGTTGGACTCCTCCCACCTCTCCCCCGTCCGCCCGGGCGAGGACCGTCTGGAGGGAGTCCACCACCAACACGGTGGGGGATAGCTCCGCCACCGCCGCGGCGATCCGGGGGAGGGACTGTTCCGCGAAGAGGTAAAGGCCTCCTTCGGCGATCCCCAGGCGTTCGGCCCGGAGCTTCACCTGGGGGGCGGACTCCTCACCGGATACGTAGAGGACCGGGCCGTGGGTCCGGGCGAGGCTCGCGGCGATCTGGAGGAGCAACGTCGACTTCCCCACCCCGGGTTCCCCCCCGAAGAGGATCACCGCCCCGGGGATGAGCCCGCCCCCGAGCAACCGGTCCACCTCGGGAAAGCCGGTGGAGAGCCGCTTGAGAGGGGCTGAGGGGATCTGGGTTAAGGGCCGCGGTTCCTCCCCGAGCCAGCTCTCCGGCTCCGCAGCTCCCCCTTTTCCGGGCTTCTCCTCCGTGATCTCCTCGAAGCTATCCCAGGCCCCGCAGGAGGGACATCTCCCCAGCCACTTTACGGAACGGTAGCCACACTTTTGGCATACATAGGCCATTATTTGCGCCGGAACGCCATCCGCTCGCCGTCGGCCTCCACCACGATGGTGGAGCCCTCGGGGAACTCCTTGGTGAGGATCTTCTCGGCGATGGGATCCTCCACCAGCCGCTCGATGGTCCGCCGCATGGGACGGGCCCCATACTTGGCGTCGAAGCCCTTCTCGATGAGGAGGTCCAAGGCCGAGTCGGAGAGCTCCAGCTCGATCCCGTGCTCCTCCCGGAGGCGCTCTTGGAGCCTCCCGATGAGGAGCTTGGCGATCTCCCCTACCTGCTCCCGGGTGAGGGGTCGGAAGACGATGATGTCGTCCAGGCGGTTCAGGAACTCCGGGGAAAAGTACCTCTTCACCTCGGACATCACCCGGGACTTTATGTCCCGGTAGGTCTGTTCCGTGTCCTGGGAGCCGAACCCGAGCGAGGTCTGGTCGGTGATGAGCTTGCCCCCGATGTTGGAGGTCATGATGAGCACCGTGTGGCGGAAGGAGACCTTGCGACCCTGGGAGTCGGTGAGGATCCCGTCGTCCATCACCTGCAGGAGGATATTGAACACGTCCCGGTGGGCCTTCTCGATCTCATCGAACAGGACCACCGAGTAGGGGCGGCGCCTTACCGCCTCGGTGAGCTCGCCCGCCTCCTCGTACCCCACGTACCCCGGCGGGGCCCCGATGAGGCGGGAGACGGAGAACCGCTCCATGTACTCGGACATGTCGATGCGGATGAGGGCATCCTCGTCGCCGAAGAGGAACTCCGCCAGGGTCCGCGCAAGCTCGGTCTTCCCCACTCCGGTGGGCCCCAGGAAGAGGAACGCCCCAATGGGCCGGCGGGGGTCCTTGATCCCCGCGTAGGCCCGTCGGATCGCCCGACACACCGCCCGTACCGCCTCCTCCTGGTCCACCAACCGCTCGTGGATCTTCTCCTCCATGTTCACGAGGCGCGCCGTGTCCTCCTCCTGGAGGTGGTGCATGGGGATCCCGGTCCAAAGCGACACCGTCTCGGCGATGTGGTGCCCCTCCACCGTAGGGGTGTCGGCCTTGCCCTCGATCTTTTCCTCGTGCGCCCTGAGCTCCTCCATGAGGGCGCTGCGCTGGTCCCTGAGCTTTGCGGCGAGTTCGTAGTTCTGCTGTGCCACGGCCTCTTCTTCCTCTTCCTCGAGCCGTGTGATCTCCTCGATGAGCTCCCGGGCCTCGGGGGGAAGATCGGAGGCGGAGAGGCGCACCCTGGCCGCGGTCTCGTCGATGAGGTCGATGGCCTTGTCGGGAAGGAACTGATCGGTTACGTAGCGATCCGCCAGGCGGGCCGCCTGCCACAGCGCCTCGTCGGTTATCCGCACCCCGTGGTGCTGTTCGTAGCGGGCACGGAGCCCTTTGAGGATCCGGACCGTCTCCTCCAGGGAGGGCTCCTCCACGTAGACGGTCTTGAACCTCCGCCGGAGCGCCGGGTCCTTCTCCACCGTCTTCCTGTAGTCGTCGGGGGTGGCGGTGCCGATGCACTGGATGGCCCCGGAGGCGAGCGGCGGCTTCAGGATCGCCGAGGCGTCGATGGCCCCCTCGGCCCCGCCGGCCCCCACCACGGTGTGGAGCTCGTCGATGAACAGGATGATGTTGTCCGATTCCATGACCCGGTTGAGGATGTTCTTCAAGCGCTGCTCGAACTCGCCCCGGTACTTGGTCCCGGCCACGATCCCGGCGATATCCAGCTCCACGATGGATTTGTCCGCCAGGGCCCGGGGGACATCGCCCATGGCGATCCGCTGGGCCAGTCCCTCCACGATGGCGGTCTTTCCTACCCCGGCCTCGCCGATGAGGACGGGGTTGTTCTTCTTGCGCCGGCAGAGGATCTGGATCACCCGCTCAAGCTCCCGTTCTCTCCCGATCACCGGGTCGAGCAACCCCATCTCCGCCTCCTCCACCAGGTCCCGGCCGAACTCGCCCAGCTCGCCGGGAAGCCTTCGTGAGGAGACGGTGCGGACCCGCATGCCGGGGCGGCGGTGATGGCGGAAGTAGGCCTTGGCCACCCGCAGGTCGATCCCGTGGGCCCGGAGGATCTCGGCCGCGGTTCCCTCCCCCTCCTTGAGGAGGGCGATGAGGAGATGTTCGGGCTCGATGAGTTCCGCCCCCTGGCGGCGGGCCTCGTCGAAGGCCATCTTCATCACCTTGCGCAGCCTCTGGGTCATCTCCAGTCCGCCCTGGGGGATGTGGAGCTTGCCGCGGCCTTTTTGGCGTTCGATGATCCTCGCCACCCGCTCGTAGGTGAGCCCGTGGCTGAGCAGGAACCGGTAGATGGAAAGGTGCTCGAGCCTCAGGGCCGCAAGCAAGAGATGTTCCGTGCCCACATAGCGGTGGCGCCATTCCTCCGCCTCTGTGTGAGAAGCCGCAAGCCACTTGGCGGCGTCGCGAGAGAATTTTTCGTACATAGCGAACCCTTCGGCCAAATTATACCCCCTTCCCGGCGGCGATACCCCGGGAGTGTGCCCTTTGCGCGGCGGCGTAGCCCCCCTCCAGGAAGCTCCCCGCAACTTCGGCGGCGAAGGCCACGGCCCTCAAAAGCCTTTCCCGCTCCTCCTCCGGGGGGTGGGAAAGGACGAAGGCGGCGAGGTCTACTCCATCAGGCTTCGGCCCAATCCCGAGCTTCAGGCGGGGTATGTCCTGGGTTCCCAAAGCCCGGAGCACCGATCGCACCCCCAGGTGCCCCCCGTCGCCGCCCCCCTCCCGCAGACGCACCGCCCCCACCGGGAGGTCCACGTCGTCGTGGACCAGAAGGAGGTCTTCAGGGCTCAAGGGGCTCCACGCCAAAAGCTCCCGGACCGCCTCCCCGGAGCGGTTCATGTAGGTTAGGGGCTTAAGCAATAAGCGGTCACCGAAGCGGAAGACCTCCCCCCATGGAAAAAGGTAACGTTCCCAATTTCCCTCCATCCGGAGGCGGTCCACGACCCAGAAGCCGAGGTTGTGGCGGGTGAGGGCATATTCGGGGCCGGGGTTCCCCAGCCCCACCACGGCCCTCAAGACTCCCCTTCCTCCTTGGGGGGTGCCTCGGCCGGGGCCTCGGGGGCCTCAGCGGCCTCTTCCTCCTCGGCCTCCTCCGTCACCAGGACCTTGGGCGGGAGGATGTTCACCACCGCCTCGTCCTCGGGAAGGAGGGGGCGCAGTCCCTCGGGGAGGGGAAGATCCTTCACGAGGAGGGCCTCGTCCAGGCCGAGCCCCGAGATGTCCACCTCGATGTAAGGGGGTATCGCCTCCAGGGGTCCTTCCACGGGGATCTCCTCGTGGATATGCTCCAGGATCCCCCCGGCCTTGACCCCGGCAGGGGTTCCCACCAATCGGATCGGGACTTCCAGGGACATGATCTGCCCCGGCTCGGGGGCATAGAAGTCGACGTGGATGAACCTATCGGTGATGGGGTCCCGCTGGAGCTCCTTGATGAAGACGAAGTGCCGCTCGCCGTCGTACTCCAGCTCGATCCTGGTAGAGCGGGTGATCTCGGAGATGAGCCGCTCCAGGGCCTTGTACTCCACCGCGATGGGGGTACTCACAAGATGGGGCCCATACACCACGCCGGGGACCCAGCCCTGGCGCCTCAGGGCCCTGGGCTTTTCGCTGTCGGAACGTTTTCGCGCCGCGATCTTTGCCATGCCGATTACCTCCTCGCTAACGGCCCCGCACCAAAAGCTCGCTTATCGAAAGGCCGAGGTAGATCCTTATGATCGCTTCCGCCAGATCGTCCGCCACCGAGACCACCTCTACCAGCGGATGGCCTTCCGCGGCGGTTTGGGGAATGGTATCCGTGACGATAATCCGGCTCAAGGGGGAAGCCTCAATGCGTTCGAGGGCGTCCCCGGCGAAGATCCCGTGAGTGCAGGCAGCGTACACCTCCTTGGCCCCCTGCTCTATGAGCCTATCCACCGCCCGCAGGAGCGTCCCCCCGGTGGAGAGGATGTCGTCCACGAGCAGCACCCTTTTGCCCTTCACGTCCCCGATCACGAGCAGGACCTCCAACTTCCCTCCGTCGAAGCGCCGTTTGGCCAACGTGGCGAAGCCCGGGGACTGTAACCGCTCCGCCACCCGCCGCGCCCGGAAAAGCCCCCCGAGGTCCGGGGAGACGACCACGAGGTCCTCCAGCCAGTCGGGGTGGTGTGCCCGGATATGGCGGGCGAAGAGGTGGTCGGTGCGCAAATGATCCAGGGGGATGTCGAAGAAGCCCTGGATCTGGCTCGCGTGGAGCTCCACGGCGAGGACCCTGGTGGCCCCGGCCCGCTCGATCAAGTTCGCCACAAGACGTGCCGAGATCGGGACGCGGCCCTCGGTCTTGCGGTCCTGACGGGCGTAGCCGAAATAGGGGACCACGGCACAGATCTTTTCCGCCGAGGCCCGTTTCAGGGCGTCTATCAGGAGCAATAGCTCCATCAGGTGGTCGTTCACGGTCTTCGGGCCCGGCTCCCCGGGGGGCGTGCCCTGACGCGGGGGACAGGTGGGTTGGATCACGAAGACACACTGGCCGCGTACCGTCCTCTCCACGTGGGCGTAGACCTCGTTGTCGGGGAAATATTTGACCTTTGCCTCACACCAGACGTCCTCGAACTTCAACGGGTCCCTTACCCCCTCGAGGGGCGCGCCACGCCGCTCCCGGAGGACCTCGTCGATGAACTCCACATATCTTGTGTTGAACTTCTCCACCACGAGCTCCGCTACCTTCCGGGCGAGGTCCGGGTTCGCGTTCCCCGCGACGATCCTCAGGCCGTTCACCTAAGCTCCCCCCTTGTTTTTGGCCCAATCGGGCTTTATCACCTGGCGGGCGCGGCCGAGGGCCAACGCGTACGGGGGCACATCCTCGGTGATCACCGATCCCGCCCCCACGATCGCCCCCTCGCCCACGGTGACCGGGGCCACGAGGGAGGTATTGGAACCGATGAAGGCGCCCTTCCCGATCACGGTCCTGTGCTTGCGTACCCCGTCGTAATTGCAGGTGATGGTCCCGGCACCGATGTTCGTCCCCTCGCCCACCTCGGCGTCGCCGATGTAGGCCAGGTGACCCGCCCGCACCCCCTCTCCGATCTCGGCGTTCTTGACCTCCACGAAGTTCCCGATCCGGGCCCCTCGGCCGATCCGCGCCCCGGGGCGCAGGTGCGCGTAGGGGCCAATCCGTGCCCCTTCCTCCACGTACGCCCCTTCCAACACCGAGAACCAGATCTTGGCCTCCCGCCCGACGGTGGTGTCCACAAGGTACGCCTGGGGGCCGATCTCACATGCCGCGGCGATCTCCGTCCTCCCGTAGAGGTAGACCCCCGGGTGGAGCACCGTGTCCCCGCCCACGGCCACGTCGGGCCCGATGTAAACCGTGCGGGGATCGACCACCGTGACCCCGGCCTCCTGGAGCCGGCGGATGATCCGATCCCGCACCAGCTCCCCGGCCCGGGCGAGGTCGCCCCGCGTACGCACCGCCAGAAGATCCCCCGGCTCGGGCCACGGGACCGCGTGGACTTTGGGGTAGAGGGTGGGGACGAGCTCGGCGAGGAGGG
>Ga0190309_1000214_pt1 | contig 17330 bp, 17 predicted proteins | sample 48700767_MG_FD_161656 | JGI IMG/M metagenome (GOLD analysis project Ga0190309, IMG submission 161656) | Hydrothermal vent sediment bacterial communities from Southern Trench, Guaymas Basin, Mexico - 4870-07-6-7_MG | ecosystem: Environmental > Aquatic > Marine > Hydrothermal vents > Sediment ... | reverse complement strand
TGCTGTATTTGATAGAAAAACTTATGGATGTTGGGGAGGAGGTGTTGGATTAGGTTTTGGAAACAAATATTTTGATTTTCCAGGAGGGATTGAATGTTTTTATTATTTTTTATCCTCAGGAAATAAAAACTGGGAAAAAGGTAAGGAGGTGGCAGAAAAAATTAAGCCTTATGTCACAAAAGAATTTCTTGATGAATTTTTAGAAGGAGAGAGATATTTAAAAGACCCTGAGTTAGTTAAAAAGTTTGTAGAAAATTTACCTATTATGGAAGTTCCAACAGAATATGTAATTTTTAAACCCTTAAAAGAGGTTAATCCTGACGAAGAAAAGCCTATTTTGATTGTTTTTCCTGTTAATCCTCATCAACTTTCAGCTCTTGTTGTACTTGCAAATTATGGAAGAAATAGTTTTAATAATGTAGTTATTCCTTGGGCTGCAGGATGTCAAACAATCGGTATATGTGCTTATAAGGAGTGTTACTCAAAACCTCAAAAGGCAGTAATAGGACTAACAGATCTTTCAGCAAGGAAAAATATTAGGAAACAACTTGGAGATAATATTTTTACTTTTGCTATTCCTTTTGAGATGTTTTTAGAAATGGAAGAAAATGTAGAAAATAGCTTTTTATACAGAAATGTATGGAAACATCTTTCCAAATTTTTATAAGCCAACGAGTGTTATGGGAATCTTTGCAAAATTTAAGAGATAACTTATTGATTTCAAGTTTATAATTAATGTAGTTCTTTAATTAATTAGATTTATTCTTAAAATTGAAATTTAAGTTTTTAATTTTACGCAATAAATTTTATTTATCTAAAAGACTTTTTCCATTTGTTTTATCATGAGGGTGACAAACTTATTAACCGGAGTTTTTAATCCTTTCTGTTCAGCAAGATCAACAATAGCTCCATTTAAAGCATCTATTTCGGTTGGTTTACCATTTTTAAGGTCATAATACATTGAAGGGTAATGTCCTGCGGTTGGAGGTATAAGGTTTTGATAAAAGTGCTTCTTATAATCTTCTGAAGTTTCCCATCTAAGTTTGATTTTATGAGCATTTAAGGTTTCAAAAATTTCATCTATGATTTTATCCATAAGAAATCTCGTCTCGTAGTTTTCCGCAAGCTCTCCGTAGGTTCTTCCTAAAAGAGCTCCTAAGGGATTTAAGGCAGAATTGTAAATAATTTTTTCCCAGAGTATGGTATATACTTCATCAGATACCTTAGTAGGAATTCCTGCTTGATTAAAAATTTTTGCGATATTTTCTAAAATTTTTTTAGAAATAGTATTTTCTGGTTGTCCAATAACTACATCATCTCCAAAAACAGTAACCTCGGCTAATCCTGGCTCTATAATTCTTGCTCCAAAGATTATTCTTGAAAGTATTACTTGATTTTTAGGTAATACTTGGACAGCTTTTTCATAATTTCCATAACCGTTTTGAGCTATTAAAAGAAAAGTTTTAGGTTGGATAAATTTTTCAATCTGAGAGATGGCTTTTTCTGTATCGAAAGCTTTTACTGTAAGTATTACCAAATCCAAGTCAAGAAACTTTAATTCCTCAGGTTTGGTAAAATATCCATCAATCTTTGCTTGTTTATCGCCAAAAAGTCCTGTCATTTTAAGATTTTTTCCTTTTAGTGAGGAGAGGTGCTTATCCTTAACAAAGGCATATACTTGATGTTCTGCATTCTTTAAAGCTACAGCAAATACTGTACCAAGAGCTCCTAAGCCAAAAACAAGTATTTTCATAATTTTTTCTTTAAACCTTTTTAAAGTTTTGGTTAATTATAACATTTTTCTAAAATAATTGGAGTTTTTAATTAACTTCCGATAATATATATTATGTAAAATAAAACTTTTGTTTTTATTCTGTTATTTAGAACTTTGAAAAATGCCTTTTTATTTTATTGAAAAAAATTTTTATATATACAGGCTTTGCTTTGAAAAACATTAAAATAGTTTTTTGAAACAAGAAAAAGTAAATTAAAAAATTAATTTAAGAAAATGTCTTTAATTTTTTTTATAAATTCCTGAATTTCTGTAATTTTATTATAAACTATTTGAATATTTTGCCAGTTTACTTTAAAATATTGATGAACAATTTCATTTCTACATTTAGCAAGTGGAGCTAATTTAAGAGCTAAGTCTCCTATAAATTCGTAACAAGCTAAAATAGTATCTTTGTAAGTATCAGGAATAGACCTTTTATTGATTTTTAAAATTTCTTCACAAATATCTACAATACAAAGGATTATATCATTTATACTTTTATCAAGAATATATCTAATATCTCTATTAGCAAAATAAAGATCTTTATTTACATTTTGGATTTTTTGTAAAAAATATTCTATAGTTTCAGAAAGATAATCTATTAATTTTTTTAATTTTTTATCCATTTAAATCTAAATGAATGTTTCTTTTTAATCTTATATGTTCTGTTTCATGAAGAACTCTATCCCATAATTTATACAAAATTTCTTCATCAGGTTCAATCAAAGGAACACCTTTTAAAGCCTTTTGAATAATGAAAGGGGATTCATCTTCATCATCAAGTCGTAAAATATCTAACTTTTTTTTACTACACATGAGTAAATTTTCTAAAATTTGCAATTTTTCTTTTTCAGATCCTGTTAAATAAATAGCAATATCTATATCTGATCTTTTATGAGTTTTTCCTTCAGCACAGGAGCCAAAAATATAGGCTAATAGCACTTTTTTTTCTTTTTTATATTTTTCAAGTAGTTCTTTTAAATTTTTAAGATCTTCTTCCAAAATTTTATCCACCCTACCCTTCTTCTCCCAAAAAATTTATCAAGAATATTTTTGCCCAAGGACTTTATGTTTAAAGTAACTATTGCTACAGTTCTAAAATTTTTTTAGCTAAATCATCTTCGGCTTCAGTAAGAAAAGGAAGTCCAGTAATTTCAGCAGTTTCTTTATTTGCAGCTACAATATCTGAACGTGAAATTGCTGAAAGACTGAATTTTCTTGCACCAGCCATAAGTTGTTGAAGTCCTGCAGATAATTTATCAATGTAAGTATAAAGAGCAATAGCTCCAAAAGGTATATTTTTCATTTCTTTTTTCCCCACTTTATTCTCTACTTCATAATAACAAGCAAAAATTTCTTCAGGAGTCTTACCTATAGCTGTTACAGAAGGTGGTAATTCATTCCAATTTCCATTTACTGCCTCTTTTCTCTCAGGTCTAATTACACCTTCAATATTAGAGCCTAAATGGCATGGTATAAGAAGTGCTCTTCCAAGACATATAAGCTTAACAAATGGCGCACCAAGAGCTAATGCTTTGAATATATGATCTTCTCTAGCAAAACCGCCACCAAAAGCCATATCAACAACTTTTCCTTTTTTAGAAGCAAGTATAGCAGCATATTCATAAGCTTTGGAATGGAGATAAATAGAAGGTACACCCCAGTGTTCCATCATGTTCCATGGACTCATTCCTGTTCCACCACCTGCTCCATCAATGGTTAAAAGATCAAGTTCAGCTTCTGTTGCTACTTTTATAGCAAGAGCAAGGGCTTCCATTCCATAAGCTCCTGTTTTTAAGGTGATTTTCTTAAAACCAAGTTTTCTTAATCTTTTTACTTCTTTATAGAAAAATTCCATAGCTTCTTCTGTAGTTCTGGCATTAGTAAAACCGAGTCTACTATGTCTTGCAAAAGATTTTATAGCGCCTCTTTTAAAGGCTTCCTGAACTTCAGGAAGTTCAGGATCTGGATCTATAATATAACCTCTTTTTTTGAGAAATAGAGCATATTCAAGATCTTTTACTTGAATTTCTCCACCAATACTTTTAGCTCCTTGTCCCCATTTTAATTCTACAATAATATCATCTCCATATTTTTCTATAATATATTCTGCTACTCCATTTCTGGTATCTTCTACATTCATCTGAAAAAGTATAGCACCATATCCATCATAGTATTTTTTATAAATATCAATTCTTCTTTCAAGCTCAGGAGCTTTTTTAATTCTCCCTTTTTCAATTACTGAATTTTTATCTACTCCTACTACATTTTCTCCAATAACTACCGGGAATCCAGCTAAAGCAGCTCCTATTGCTAAGGGTTCCCAATATTTAGCAGCAATGAAAGTAGAACCCATAGCACCACTTATAATAGGTATTCTAAATTTAGTTTTTACCTTGGCTCCAAAATTTCCTTCTATGCTAACATTAGGAAAGATGCAATCATCAGGAGAATCTGTAACTCCCTTGGGTAAGCCTTTAGCACCATAGAGTCTTCCTACAATTCTTATAGAGTTATAAGAAACCCCAACATGGAAAGTATTAGCACTTCCAGCTGTGACTTTTCCAAAATCACGCGGATAAAGAAGCTTCCTACCTAATAAGCTTGACATCCATACTTCGCATTTACCTTTACAATCACATCTACAGAGAGTACAAAGACCAGATTCTGCAGGATTTCCACGATTGGTTGTACCAATTGCATCATTAGTTTTACGCCATTCAAACATGCTTACCTCCTTTTTTAATTTTTTTAAATAAATCTTATAAAATAGGCAAATATCTTTCTAATTCAAAAGATGTGATTTTTACTCTATACATATCCCATTCAAGTTTTTTATTTTGAATTATAAAATTAAAAATTTTTTCTCCTAAAATCTTTTTAAGAAGATCACTTTTTTTAGCGATTTCGATAGCTTCTATCAAACTTCCAGGAAGATACTCTATATTTAAAGCTTTTTTTTCTTCATCAGAAAGAAGATAAACATCTTTCTCTATAGGTTCTCTCAAGGGGTATTGTTTTTTTATACCTTCTAAACCTGCTCCTAACATACAGGCAAATGCTAAATAAGGATTACAAGCTGGATCAGGAGACCTAAGTTCAATCCTTACAGCTTTTTCTTTGCCAGGTTTATACATCGGAACTCTAATAAGGGAAGAGCGATTTTTATGTCCCCAACAGATATTTACAGGAGCTTCATATCCAGGAACTAATCTTTTATAGGAATTAACCCACTGATTAAGTATAATAGTAATTTCTTTTATATGTCTAAGCAAACCTTCAATATAGTATTTTGCAGTTTGAGAAATACGAAAAGGATCTTTAGGATCAAAAAAAGCGTTTTGTTCACCTATAAAAAGACTTTGATGAATATGCATTCCAGATCCGTTTATACCATAAACAGGTTTGGGCATAAAAGTAGCATATATACCATTTCTTTTTGCAATCTCTTTAATTATAGCTTTTACCGTTACCACAATATCTGCCATTTGAAGAGCTTCAGTATATCGAAGATCTATTTCATGTTGAGAAGGAGCAACTTCATGATGTGAATATTCTACTTTAATGTTCATAGCTTCTAAAGCAAGAATTATTTCTTTTCTAAAATTTTCAGCTATATCTAAAGAATAATCAAAATATCCACCTTCGTCTAAAAATTCTGGTTGTTTGTTGTTTTTAAAGATAAAAAATTCAAGCTCTGGACCTACATAAAAAGTATATCCTATCTCTTTAGCTTTTTTTAAGTTTTGCTTAAGGATATATCTTGAATCTCCAGAATAAGGCGTTAAATCCGGAAGGTAAATATCAGCGAACATACGTGCGATTTTATATCCTTTATACTCCCAAGGTAGAATAGCAAAAGTGCTGGGGTCAGGAAAAGCAAGCATATCCGATTCTTCAATACGAGCAAAACCTTCGATAGAAGATCCATCAAAACCCATACCTTCTTCAAAAGCTACTTCTAATTCATCTACAAGCAATTCAAGACTTTTTAACTGCCCAAGAACATCAGTAAACCATAACATCACAAATTTTACATTATTTGCTTTGATAGCTTCCATAACATCTTTTTTATCTCTGATAGTTCCCTCCATAAGGAAAATCCTCCTGAAGTTTTTTTAAAATTTTATCACAAATTGATACTTTAAAAAGCTATTTTTAAATATTTTTAGCTATTTAAAATTTTTAAACAAAATTTATGCCAATAATGCATTGTTACTTTAAATACAAATTTGTATCAACACATAAATTTGACAGTTTATAAAATTTATAATAAATTTTTTAGGAATTTTTTTAAAATGCTAAAATAATCATAGGAAAAATTTATGCGAAAACTTGATTATAACGTTATAGTTGAAAAAATTGTTAATTTTATAAGAAAAAAAATAAAAAATAGTAAAGTCAGTGGGGTAGTTTTAGGAATTAGTGGTGGAATTGATAGCGCAACCGCAGCTTCTCTTGCTGTAGAAGCCTTAGGTAAAAAAAAAGTTTTAGGAATAATAATGCCATATTATCAAAATAAGGAACTGGAAGATGCTATTTTAGTATGCAAACATTTGGGAATATACTATAAGACTATAAATATTAAAAATATAGTTGATAAATTTGAAAAAGCTTTAAATTTTAAAATAGATAAAATAACTAAAGGAAATTTAATGGTTCGTAGTAGAATGGTTATTCTTTATGGAATTGCAAATGCTAAAAATTATTTCGTTCTTGGGACATCAAATAAAACCGAGTTTTTAGTAGGATATTTTACCAAATGGGGAGATGGAGCAAGTGATATAGCTCCGTTTTTGAGTCTATATAAAACAGAAGTAAAGGAATTAGCTAAAATATTGGAAGTACCTGAGAAAATTATTTTAAAAAAACCTACTGCAGGTTTGTGGGCAGGACAAACAGATGAAGATGAATTAGGAATAGAATACAATCTGCTTGATAAAATTCTTTATAGATTGGTAGACTTAAAAATGCAAAAGGAAAAGATAGCAGAAGATTTAAATATACCTTTAGAAAGAGTTTTATATGTAGAAAAGCTGATTAAAAAAAGTGAACATAAAAGGAGATTACCATCATTTCCCAAACTTTGAAATTTATTAAAAATTTTTTTTGCTTTGAAATATATAAAAAATTTTTTTATCTTTTTCAGTTTTACCATTAATCCATATTTTTAATTTTGTAATTAATTTGTCCTTTAGTTAATCCAAGCATTTTAGCAGTTTTTGTTTGATTGTAATTGCAGGCTTTTAAAGCTTCTTTTGTGGCTTTTTTCTCAATGAATTTAAGTTAAAAAGGAAGAGTCTTTTTAAGTTTTATGCATGTTATTTTGGTATCATCTTCTTATCTTATGTAGAAAGGAAGATCATTTAAAGTAATTTCATTTCCCTCAGCAAGAATTACCAATCTTTCTATGATATTTTCCAGTTCCTTTACATTCTGTAATTACTGCAATAATTCTTATATCCACTTTTATAGACTTTGTTCCTCCTATTCTTTTAAAAGATTCATCTTGAATAAGTTCATAAAAGCTTAGCTTGAAGAGAAAGAGGCAAATCACCAATTTCATCTAAAAAATAGTTCCTCTATTAGCTAATTCAAATTTACCTGATTTTGACACTAAAGCCCCTGTTAAAGCTTCTTTCTCATATCCAAAAAGTCAACTTCTAATAAATTTTCAGGAATAGCAGCGCAGTATATGGTAGCTTTACTTTTAGCAACTTTTAAAGCAGTTTTAAAGACTTCTTGCATTTTATCAGAAATTCCTATTACATTATTAAGAACTGTCATTGGTTCCCCTGTTTGAAAAATCCTTCTAACTATTCCCTCACCTACTTTATATTTCCCTTTTACTATTTGCTTATAAGTAATTCATAAGCAACTGCAATTTATAAAGTATTAGTATCTGAATCATAAAGAGTAATTGTATCTTTTTGTCTATCTAATATATCAGAAATTTAATATTAAAAGATGAATTTAGTATTTTACTAATTTCGAAAGTGCTGTGAGTTCTCTGGTTTTTCTTTCTAATTGGTTTAAAGAAATTTGTTTCATGAAGTCTAAAAATTTAAAGCAAAATTATTGTTTCTAATTTTTTCCCATAATTTTCTTTTTATTAAAATTATATTTACTTCCTTTGCTTTTTTAGATCCTAAATTTTTATATAATTTAGCATAGCTTTTTTCTCCCCACCCTCTATAACTTATTATCAAGATAAGTTTTTTGCAATGAATTCTTTTAAGAAAATAAGTAATAGGTGGACAATTGAAAGTCCATTTAGGAAAACAAAGAATTATTGTTTCATTAGAAGGTGGTTCAAAAAGTGCTTTTAAAGAAAGATAAGGTATAAAAGAAAGAACAAGCCAGATAAAATAAGGAAATCTATAAGTTTTTATTTCTTTTGGTTTTATTTTAAATTTTTTACCTAACCATTCTGCTATTTCTTTTGATATACCTGTATAAGAAAAATAATAAATGTCCACTTTTAATTAATGAGACTGTTTTTCTTTTAAATATTCTTCAATTAAATTATCTGGAGATTCCGTAGAGGTATCTGTAATAAGAACTCTTATTTCATTTTGAGAAAGATGATCTGCAAGATTTTTAGGTGGATCGAAAAGAAGAACATGTGTAACTACTTGTTCTTTGAGAAAATCAATCAAATTTTGATTTTCTGTCCTTTTAACTACATCTTTTACTAAAATTTTATTATTTTCTATATCATAGATTGCAAACAGATCAAATTTTTCTGGATCAATTTCAATTTTAGAAGGTGTATTTATAGGAATAGCTATTCTCATAAATCTTTCTTCTAAAATATCTCTTTTCATTTCTTCAGTAGCTGACATTATTTTCCTAATTAATTCTTCAAAAGCTTTAGCTGTAGGACTTTCAGGATAAGCAGCAATAAATGGTCTTCCAGTATCTCCAGTATCTACTACACGTGGATCAATAGGAATTCTTCCTAAAAATCTAAGTCCAAGTTCTTGGGCTAATTTTTCTCCTCCCCCTTTTTTAAAAAGATCTATAGGCTTACCACAATGAGGACAAATAAATCCACTCATATTTTCTACAATACCAAGAATTCTCATTTTTGTTTTCTGGCAAAATCTGATAGATTTTTTAACATCTATTAAAGAAACTTCTTGAGGAGTTGTGACTATAACAACATAAGCATCTGGAATAGTTTTAGCAACAGTAAGAGGCTCATCTCCTGTTCCAGGAGGTGCATCAATTATTAAATAATCAAGTTCTCCCCAATCTATATCTCCTATAAATTGTCTTATAGCAGAATGTTTTAAAGGCCCTCTCCAAATAACAGCTGAATCTTCTGAAGGAAGCAAAGGTTCTATAGAAAGAAATTTAAGGTTTGGAGAGTATTTAATTGCTCCTATTTTACCATCAGGCTTTCTTGAAAGTCTTAAGTCTCTTGCTCCAAGCATTTTAGGAATATTAGGACCATGTAAATCTACATCCAAAAGTCCTACCATAAAATCTTGTAAAGATAAGCCTATAGCTATATTAACAGCAACAGTGCTTTTACCTACTCCTCCTTTTCCAGACATAACTAATATTTTATATTTTATCTTACTAAGTTGTTCTCTTACTTTTTTATCCTCTTGTTCCATAATAAAACTTTTCTCTTTTTTAATCATAAGATCCCTCCAAAAAGATAATTGTTAAAAGATTCAGCTTGAGTATTCTACCCCTAATTTATGATTTTGTCAATTTTAAAAAGTTTAATCCTTTTTTCCTCTTGAAATTATCTTAAATTCATCTATTATTTAAATAACTTTAAAATTTAAATATTTATAAAAGAGGTGTAAAAGAAAAAATGAGTGTAGAAAGTATAAAAGATGAAATAATTACTAAAGAACTAATTTTTGAAGAATACCCTATATTGCGTGCTCTTTATGGAGAAAGGGGAACTAATTTCAAAATTTTAGAAAGTTATTTTAGAGTTCAACTATCTCTTAAAGGAAATCATGTTTTTATAACTGGAGAACCTATAGATTCTGAACTTGCTGAAAAAACTATAGAGGAATTATATTCTCTTGTGAAATCAGGTTATAACCTTTATCCTTCAGATGTAGAATATGCATCCAGAATTATTTTGGAAAATCCACATGCAAAACTAAAAGATATATTTTTAGATACTATATTTGTAACTTCTGGGAGGAAGGTAATAACACCTAAGGGAGTTACTCAGAAAAGATACATAGAAGCTATAAGAAAATCTGAGGTAGTTTTTGGAATAGGACCTGCTGGAACAGGAAAAACTTATCTTGCTGTTGCTATGGCTATTTCTTATCTTATGAAAGGTGAGGTAAATAGAATTATTTTGGTAAGACCAGCTGTAGAAGCTGGAGAAAAACTTGGATTTTTACCTGGGGATATTGCTGAAAAAGTAAATCCTTATTTAAGACCTCTTTATGATGCACTTTATGATATGTTGTCTTTTGATAAAGTAATGAGATTTTTCCAAAAAGGGGTTATAGAAATAGCTCCTCTTGCATTTATGAGAGGAAGAACTTTAAATGAAGCTTTTATCATTCTTGATGAAGCTCAGAATACAACTTCAGAACAAATGAAAATGTTTCTTACTCGTTTAGGACAAAATTCTAAAGCTGTAATTACTGGTGATATCACTCAGATAGATCTTCCAGATCCTAAAAAATCAGGATTACTTGAAGCTGTAGAAATATTAGAAGGAATTGAAGGTATTACTTTTATATATTTTACTAAAAATGATGTAGTAAGACATCCCATAGTGCAAAAAATTATTGAAGCTTATGAAAGAAAAGAAAAAAATTTTTAGTATTTTAAAAAGATAATGATAAATATATTTTTAAAGTCTTTTGTCCAGTTAGTAGATTTATTTTTAACCATTTATATATGGATTATTATAGCTCGTGCCATTATTTCTTGGGTAAATCCTGATCCTTATCATCCTTTAGTTAGATTTCTTTATAGAGTTACAGAACCAGTGTTAGCTCCTGTGCGCAGAATTATTCCTCCAATTGCAGGAATAGATATAAGTCCTGTAATAGTTATCTTTGTTATATTTTTCATTCAAAATTTTCTTCATTATCTAATGATAAAATTCTTAATATTTTAAATGATTTTAGAATTAAAAGTAAAACCAGGCTCTGCAAAGGATAAAATCCTTGTATTTAAAAAACCTAATTTTTTAGAAATATCTTTAAAGGCAAAACCTAAAAAAAATAAAGCTAATGAAAGTCTTTGTCAGTTCTTAAGAAAGATTTTTAAAGTTTCTAAAAACCAGATAAAAATTTTAAGAGGTAAAACTTCAAGAAACAAACTTATTAAAGTTGAAGGACTTACAGAAAAAGAAGTTATAAAAGCAATTGAAAAAGCATTAGAAGAAAGTTAAGAATAATTTTAAAGAGAAATCTTTATTATGCTAAAACTCAAATTTCAAACAATTTTATTCAATGAAAAAAAAGAATAATAAATCTTCCCCTTTTCATTATGAAGATTATTTCAGTAAATATGAAAATCTAATCCCTGATTATAAGAAATTTCTTTCCTATTTGAAAACCCCTATGCCTCAATATTTTAGAATAAATACTTTAAAGGTATCAAATAAAGATGAGCAAAAACATTTGTTAAATATTCTTAAAGAAAAAGGAGTTATTTTTGAAGAGGTTAAAGAAATTTCCTATTTTTATAGAGTAATAAATAATGAAGAAATATCCTTAGGAAATTTAGAGGAGTATAGTCTTGGACTTATTCATTCTATGACTCTTTCAAGCAGTCTTCCTGTAATTGCTCTTGATCCTAAACCTGGAGAATTGATTTTAGATATGTGTGCAGCACCTGGAGGAAAAACAGGTCTTATAGCTATGGTAACTGATGATAAAGCAATAATTGTTTCAAATGATAAGAGACTTGATAGATTAACAGCACTGGTTTCTAATATTAAAAGACTTGGTATAACATGTGTAATTACTACAAGATATAGAGGTGAACAATTTCCTTTTGGAATTCCTTTTAATAAGATTTTAGTAGATGCTCCTTGCACAGGAGAAGGAAGATATAGAGTAGGATTAGAAGGAGAAATTCTTTATCAAAAAGGAAGTGGTAGAGCTAATTTACCTTCTATTCAAAAGGGATTACTTGTTAGAGCTTTTGATTTGGTTGAACCAGGAGGAATAATAGTTTATAGCACTTGCACTATTAATCCTAAAGAAAATGAGGAAGTAGTTGATTATTTGCTAAGAAAAAGACAAGCAGAAATAATTGACTGGGAATCTCCCCTACCCTTTCATCCCGGTTTAATTGAATGGGAAGGCAAACCTTATCATCCATCTTTAAAATTAACTAAACGTTATTATACTCATGAAGTTCAAGCAGTAGGATTTTTTGTAGCAAAAATAAGAAGGATTAATTAAAAATTGAAACTCTTTGTATTCTTAAAACTTGTGTTATAATACTTTTTCTGGGAAATAAAAAGGGGGATATCATGTCTACATTAGTAATAGTAGGAACACAATGGGGAGATGAAGGAAAAGGGAAAATAGTAGATGTTCTTACACAAAAAGCAGATTATGTAGTTCGTTTTCAAGGTGGGAATAATGCAGGACATACTTTGGTTATAAATCAAAAAAAATATATTTTCCATCTTATACCTTCTGGAATATTTTGGCCTCAAACAGTATGTGTGATAGGAAATGGTGTAGTAGTGGATCCTGAAGTATTGATTAATGAAATAGAAAAGTTAAAAAAAGAGGGATTAAAAATAGATTCTGATAAACTTCTTGTAAGTGAAAAAGCACATACTATTATGCCTTATCATAAAGCTTTAGACTTAGCTCGAGAAAAAAAAGCTAAAAAGAATAAAATAGGAACAACTTGCAGAGGAATAGGACCATGTTATGAAGACAAAGCTGCAAGAAAAGGTTTTAGGCTAATAGATTTGACTTATCCAGAAATATTTAAAGAAAAACTAAAAATTGTGCTTGAGGAAAAAAATTTTATTTTGAAATACTTGAATGCTGAAATTATAAAATTTGAAGATATTTATGAAAGATATATAAAATATGGTGAATATTTAAAACCTTATCTTACAGATGTTTCCAGAGTTCTTTGGAAAGCCAAAAAAGAAGGTATGAAAATTTTGTTTGAAGGAGCTCAAGGAACTTTCTTAGATATAGATCATGGAACTTATCCTTATGTAACCTCTTCTAATACTTTGGCTGGAAATGCATGTTGTGGAGCAGGTCTTGGACCTTTAGAAATAGATTTAGTTTTAGGAGTAGTAAAAGCCTATACAACAAGAGTTGGAGAGGGTCCTTTTCCTACTGAAATAAAGGATAAATTAGGTGATCATTTAAGAACTAAAGGAAATGAATATGGATCCACTACTGGAAGACCAAGAAGATGTGGATGGTTAGATTTAGTTTTAGTAAAAACTGCTGTAAGATTGAATAGTATCAAAGCAATAGCCTTAACTAAACTTGATGTTCTTTCAGGACTTGAAAAAATAAAAATTTGTATAGGTTATGAATACGAAGGAAAAGTAATAGATTATTTACCTTCAAGTTTAATCGAGATGAGTAAACTTAAACCTATATACAAAGATTTACCAGGATGGAAAGAAGATCTTAAAGATATTAAAAAATTTGAAAATCTTCCTAAGGAAACAAAATTATATATAAAAACTATAGAAGAATACTTAGAAGTCCCTCTTTATTTAATTTCTACAGGTCCAGAAAGAGAAAATTGTCTCATCTTAAAAAATCCTTTTGAAAATTAAATTTTTAAAAAATCTATGAAAGAAAGAATTCTTATTGCAAATAGAGGGGAAATTGCATTAAGAATAATGGAAGCTTGTAAAGATTTAGGTATAGAATATGTAGTAGTTTATACTAAAGAAGATCAAGATTCTCTCCATGTAAAATTAGCTGAAAAAAAATACAGAATTTCTGATTATCGAGATATGAATGATCTTTTAGCAGTAGCTGATGAAGTTAAATGCACTGCTATACATCCAGGTTATGGTTTCCTTTCTGAAAATTATAGATTTGCAAGAAGAGTGGTTAAAAGAGAGCGACCTCTTATTTTTATAGGTCCTTCTTGGGAAGCTATAAGGGACTTAGGAAATAAACTTTTTTTAAAAAAATTAGCTAAAAATTTAGGTATTCCGGTTATACCTGGAACTACAGAACCTATTTATAATGAAATTGAAGCAGAATTGAAAGCTGAAGAACTTTATGAAAATTTAAATTCTCAAGGTATCAATAATCCTTCACTTTTAATTAAACCTGTTGCTGGTGGCGGAGGGATGGGAATTGCAGAAGTTAAAGATTTAGAAGAACTCCGTCCTATATTTAGAAAAATAAGAGCTTATGCTAAAAGACTTTTTGGAGATGAAGGAATTATTATAGAAGCTAAAATTCCTCTTTTACAACATGTAGAAGTTCAAATTCTCGGAAGTAAACATGGAGAATATGTTCATTTTGGAACAAGAAATTGCACTATCCAAAGTCTTTCTAAACAAAAAAGAATTGAAATTGCTCCAGGCTTTAATTATGAAAGTAAATACACTTTCAATTTTAAAGAAGTGGAACAAAACATTATTAATTATTCTTTAAAATTGGCTAAATATCTCAATTATGATAATGCAGGAACATGGGAATGGTTAATTACTCCAGAGGGCAAATATTATCTTATGGAAGTTAATACAAGAATTCAAGTAGAGAATGAGATTTCTGCAAAGATTTCTTTTGTAAAAAATAAACAAATTAATTTAATAAAAGAACAAATTAGAATTGCCTTTGGTGAAAAATTAGGATATTCTCAAAAAGATATTAAATTCAAAGGCACAAGTATAGAATTAAGACTTGTAGCTGAAGATACCAAAAGAGGGTTTCATCCTTTAAGTGGAACTATTACTAAATTTCGATGGACTCCCCAATCTTGGCTTACTGTAAGAACTCATGTTCCTCAAGATAAACCTTATACTATTCCTACTCAGTTTGATCCTAATTTGGCTTTAGCTATAATATGTGGAAATAATTTTGAAGAAGCAAAAAAGAAAAGTTTAGAATTTTTGAATGATGTTATAATAGAAGGATATACTCCTAAAGGTGAGAAGTTAATCACTAATATCGAATTTTTAAAAGAAAAAATAAATGAACTTTATAAATTTATAGAAACTTAAATCCTATGAAATTAGAATGGCATAGAAAGCTTAAAGAACTTTTAGATACAGCTATTTATATAAAAGATATAAAAGGAGAAGATTTTTTGGATATTTCATTTTTAATTAAAGAAATTTCAAAAGTTTATGAAGATTTTTATCAATATGATGAAAATTTTATAGAGAAATTTCTTATGCAAGTTGAATCTCGCCTTAAATTTATAATAGAAGAAGGAGAAAAAACTCTTACTCCTTATGAGATTGTTAAAATTGCAAGACATCCTCAAAGATTTACTTTACAGGATATTTTAGAAAATGTTTATGATTCTTATATGGAACTGGGAGGGGAAAAGGAATTAAATATAGATCCAGCAATAATATGTGCTAAAGCAATGATAGTAAGAAAAGTAGAAAATGATTTGTATTTCCATCAAGTAATGGTTATTGGACATGAAAAAGGTCATGGAGAAGAATTTCGTCAAGGAGGAAGTGCAAAACCATGGGGAAATGAAAAAGCACTTCGTTATATGAAAATGGCAGAAACAGAAGGGACACCTATCCACTTCTTTATTTTTACTCCAGGAGCTTATCCTATTGAGGACTATCCTGGTTCAGCTCAGCAGATAGCAAGGAATCTTTATTATATGTCAAAATTAAAAGTTCCAACCATTGCTTTTATTTCTGAGGGAGGTTCTGGAGGAGCTGAAGCTATAGGACTTGCTGATATAAGATTAATGGCTGAGAAAGGTTATTATTCAGTTATTAGTCCAGAAGGTGCTGCAGCTATTGAAGCTAAACTTAAAGAAGGAAGACCTCCCAGAGAATTAGTGGAAAAATGTGCTAAAGCTTTAAAATTGACTGCTAAGGATAATTTAGAATTTGGGACTATAGATAAAATTGTTCCTGAACCACCTCTTGGAGCAAGAAAAAAGGATTATAAATTTTTTAAAAGATTAAAACTTGAATTAATAAGAGCGACAGATGAAGTGATTTTACAGACAAGAAGTTTAAAATTTTTAAGAAAATATGCTCTTTCAAAACAAGATACCGAAGATTTTAAATTTTTTGTAAATTGGAATTTAGATGAAGATGAAATAGAAATCTTGATAGAAAATAGGTATAAGAAATATAAAAAAATGACTCAATGGGCAGTCTGTGAACCTAAAAATATATTTAAAACCTTTTTTGATTTTGGACATAATTTGGGTCTGAAGTTTAAAAATGAAATAAAATATAGAGTTCTTAAACCTGGACACAGAGGTTTCAAAAAATTTCTTGAGGAATTAACTACAGAATCTTCTTTGCTTCTTAAACCAGTTTCAGATCCAGTTAAAACAGTTTATAATATTATTGTTAGTAAAAAAATTAGACCTAAACTTCCTACTCCTATCTTAGAAGAAGAAATTAGTCCTTATACAAGTCCTTTAGCTTTAGAGGATAAAACAGTAACCTGTCCAGAAGCTGAAAAATATGGTTGTCCTGATATATGGGTTCCTGATTTATATGGAGAATTTTGCGGAGTTTGTCCAAATTGCGGATATCATTTTCCCTTAGAATATAAATGGTATCTTAATAATATTTTTGATAAAAATAGTGTTAAGATATTTAATAATGACATTGCCTCAGGAAATCCTTTAGAGTTTGAGGGTTATGCAGAAAAATTAAAAGAAGCAAGAAAAAGAACAGGTTTAAAATCAGCACTTTTATCCTTTGAAGCAAAAATTGGAGGTATATCTTTAGTAGCAGTTATGTTAGTAGGAGAATTTAGACAAGGCACTGTAGGGGTGGCAGAAGGAGAAAAATTTATAAGAGCTATTGAACTTGCTAAAATTACACGGCGTCCTTTTTTAGCTCTGGTTCATACTACAGGCGGAATAAGAATTCATGAAGGGACTTTAGGATTAGTCCAAATGCCAAGATGTACTATGGCTGTGAGAGACTATGTAGATGCTGGAGGACTTTATATTGTAATATACGATAATAATTCTTATGCAGGACCTGTAGCAAGTTTTTTAGGTTCAGCACCTTATCAATTTGCTCTTAAATCTACTCGATTAGGATTTGCAGGTCCAAGAGTTATAAGAGAAACAACTGGACAAGATGTTCCTCCTGATTATCATAGTGCAGAAAATGCTTTAAAAAGAGGGCATATTCAAGGAATCTGGGATAGAAGGGAACTGAGAAAAAAACTTTTTACAGCTTTACTTACTATGGGAGGTAAAAACTTATATTATAGATAATATTTTAATCTTATGAAAATAGAATATCAAAATCTAAATTTGATATTACAAAAATTTAAAGCCAATCCCTATAAAATTTATCCAGTTGTTACTCCACATACTGGTTATATAAGAGAATTTAAAATCAAAGAAGGAGATTTTGTAAAAGGTCCTT
>Ga0190309_1000212_pt1 | contig 17381 bp, 19 predicted proteins | sample 48700767_MG_FD_161656 | JGI IMG/M metagenome (GOLD analysis project Ga0190309, IMG submission 161656) | Hydrothermal vent sediment bacterial communities from Southern Trench, Guaymas Basin, Mexico - 4870-07-6-7_MG | ecosystem: Environmental > Aquatic > Marine > Hydrothermal vents > Sediment ... | reverse complement strand
AACTCTACTGAAACATTTGTAGCGTCTGCGTTGCCATAGTTGTATATTGTGCATGTTACGTTGGTTGTTTGGCCAATTAGAAGGGAATAGCTATCCAATGTCACTACTGGGATTATTACAGGTTCCTCGTCGTTGAATTGTGTTACGTAACCATTTGCCATTACGAAGTATTCGTGACCAACGTTGTCGTGGAAAACTACCATTGGGCCGAATTCTACTCCGAAGTGGAGAGCTTCTGGATCGATTTCAGTGATGTTATTTAAAAACCCTTGTATGTTTTCAGCGGCTTTCTCAGCATGTTCGATGATAAACGGTCTTAAATCATCTTCAACTAGTTGAAGAAGCACCCCTCCTGGTCCACGTACATACTTTCCTTCATACTCAGGTGGTATATCTATTTCAGCTCTGTTTAGTGCATCCTCTATGCTGTCAATTTTTATCGCGTATCCTACTTTGATCGTTTCATTTGGTTTTAATTCGTCAATATGTATGTTCCATATTGCGAGGCGTTCTGTTTTTCCATCTTTTTCGGTCGTTATAATTTCCTCCTTAACGTCCTCTGTAATATTCAGTGGTGTCGGAGTTCCATTTAGCCAAATTGTGTCTAACATCTCTGCTGTTGCATTAATCCAAAAGTCTTTAACCCAGTCTTCAATTGTCCAGTTCCACTCTACCCATTGACCAGTCATGTTTATTTTCCAATATCCTTGATTGAGCCACTGATCTAGAGGTCTGAATATCTTTTTGTCGATTATTGGTATGCCTGCTCTAAGTTTATATTTCACTGGCATTCTTATTGTGATGTCTTTTGCTGTTTTTTCTTCTACGTTCTCTATTTCAACCCAGAACGCTATTTTTGACCCGTTGATTATGTCTATTGCTGGATTGTATGGTTCGGTGTAGAATGTTGCTCTTATGACTGGGAATTTCCATTCAGGTGTGTAGTTGAAATTGTATTTAATTACTATGTCATTGGCTCCTGTATTGTTTACTGGCCAGTCCTCTGGTTTTAATAGGTAGCGGAATCTGCCTGTCATGTCTGGAAACAGGTTGTCTGGTGGTGGATTGAAATATGTTACGTTGCCTACGTATGGTATACGTACAAATATTTCGCTGTATCTTACATCTGGTACTGGGTATATTGGTCCTTCATGTCCTACCGCGGTATTTATCGACAATGTGTATTCTCCGTCTTTAATGGTGATGGCATTTAGATTTATGTAAATCGTTGCCATCCATGTGATAAAGCCGCCTTCTTTAGTATCTTCTAGTATTGCGAAAACAACTGAGGTGAGATTAGACTCCTTTATATTATCCACGTTAATTAATGTGTCTTTAATGTTCACTGGTAGTAGCGACGCCCATTTGTTCACTGTTGATTCAAAATCTACTCTCTCTGCGATGTATACTAGAGAGTAAGTGTTACCTCTTGCTTGAAAGTGAAACAGTGGGACATCTGCCTCGATGTTAAGTTCTTGTTTAACCATGTCAACAACTATTTCCCCTCTACTTAATGCTTCATCTATTGTTATTCCTTGGTATTGAATGATTATTGTCAGTCCCTCGGGCCATGGCCATAGTGGATAAGGCCAATATTTTTCGTTCCATTCTCCGTTCTCCACGATTACAATAAGCTTTAATAGATTGTTGAATGCGTTGTCGCTTATGTCGATGGCGTTGAATGTAACGTTTCCTCCAAGGTAAGCGTGGCTTATTATTGCTGCTTCTTCTCTTCCTGCTATTATTTTGGTTGCTTCGTGAATTAATGGTTTTTCTATCGTGCTTCCTTCATATTTTGCTTTTATGTTTATACTTAATGCTTGTAGCGGTGTTATAATTGTCAACAGCAATATTGCAAGCATTGATATGCTTATTATCGATTTTAGGCTTGTTTTCATGTTTTTCACCAATTGTTGTTTTCTTTGCTACACAATGATTATTGAGGCTAATTATATTTAAGAATGTTTGAAAAGAATAATTGTCCTTTTATGGAAATAATATTAAGATATCCGAAAAGACATTAAACTTCCACTACAATCGTATCTGTATAGTAGTCAGTAAATCTAAGAACCTTTTTCCTTCTAAAAAACATTAAGCCAACAATAACATCTAATGGAAGAAGAAAAGCTTTACCTATGCTTCTAACTGCGCTATCTTGTAGTGGAAGCCTTCTACCGTCGCTTTTAACAACCCTTATACCCATAAGTATTTTACCGAGGCTTTGACCTTTATATCCTTCAGTAATTGTCCAGTAAGCCCATAAAATTGAGGCTAAATATATTCTTAGGAATGTGTCAATTTCTGAGAAAGGTTGGGAACCTAGGAAAAACGTATAGCGAAGTATTTGAACTAAAATGTAAGGCAAGGTTACATGGAAGTTAAACCAGGGGAAAGGTTCAAAATCTACAAGCTGCATATTGAGAGACGCAAAAGAAGCGACATATATAATCATTATGTCAAGAAACCATGCAATAAACCTTTTAACAAAGGAGGCACGAGGAACTTCTAATTGTACAGATTCGCCTCCAAGCCTTTTCTCCAACAGCGATATAACTGTGTGTGCGAATCTCCCTTTTTCTGACAACTTGTACTTTCCGCTTTGAGTTTGTTCCAATAGTGGCTGTAATTTTTTTAGGTGAAAGTTGAGTTTACCAGTTTCGATGTTTAGCATCGAAAGAAGGTCCGAGTACGATACTTCCATGTTTTTGTGAAGTATTCTGATTATCTGTCTCCTAATTGGGTGCCCTATTGCTCCGATGAAGTCTGTGAGTTCTTTGACTTCGTCGCTCACCAGTCTCCCTCACAATTACTAGTTAACAATATTTTTGAATAAAAATATATAATATTAACACTATATGTAGTAGTGATTAATACTACTAGCGTAAATATTATATAAAACATTATCGGAATAGAATTAAAGTTGGAGGAAGAAACATGGCTGAAGAAAAAGAAGAAAAGATTAATCTTGAAGAAATAACATCTGCAATCAAAAAAATCAACGAGAGCATAAAAGAAATTAGTAATACCGTAGAAAAATTGAAAGAAGACTTAAACGCATTAAAAGACACAAAAAATGCATTGGATCAAATACTTTACGCTATGAAAAAGTTTGAAGATAGACTAGAAGAAACATACAATGTTATGCGTGACTACTTCAAAAGGATAGAGGAAAAGATAGTTGTTCCTACGCCGGTTCAAACACCTGAACCAGTTGAACCTGTGGAAAAAGCCGCACCTGAACCTGTGTCTCAACCTGAACCTAAAAAACCCGTAGAGGTTCCCATTCCAGCAAGCGTGATAACTGGGATGTTTAATGAGTTTCTTTTCGCCTTGAAGCCTTCAGCTACTCCACGTGATGTCATCAATGCCCTAAATAATCTAAGGGAAAAATTACTGGGTAAAATACGTGAAGATCATCCTGTTTTCGTTGAAATAGATAGATGGATTAGAAGAATCAGAGCGTATATTGCTGAAGGAAAAATACCACAGGACGAATTAACAGATCTGAAAGCAAGAGCAGAAGATTGGAAAAAATCCATACGCTAACGCTTAGAAAACAGCGTACATTAAATAAAATGTATATTTGATGATGTTTTCGAGCTTCGTTGTAACTGTTTTATATAGGCTTTTCAGGCAGTATTGCGTAAGCAAAGAGTATTGTGGCTAATATGCTTCCGAAAACTGTTATTCTCCAGTCATATGCTGAAAGAAACATGTAGAGAAATATGAAAAATATCACTGAGAGAATAGCTACGCCAATGTACACTTTTTTATCCTCCTCGTATGCTATATCCTCACCTAAATGGTGAAATAGTTCTACTGTCATTATTAGAAGAAATAATACGTATAGCGAGACTGATCTTAAATCAAAGCTTTCGAGAAGCGTTACTGTCCAGTAAATAATTGCTGCCATCGCGGCACCGTAAAGTCCTAGTGAAAATGATACTTTCCATTGATTTTCAATTTTTATTACAACCGGGAAAAGTAGTGCAGCATACACTACAAAAATCACTATGTAGAGATCCAACGGCCAACCTAGCTTTACCACTGATAAAATTAATGCTCCTATTACAAGAAGAACTATGTAAACTAGTAGTTGTGTTGCAGGTTTAAATCTATATGCATCTTCAAGCCTTTTAGGTATTGGGAATTCGTCTTCTTTCATGTTTCAACCTCCTTATCCTGTGGGTACCATTGCTCTAGCTCTCCACATCATTAATGTGCGGGCGTGTCTTTTTCTCCAGCCTAAGCTGCCAAGCTGTATACTCCGGATAACATAGAATAATTCTCTTGGATAAGGCATGTTTTTAAAGACAACAGGTTCTTCTTGGCCTTTTACTTTAACCACGACGTCTCCTATTGGAACTCTAATGAAGTAGTTTAATAGTTTTTGAAGTAATGTAAACTGTAGGTCTACATCTTCTATAGCTCCTCTTCGTATTTTGCCGCTTAATTCATCTGCAAGAGATTTATCATAGCTTATCCCACTCTTTTCTCCGACTACAACACTGTATTTCTCTCTGGCCCATGCTTTAATTACGTTATCTAGAGCATCTACAAATATTATGCCCATTCCTATGAGAAATAGTAGAAAAGCGTTTATGCTAACTCCTTCTGGTAGAATATTTTGAACCCAGTTTGTTAAACTGGGTAAAACATTGAAGAAGACAAGTAGAACAAATATTATATCCGCTGCAAAGATCAAATACATGGCAAGAAAGTATAATCTTGGTAGGTACGGGTTTTGATAAGCTCCATATAGGATGTTATCATCTTTTGTTATTCTTCTAGCTCTTTCTAGGTCTGTTGATGTTAGAAAAACTAGGGGGTCTACCAGTTGGTACATTTTCCCTCTTCCTCTAACGATGCCGCGTGCTTCGAGTTTTTTTAATATTCTTTCAACTCTATTTTTGGGTAATCCTGTTATTTCAACGATTCTGTCAACGTGGAATCTTCTTTCATCAAGGTAATGTGAAACAATTGCGTCGATAACTTTTTCTAGATCTGGGTTTCTTCTGGCTATTTTCCAACCTATGAATGAACATGTCCCAAAGGCCACAATTATAGAAACTATAAGCCAGATGAAATTTACCATCTGTTCTAGTCCCCTCTTTCTTTTAGATTATGTAATTAAAAAATACTTATATGCTTTCCGTTTCGTAGTTGAATTTTATGCGAGGGCAAAAATTTTTAGTAAATCAACTTTGAGATAACCTTGAGATCTTAGTTCATCAATTGATTTTAAACAATTGACCCTTATATATTTGTTTTGAGATTTGAGTTTTATTAAGTTCTTTAACAAGGTTATAAATTCTTCGTAGCTTTTTGTTTTAGCCAACTCTAAGGCTGCATCTTCTGATATTCTAACGAAAATGTCTGGTTCCGAAACTCTTCCTTCGAGTATTTTTAGTTGTTTGGCTCCAAGTTTCCCAACGCTTTTAATATGGAAGGAGTCACTACCAGCTACAACTTGAATCTTAACATCCTTAACATCATACACAGAACTTACCACGGGGTCATTAGATAGGATTTGAGCAAGTCTTTCTCTAATTGTTGGAATTTTCTCCACTACTACTTTCTTTTCTACCACTTCTTCTTTCTGTATTTCCACTTTTTCCTCTACTTTTTCTTCTTCCTCTTTCTTTTCCTCTTTCTTTATGATTTTTTCTTCTTTTTCTATTTTAGGCTTCTCTTCTTCTTTCTTCTTTTCTATACCAAATATCTTCTTAATTTTCTTTAACAAAGGCATTCCTACACATCCTAATTAATTTAAGAACAATTTAGTTATAATAAAGTTTTCAAGATACTTAACTACATCTTATTTCATATCTATGATTTAAGCGTTATGAAGTCTAAGTTCAGTGTAAAATTATAATAAACATTAAGATGCTTACTTTTCCATGTGCACTAGAGAAAGTTCACTTATGTAAAAACTATTGGATGCTGCTTTCACAATTGCCATTTTTATGATGCTTTGAGTAAAAGTTATCTTGTACATTCTTCTATTTTTTAACGGGGAGATAAATAAAAATTTCCCAAAAGATTAAAATTTTATGTTTTACTATATTGTAACGTGAATGGGGGATTTTAAATGATAAGAACATCGGAAAGACTGAGTATGGTTAGACCTTCTGGGATTAGGAAAATGTTCGATTTAGCTCAAGGCTTACCGGATGTTATAAGTCTTGGGATAGGACAGCCAGATTTTAAACCGCCATTACATGTAATTGAAGCTTATAAAAGGGCTCTGGATGAAGGTTACTGTGGTTATAGTCCGAATGCAGGATACTTAGAGTTAAGAAAAGCTATTGCAGAAAGGTATGAGAGCAAATATGGGTTGACATATGACCCTGAGACTGAGATTTGCGTTACTGCTGGTGGAAGCGAAGCGATATACGACGTTATTCAAGCGTTTATTGACCCTGGAGATGAAGTACTTGTTCCAGACCCAGGTTTCCTATACTATGATAGAGATGTTTACCTTGCTCACGGGAAACCTGTATACATTCCACTCAAAGAAGAAAACGAGTTTAAAATAGATCCAAATGACGTTGCAGAGCTAATAACGCCAAAAACGAAAATGATGATAATTAATTTTCCAAGCAACCCCACTGGTAGTGTAATGAGCAGAAAAGAGCTTAAAGCTATTTGCGAAGTTATCGAAGACCATGATATTATATTGGTTAGCGATGAGGTTTACGAGGAGTTTGTTTACGATGGCCACAAACATGTTTGCCTTGCTGAAATAGCTCCAAGAGAAAAAACAATTATTGTAAATTCACTGTCTAAAACTTACGCAGCGACAGGCTTTAGAATAGCATATATATTAGCTGAAAAAGAACTACTGATTCCTATTTTAAGAATACATCAATATGTAACGGCAAATGCTAATAGCCCTGCGCAAATTGCAGCCATAACTGCTCTTAGAGGCCCTCAAGATGCTGTCAAAGAAATGATAGCTGAATTTGATGCAAGAAGGAAAATCATTGTCAGCGGGCTAAAGAGCATTAAAGGATTTAGAGTGGTAGAGCCTAAAGGGGCTTTCTACGTGTTCCCAAACATCAAAGATTTTGGAATGGACGGAAAAGAGTTTTCAGAATACTTGCTAAAAGAAGCAAAGGTAGCAGTAGTGCCAGGAGATGAATTTGGCCCAAGTGGAAAATATCATGTAAGAATTAGCTATGCAACTTCACGTGAAAAACTTAGAGAAGCATTAAGAAGAATGGAAAAAGTGCTAGAAAAAATAGAGTAAATATTAGATTAAAACCTTTATTTTGTTACTATTTTCACGTTATCGATTCTTATCCATGGCGTAATCAAATAATCGTACTTTCTTAAGTTGTTTGCAACAGCTGTAACATTTTTAATCATATCGTACATGTTTCCGACGATCATTACACCTTTTGCAGCGTATGCAATTTCTCCGTTTTCGATTTTCCAGCATGGTGTAGCGACGACGCTGAGTTCGCCGCTTTCAGGGTTGCTTGAATGTGCTCCCTGCACATCTTTAACGAGGAATCCTTCTTTAATTTCGCTGATCATTCCATCGGAGCTTATTGTTCCTGGTTTAACGAAGAAATTGCTTGGAGCTACTGTTGGTGTTAACGCGTAGGAACTGCGGACAACACCATAGCTTTCAGATCTATCTGCGTTTCCAGTGCTTTCCTTATTTTCCTTCTTAGCGGTGTAATTGTTGTAGAGGTATCCTTTGAGAATGCCTTTCTCTATTATTGGTGTTTTCTGCCTTGGAACGCCTTCTCCATCAAATTTTGATGTTTTTAATCCTCCTTTATAGGTTCCATCATCTAAAATTGTTAAGAGTTCTGATGCTACTTGTTGGCCTATTTTTCCTTTTAGAGCTGATCTATCTCTCTGAATGTAGTCTGATCTAACGGCTGGAATCAATGTGTATGTCCATAGGCTGAAGAGCGCATCTTGCATAAATATCACTGGATATTCTCCTTTTTCAACTTTTTCTCCTTTGAGTGATTCTATAGCCAGTCTTGCAGCTTCTTTACCAACCCACTCAGGGTCAATTTTAAGTATTCTATTTGCGTCGAACTCAGCGCACCATGGAGAGACATGTGGAGGATCTCTAGCGATCGTAGCTAAGTACGAAACTATTGCGGTTCCCTCATCGAATCCTTCTATGCCTTGACTATTTGCAATGGCTTCTTTAACATGTATCGTAGATGAGGAACCCATGAAGGGTATTACGCGTTTATCGTAGCTGGTGGCTGCATCTAACATTCTTAAGGCGATTTTCACAACGTCTTCAACGCTCATTTCCACAATTTTATTATCAAATACTTCCTCTACTGTTGGTAGTGGTTTAGGAGATGGGAGTTCTTTCCAGTTCTTATCAGGTTTATTTGCCTTTGCGGATTTAACAGCTTTTAAAGCGGTTTCCTTAACAGTTTTTTCGTTAAAGCTGTTAGTGTAGGCAAAGCCTATTCTTTTATCAATTATAACTCTTATACCTATGCCTTGGTCCACTGTTATTGAAGATTTTGCTATTTGACCCTGACTGATCTCAACTTCAACATTTCTGTTCCATGAAGCAAAGGCTTCAGTTTCTTTTGCACCAGCTCTCTCAGCTTCCTTAACAGCTAATTTAACAATTTCTAAAAGATTTTCCACGGTTTTCACCTCGCCCCTCCGATCAAAATTTCTCTTACTCTTAGGTGTGGTCCTCCGTCACCCGTAAATGCTGTTTGGCCTTTTCCACATCGACCGGCAATAAGGGAGAAGTCTTTTCCCACGGCGTCCACTTTTAATAGTGTTTCGAGTGTGTTGCCGCTGATGCTCATGTTTCTAACTGGTTCACCAACTTCTCCCTTAACTATTTCATATGCTTCTTGTACACCAACTTGAAATGTTCCATCTAAATTAGCTTGACCGCCTCTAAAACTAACAATATAGTATCCAAAGTCTATATCTTCAATTAATTCTTCAAAGCTATGGTCTCGTGGAGCAATATACGTGTTTCTCATTCTTATAAGTGGTGGCACTCGAAAGTCCTCAGCTCTAGCGTTACCAGTAGGTTTAATTTCGAAGAGGTCCCTAACGTCTTCAGGAATTTTTCGGCGAAAAGCTTCAAATTTAGCAGCATATTCTCTATCGAACATTAAAGAAATAACTACACCATCTTTTATTAACACGGTTTTTTGAGCCGGAACTCCTTCATCATCGTATTTAAAGCTTCCAAAACCTCCCTCGACAGTTCCGTCATCAATGATGGTGACATGTTCGCTAGCAACTTGTCTTCCAAGTTTATCTAGGATTACGGATCCAGCAAAAGTTAGATCTGCCTCTGCAAGGTGTCCAAAAGCCTCATGAGCGAAAACACCTACGATTTCCGGTCCAAGAACTGCTGGAAAACCTCCTCCCTTTGGAGGCTTTGCCTTTAGTTGTAGTTTTATTCTTTCTCCAAGCTTTTCACCTAGTTTTTCAGGGGTTTCTTTTTCCCAGATTCCAAAGCCTTTTGTTGAACCTATTTCCTCTCTACCCGATGCAAAAATGTCTCCTTCCCTTGCAGATGCAAAAATTCTACTCCAAACATATAGTTTATCTTGCTCTATGTAAGTTCCATCACTATTTGCAAAATATTGTACGCCCGTAATATCTGCGTAGCTTATAGTACAGCTTTTAACCCTCTTATCATAGCTGAAAACAGTTTTATCAATTCTAAGTACCGTATCCATTTTTTCGTCAATGGAAACATCTCTAGGATCTATATCTGGCTTAATCTTTACTATATCCTCTACTGGTTTAACATCAAACAGTGTAACAGGCATCCTAACTTTTCCGCTTGCGACTTTCGCCATTTTAACAGCGTCTTCAACTGCTTTTTTCAAAGAACTTGCATCTAAACTTCCAACTGTAGCGAAACCCCAAGCACCGTTGACAAGTACCCTTATACCTGCTCCTTTCTCTAAGCCTTCTGTGACGACTTCAACTTTGCCGTCTTTTGTACTTATGATCGTTTTACTTATGTTTTGAGCCCTAACCTCTACGTATGAGGCACCTGATTTTTGACCATAATCTATTATGCTCATTAGTTCGTCTTTCATAAGCCCCATCACTCCCTATTTCAAAATTTATTTAGTCTTATTCTTTATTTCAGTCTTATGAAGCTATAGGAGAACTCAATATAAACATTTTCAAAATCGCATCGCATCATCAAAATATTCGGAGTTCCACGCATAAAGAAATAAGAATAAATGAAATAAGAAGGGGAGATGTTATGATACGCCATTGCGTACCTGTTTAAGTTTATTTTCAGTTTTCATTAATCTTAGATAGATTAGTTTGCTAATGAGTATTTTGTTCTAATTCGTTGGTTTAACGGTGGAACCTGCCAGTTATTTGCAGATTACAGTTACATGGATTCATATTCCACCAGCAATTTCTCACTTTGTAGATTCATTCGTATAGCTCGTAGTTTTCAACAGGTTCTTCCTTAATTTATCCGCATTTTATTGCTTCTCTCTAAGATATTATGGTAATATTTAAATATTTAATAACCATGGTTAAATAATATGAGTTATTTAACTGTGGTTAGAAAAGAAGTTAAGGAACTTCATAAAACGTGTGGCTGGATTATTGTATATGGTCGTCGTAAAGTTGGTAAAACTTTTTTGCTGCGAAATTTAACGAAGTGGGATGCATATATTTTAGTTAGACGCGACCTTTCGATAAGATCTGAAGGAATCGAAATAGAAAATCTAAATGATTTAGTCAATAAGATCGGAGAAAAGCTTAAGGTTGATTACACTATTGTTATTGATGAGTTTCAGAGGTTGCCTATGCATATACTTGAGGACTTAACGCAGTTCCATCCACGTGGAAGGCTAATTCTTTCAGGTTCAGCGCTAGGAATTATAAAAAAGATTTTTGAACCTTCCTCTCCACTTCTAGGATTTTTCACACCCATAAGAATTTCATTAATAAGTCCTAGAGATATTTTATCAACGTTATCCAAAAAGTATGATCCTGTAAGAGCGGTGGAGCTTTCCGCATATTTACGTGATCCTTGGCTTATACCCCTTTATGGAGGAGAAGAGCCCAACGAATTCGTGTATAGATATACGTGTAAGTATTGGCAGGTAGTTAAAGCGCTGCTCGGAGAAGTGTTTACAGAAGAAGAAAGAACACTGACAAGAACTTACGAGGCAATATTAAGCCTTATAGGCTCTGGAAAATGGCAGCCAAAGGATATTGCAAATATATTGTATACGAGAGGCATATTAAAGGAACCTAGTAGTTCTGCTATAGCGGGATATCTGAAAAATCTTATGGAAATGGATTTGATTGAAGCTACAAAAATATATGGCTCTAAACGGAAATTTTATCGAATAAAATCTCCAATAATGGAAAACTTCTACTATATGGAAAGCAGATATGAAGTAACCGAAAGAGAAACATCATTTGAAGAATTAGAACCTACATTGAACAAACTAATCAACTTAGAAGTTGAAAGGCTCATAGCTGACCTCTTCGCAGAAATAATGGGTGGACGAAGAGAATACATGCTACGACCAGAGATAGACTTCGTAGTGACAGTGCGAGATAAACCTAAAGCGGTGGGCGAAATCAAATGGGGAAACTACAGTAAAAAAGATTTGAGAAACTTTCTAAATAAAACTGAAACTATTCCAGGAGAAAAACTCTTCATAACAAAGAAAAAAGAAGAAACACTTAATGGAATAAAGATACTTGACGCAAAAGACTTAGCAAGCATTATCTCACCGAAAAAATAAAGTATATGGCAATCCTAAGAAGAAAACATTGTTAACATTCTTAACTTACTACTTATTTTGTTCTGTTAACTTTGACAATAAGTACTTCTTAGATTTTAACAAATTAATTAGAATTTCTATAAGTCCCTTCTTACTCGCGTCAAGAACCTGTATTTGAACTACTTTTCCATTTTCATCAAAACTTACAACAACATCATTATCCAATAGCTTATCTTCAACCACTTTAAAGTCTTCAATTAAATTAATAGTTAAAACATCCGCTTTAACATCATATTCAATAATTTTTTTCACCATTTTATCCATCTTCCACTATTAATTCTTCTCTTAACTAAATCTTTTAAATTTTTAGAGTAAAGTACGGTTACAACAACAATCGTATCTGCTGATTCCTCGCAAATCACGGCTACATTGCGATTATAATCTATTAGTATTTCTCTACCTGTAAAAGTATCATATAGTATATCCTCAGGACGTGCTACCACTGCAACAACATCATGATTAGCAATGTCCCGCTCTAACATACGTTTTTCAGCATGGTTAGTAAAAACATAGAATTTGAGTTTGAAGATCATGGCATAAGAAAAGGAAAATACCAAAAGTATAAAATTAAGTTTGCATAATGCTCACTAAGTTTCTGATCTTTTGGTTAGAAAAATTTTTAAGTGTGGTTGAATTGGCTATTCGATAGTTTATAACTTAAGATTTCGAGGGGCATGTTATGGCTCAAAAGGTGAAGGTTAGGAAGAAAAAGAAGTACGGTAAGGTCTTTGAATATGAACCCATTATTAGAGATGCTTTTATCTCAGATGATTTAAGAGAGAAACTGGAAAAAGAAATACCTAAAATGAAAGTCATATCACCAACAGAAATAGCGTTAAGATATAACATTAAAATCAGCACAGCAAAAGACTTCCTAGAAGAACTGGAACAAAAAGGCCTAATAAAACTAGCTGTAAAAAACAGAAGAGTAAGAATATACGTACCAGCAAAAGCAGCGTAACAACTTCCACCAATTTAAAATCTTACAAAACTCTAATTTTGAACTATCCTACAAATAGTTTGAGACCAAGAGATGTTAGTGGTTTAAAGTGTTTTAAATTTAATGTGTAGAGTTTTGCTCCATTATTTATTGCAATTGCAGCAATCATAGCATCTGTTCTACGTATAGCTTTCCCCTTTCTTTCCATTTCAATTTCTAATTTAGCTGCTAAAACCGCATCATCCTTTGTATAATTAACCACAGGTAGTCTTAGTACCTCCTCTACAGGCTTAGCATATTTGTATAGACCATACAGTATTTCATGAAGATTTATAGCTGTAATGCAAACGTCTTCCCCGCTCTCAATAATCTTCTTTAACAATTCTTCTCCCTTTTTCGATTTCTTATCCATAATTTCAATTAGAACATCTGTATCAAGTATTATCATATTCTTCTCTCCTCTCTTAAAGAAGCTATTTCTGAAAGCAGTTTTTCCTTATCATGAAACTCAACCGAGGCTCTTAACTTAACAAGTATCTCGCTGGCACTCACACTTTTTATAAGTCTCTCAAATAAATCGCTAAAACTCTCACCTGGCCGTTTAATAGCCAACAACCTCCTATAAACGTCATCCCTGATAGTAATAGTTTTTACCATTATTTAATCACCACAAAAAATGTACATTTAAACATACATTTAAACATTTTCAAAAACAAGTTTACAAAACTTGGAGAGAACATGGAGTTTACAAGTTCTGAAGTACTTATAATCGTTCAACGCGGTTTTCAGTACACGATTCCATACAAATTTAAATGTTTTCATTAAAAACTGAAGTAAGATAAAAACAATATCCTATATCCCATTTCAGCTAACATAGGAGACATGAAATTCTTACGGACACTCACAGTACAATCGTAGCAATTATTTAGAACAAGGGAAAATAAAGATGACAAGGATAGAATTTTCTGAACACGCTAAACTCAAGTTAAAAGAAAGAGGTATTGATAAGATAGAGGTTTTAAATGTTCTTAAAGTGCCGTTATCCGTGTTTCTAGATGTTGAGACAGGGAATTTAGTGGCCGTTGGAAATAGAATACATAAATTAGGTCATCAACTGATAATTGTTTACTCAATCATAGGAAATATTATTAAAGTCGTAACAGTTATTGATGTAAGTAAGAGTAGAGATATAATTAAAAGAAGGGAAAAGAAAGGAAGATGGGTGAAAATTAGATGAAAATCAGATATGATCCTGAGGCTGATATACTTTACATTCTTATTAAAGAGGGAAGTATCAAGAATACTGTTGAAATTAGTGACGATTTATTTATAGAATATGATGAAAACGACAACATTGTTGGAATCGAGATATGGCAAGCTAGGAAAAATGTACTAAAAGAATTAATGGAATACATAAAAGGTGCAATCAAGGCAACCACAAAGTTGTAAAACCATCTAATAACCAGTTTTCTTTAAATTCACTTATATGTCCTAGTCAAGCTTATTTTAACTACAAGTTCTTTAGAAAATGTTAGCATAAAAACGGCGGAGGAAATCTTAAAAGAATTTGAATTCCACATCTAAGTTCGAAGGACTCTAATATCGTAATGATGTTTTGAGAATTAGAGGAAATTTAAGTTAGTGCTGGGATTATGAATGGAAGAGTGGCGGTTAATTGATCTTGACATTTATGATGGTTTTATGAATATGGCTATTGATGAGGCGATCTTAGAAGCTAGAATTAAAGGTCTTGTCCCTAATACTATTAGGTTTTATCGTTGGAGTCCTTCTGCTGTTTCAATAGGTGTTCATCAAAGTATTTATCAAGAGGTTAATTTAGAAGCATGTAAACGGTTGGGTGTAGATGTTGTACGAAGAATAACTGGGGGAGGAGCCGTTTACCACGATTTTGAAGGAGAAATTACCTACAGCGTTGTGGTTAACGAAAACCATAAAGCAGTACCTTCCAATGTTGCTGATTCATTTGTTGCTTTGTCTAAAGGCCTTATATATGCGTTAAACCGCTTAGGATTAAACGCCCATCACGGAGTTCTCCACTGTCCCTCCATTTTCATTGGAAGGAAAAAGATTTCCGGTAATGCTCAAGCTAGAAGAAGAGGCTTCATCTTGCAGCATGGAACCTTACTTCTAAAAGTTGATGCAGACAAAATGTTCACTGTTCTAAAAATTCCACCTGGGAAAACAAAGGAGCGAATGATACGTTCTGTGCATGCAAAAGTTACATCGATTTACAGCGAACTAAAACACAATGTAGATTTCGACGAAATAAGAGACGCTTTGGTGGAAGGGTTTGAAAAAGCACTCAACATAAAGCTAATACCAGAAAAATTAACTTCTGAAGAACTAAAACTCGCAAAAAAACTAAAAGAAACAAAATATGGTAGAAAAGAATGGAACTTTAAATTTTAATGCACATAAATACTTACTTTGGGCAACATAAAATTCAGGAAATCTTTTCCAATATTAGTTTTTTACCGTTTTCTAACGCCTCTTCTAACATGTCGCCGCGAGGCCCACCGCCTTTAGCAAAGTTTAGCTGTCCTCCGCCTCCACCGCCCAGAATTTTGGAAACCTTGTTAACTATATCACCTATATTTATGCCTTTATCAATAGCTCTTTCACCTGCAGTACCAATGATAGCGGCTCCACCGTTAACTCTCCCTATTAAAACAACTAGATTTGGATATTTTTGAACAGCCCTTTTTGCTACAGCTTCCATAGATTTTTTCGGAATATCTACACGTGTAACAAGTATTTTTAACTCTCCGTGCTGCTCAGCTTTGCTAAGAAGTTTTTCAATTTGTATTTCAGCTTCTAAGCTCATAACTTTTTCTTCAAGTTTATTCTTCGAATCTAAGAGGTTTTGAACAGCCTTTAAAACATTTTTCTCGTTTAGCATCTTCCTAATGTTTTCTACGTCAAGACGCTCTTTCCAAAACATGTCAATTGCAGTTTTACCAGCTGTTATCATTAAGCGGTCGATGCCTTCTCCTGCTCTCTCCCTCCTCAATATACGTATTGCTAAGACTTCTCCTGTTCTTGCAACGTGAGTTCCACCGCAAAAGTTCACATCCCAATCCTCGATTTCAACAACTCTAACTTCCTTGACGGCTTTTTTAACCTCTAACTCTGGGAATTTTCTTAAAGCTTCCTCATAGGGCAGGAAGTATGTTTTGACTTTCCTGTCTTCCCAAATAATTTTATTAGCAAGCCTTTCAATTTCTTCAAGTTGTTCGTGAGAAATCTTTTTACCTTTTCCTACAAAAACCTCTATTCTAGCTCTGTCCGCATGAATTCCTGAACCAGCAACTTTAACATCTCCAACAACTCTTCTAATGGCACCCCAAACAATATGAGATGCTGTATGATGTTGCATATGTAATATTCTACGATTCCAATCGATTTCACCTAGAACTGTTGCGCCTTCAACAAAGTCTTCAACGCTTTTAACGTAGTGTCTAATTTCTCCACCGACCTCTAAAACTTTATAGACATCAGTTTCAAAACCTTTGCCTTTAATTTTACCAGTGTCCCATGGTTGCCCTCCACCCTCAGGGTAAAATGCTGTTCGATCAAGGACTATATAATTTTCGCCGTCCTCTACACCTATTTTTAAGATTTTTGCTTCAAAACTTTTCAAATACGGGTCACTATAATACAGTTTCTCCGTGGACATATATTACTCCTCTTTTAACTTGATTTTATTGGCAAAGGAAGGGAAGTACCATCTTAGACCTCTTTCATATTTAACATCTCTAACAGCTATACCCGTTCTCTCCAAATCCTCTAAAACCATTTGAGCTTTCTCAGTGCTCCAGCCAGTTTTCAAAATAATTTCCTCGAGAGTAACCCAGCCTTTGGAAGAAGCAAGATCTAAAACTGTCCAATGATCGTTAGACAATTCAACGGGTGAAAAAGATACTATTTTAGCTCCACTTGGAAGAGTTTTAACTCTGGGGATCACATTTTTCTTCTCAAGATTTTTCAAAGCAGTTAAAATCGTCTCCGGGGTTAATGGGTCGTCTTCTCTACCCCTATTTATAAGTAAAACTATATCGGAAAGAGTTATTACTCCGCCTCTCTTAGGACATTCATCCCTTAAAACTTTCAGGATTACATAGCTGAGTTTGTCGTAAAACTTACCCTTGCCTCTAATTCTTTCAAAGAAACTTGGTTTACCAGTTATAAGGGGAAACTTTTCTTCCGGTTCTGGAAATTTAAACACGGTTTGCAAAGTTGATATAGCCCAATCTATTTTCCTTTTAATTTCCTTTCTCGCTTCCTCAATCCCCTTTATAATCTTTTCACCAAATTTCTCTACACCCATCTTGGTAACCACCAATTTACTATCATTAAGCCACAAAAGATAAGCATAAAAGGTTACCGATCAACCACGTAAAGCCACTGCAATTTTCCTTCTCCACTAGAAGCAAGGTCGAAGGTGATTTAATTACGAAAAATTTATATTTTCCCGTGGCTAATTTCCCTAGCTAGGGAGATAGTTTCAACCTAGAGGGCAGTAACATGGAGTGAAACTTTCGAACATTTATATGCTTTGTATCTCAAATTTAGTGTTTGTGGGTCTGAATGCCTCCTTCGGGGCGATGTGTGGGACCCAC
>Ga0190309_1000207_pt1 | contig 17679 bp, 21 predicted proteins | sample 48700767_MG_FD_161656 | JGI IMG/M metagenome (GOLD analysis project Ga0190309, IMG submission 161656) | Hydrothermal vent sediment bacterial communities from Southern Trench, Guaymas Basin, Mexico - 4870-07-6-7_MG | ecosystem: Environmental > Aquatic > Marine > Hydrothermal vents > Sediment ... | reverse complement strand
TCAATTTAAATGATGAAGCCGAGAGCGTGTTCTTAAATTTTGTTTTCGGTAATTTGGACAAATTTTTGAGATTAGGGGCGAAGGTGGAAAATAAAAAAATAAAAAAATTCATCCCGAGAATAAAACCTTTAAGAGAAATTCTTGAAAAGGAAGTTATCGCGTATGCTAACGCTTTGCACTTACCTTACGGAGAAAAAGCTTGTCCCTACGGCAAAGAATCTGTGAGAAAAACAATCAGAAAAGCTATTTACGAGCTTGAAGATAAATATCCAGGAAGCACTTATCAAATCGTGAAGTTTGCGGATTTATTAATAAAACCTTTAAGAGAAAAATTTCTCAAAGAAGGAAAAATAAAATACTGCAAAATCTGCGGCGAGCCTTGTTCCAGAGATATTTGCAAGGTTTGCGAATATTTAAAACTTTCGGCTTGATTTCCTGCTCCGAAAATTTTCGAGAAGATTATTTAAAAATTCGTCCGCATCATATATATGTTTGCGAATATCCTCTGGAGTGTATACTGTTATTTCCCCGCTTGGTGGTTTGTATTCTGTTGCTCCTTCCTTCAGGACATTTTCAATATTTAAAGGAGATTTAGAAACAACCAAAGCAGGAAGCTCTTTTATTCTGAAGCCTTTTAATAAGGCATTCCACACTTCTGGCAAAATTCTCTCTTTGTCTATCATGAAAACATCAACTTCATCGTGATCTTTACCGAAAAGAGTTAATTTATCATCGAAAGCTCTATATTCTTCGCACGATTCACTAGTAAAATAGCAAAAATACGCTATCTTCTCTCTTCGAGGTGCTCTCTCAAACTCCCATGGTATGGAATGGATTTGGTATTCTTTATTTTTCGCTTCCATAACAAAAAAATAATAAAAATTTTAAAAATTTTAATTTGGCCCAAGCTCTAAAATTCGCTTAAAGTTTTTTCCTCTTCTATCTCATAACTTTCTCCGTCCTTTGCTGCGATGGTTTTTATTCCTGTTTCCTTTTCTATTAGTTTCGCATCCTTTTCAGCTCTTCCGAAAATCATTTTCATGCCAAAGTGCTGCAAAATAGCAAGTTTTGGAGAAGCTCTTTCAATTAAAATCTTCGCTTTATCTGATGTCATATGTCCATAGGGCTTGGAGTTCCACGGGCGGAGGCAATTTATAATCAGGCAATCGCAATTTTCAAAATAATTTTCAAGACCCTCATAGTATTCAGTGTCCGCTGTATATCCAAGCTTTTTTTCATCTTCCAAAACAAAGCCGATGCATTTTGTTTCATCGTGCTTGCATCTCGTTGTCTTCAATTTAATATTCAAAAAATTGAATTCCTCATCTGGTTTTGCAATATAATACTTTTCGAGAATGTTTAAGTGATACCCTGAAATTGCCCCGAATTCCTCGGAACCTTTTATAACATTCTCATTAGAAATTAAAAAACCCTTCTTTTCTGTTGCTCCGTAAGTCATTGCTTCTATGATAACTTCCAAATCATTGCAGTGATCAAGGTGAGCATGGGAAACAAAAATTGAATTCAATTTATTCAGTTTTATTCCGTATTTCTTTGCCATAATCAACGCTCCTGGCCCGGGGTCAACGAACATTCTCAAATTTTTGCTTTCAACCATAAATCCAGCGGTGGCTCTTATTTGATTTATCATAACAAACCTTCCTCCTCCAGTTCCGAGAAATGTGACTTTCATTAATTAAACTTTGTTTTGAATTATAAATTTGAAATGCCAATATAAAATTTTAAGAAAATAATTTATGGAAGCAAGCTACACAAAAGCAAAGCTGCTTGAACTTCTCAGAAAAAAACCTCTAAATTTTTGGGAAATTTTGGCAAAAAACAGATTTTTGCTTAAAGATGTTATCGCAACACTTAATGAGCTTTACAAAGAGGGAGTTATAAAAATAGAAGAGGGAAAAATAAGTTTGAAAGATTTTGAATCTCCAAAAGCTGAGGAAATAAAGTTGTGCTCAAAATGCAACGGCAAATTAGTTGAAATCCCGAAAGAAATGGAATCCATATTTCAGAAATTTTCTGAGATATGCAGAAAAAGAGGAAAGCCGAATCCGGAATATTTTCAGGGATACATAATTCCCGAAGATGTACTCGCAAGAGTTGCTTTTATGGAATATCACGGAGATGTAGCAAACAAAAATATTCTCCTAATAGGAGATGACGATTTGCTGAGTGTGTGTCTTTGTTTAACAAATCTTCCGAAAAAAGTTGTTGTTGTTGACATAGACAAGAGTCTTGGAAAGTTTATAGAGAGCGTAAGCAAAGAGCACGGGCTTAATATTGAGTTTATTAAATATGATGTCGCTCAGCCGCTACCTGAAGAACTAATCGGCAAGTTTGATGTGTTTTCAACCGAGCCGTTGGAAACAACCAGTGGCTTTCTTGCTTTCCTTGCGAGAGGCATGGCTTCTCTAAAACAATACGGAAGCGGTTATATTGGGCTTACAGTCCAGGAGGTTAGATTTGAGAGATGGCGTGAATTTGAAAGGATGATTCTGGAGAGCAATTTTGTGATTACGGATATTTTAAGAGAATTCTCGAGATACAGCGAGGAAGAATATTACGAGGAATTTGCAAAGGAGCTCGCGTTCAATCCAGGAAGAAATCCGGGAATTTATTGGTATAAATCTGCGCTTTTCAGAATAGAGGCTCTCGGAAATCCAAAGCCACCGAAGAAACCGGAGGAAAAAATTGAAATAGAGGTTGTTGGAGCCGAAGATTACACGCATCCAACTTTGCGCAAGCTATAATTTGACATTTTTTCTCGCTCCGCAAGCTTCGCATTTCAATATATAAAATCTTCCCTCCTTTTGCAATATTGTATCTGGTTTTCCGCACTCACCGCAATACACATATTCCTTCATATATTTTTCGATTTTGCTTTGCAGAAGAGGTGAGCGCGATTGCAAAATTAATCTATTTCCTTCTATGGTTCCGCTCGTTGCCAGCTCGCGATATAAAAATTTCGCCACCTGCTTTTTATCCCTTCTGATTGAGTTACAAAACTGTTCGAAATTCGTTATTATGGCTCTATTTTTCTGAAACACAATATTCGGCTTGACAATCTGAATTCTCTCCTTTTCGGAACCTTTTTTAATCTCCGAATAAACCCTTTCCAGCATCTCTTTGTATTCCACAAATTATCTTGATTTTTATTTTTATATTGCCTTAGTAACCCCAATAAAACAACCTAACAACAAAAGGAATATTGTTGCCATTCAAACCATAATAATAATGTTCGCAATATTCCGAGCTTTTCGGTATGTTTTTGTTGAAAACAAAAAAATGCTCGCCAGAAGCCCATATTATTGCTGTTTTCAAAAGCAGTTTTAAATCATCTTTTGTTTTATTAAAATCGTACATCCAAAATAATCTCGGCGCTGTTTCATAAGGGTAATTTTCCAAAACCCGCGCATTAGCCAAACTTCTCGTTCCATCAGAGGAAGAAAGCACTGTGTATTTATTTATCTTTACCGTTCTCAAATATGAATCACTGAAAATATAATTTCTTCTGTTTGCTCCGCTCGATGAAAGCCGCATCTCGAACCATTGGTTGCTTACTCGATAAATTGTTATATTTGCGCTCCCTAAAACGCAAGAGTCATTTTCGTACAAACACTGGCAACCGCTTCCGCTTATATTAACGCATTGTCCAGCGGAGATATTGAAAAAATAAGTGTTGCTTCCCAAATTTATAATCCCACTTCCTCCAGGCGCTTTGACTCTTATTATATTGCTCACGAATCTCTTAGCTATTCTTGCGGTATTTAAATTCGAAAGATTGTTGAAGATAATATTTCCAGAGCTAAAGCCTCCAGGAGTATAATTTATTTGGAATAGCTCTTTGGTGAGATAATCAGGTTGGGAATTAAAATTCCTAATTAAAACAATTCCCTTTCCTTCCGAGAGCAATCCGAAAATTTCATCTTCATATTTTGAAAGATTTGCATTCCCGCAAACAACATACACAGAGTAATTATCTGAAAACAAGGAAGATAAAGGTCTCGAATTCTTGTGCATTTCTATCGGCAGATAATTTGCTTCAAAAATCTCGCTTGGGAGAGAGCAGCTTGAACTTATCCTGATGGAGATGCTAAAGTTCGGGACATTTTTAATTTCGTACTCAAAATCTATTACCGAAGGAAATGCCTTTTCAGTTATATTTTTCAGTATTTCCATGTTCTTTTTATAACTCTGATGAGGATTTTTTTTGTCTGGCACAAGAAGGGAATCAAAATAATTACCTGCATCCAAAGAATTTAGCAAGTCATTGCAAATCACATACCCAGCAACATTTCCCCAATCTTCGATCTTGTATCTAGGAAGCTCGCTTAAAATATTTGGTAAAAAAAATGCAAGCAAAACTAAAGAAAGCAGAATTGCTTCAACCACTCTGATAAAACCTTTAGCTAACATCTACAATCACCTCCACAAAAGCATTATTAAGCGAGGCTATTCTTTTTATTCTCGCTTTTTTTCCCATGTAGCCGAAAGAGCAATTCACCAAATTCGTTCCGTTTAAATAATTTATGTAAATCTCGAAACCCTTATCCTCTAATCCGAAAGATTCCAATAATTTTTTAATTTCGCTTTCATTCCCAGAATTACAAATCTTTTTTAATTCTTCTATTTTCGATTTTTTTAACAAGTATGGCGTAGCTGCCAATCCAACTCTTTTGTATTCACTTGAGTTCCATCCCAAAGGGACACCGGAATCTTTTATCAAAAACTCCGAAATTTGATATGCTTTCGCGTATAAAATATTTTCCTCTGCTCTCTGCCTGTATTCAGGATTGAAAGTTAGAAGAAAATAAATTGTATAAGCCAGTATTCCGAGAAATATTATCAAACTTGCTATGAAATGGACATTTATTTGCGCCTTTAGCATAATTTAAAATAATCCTATATAGTTGGTAAATAGTGCAATAAATATACCTACAGCGATCATAATAATCCCGTGCTTTACCCCTTCTATCCAACTTCTTGCCGAGATTTGTCCAGCTATCAATCCAGTGAAAAATCCCTGCAAAACAATCATTGTAAAAAACAGTGATTTGTAATAAGCTTCTGCTGAATAAGGTTCTCCGAATCCGAAGAGAGTGCCGAGAGAGTTGTAATAATTGCAGAGAGAGATACAAATGTTGTCCACGCAAACACTTGGGTCGCAGGGAGATTTAACATTTACCAAAGAGAATCCCTCAAATCCGTAGGTTGCTGATGACATTTGAGAAATTATCGGCAGCATCGAGTTTCCGAGAATTATAATCAAAAAAACATACATCAAGAATATTCCGTACATCATATAAAGATGGCGCTGCATCATCGATTTCATGTATCTTTCGCTTTCCATTGCACTTCCTAAAGAACTTACCAAAGTATCCAAAATACCCTCAACATTCCCTCCAGAATAATACGTCTCCTGCAGAATTGTTAGATAGCGCGAGATTAATTTGCTATCCCTCAAGCTGCTTCTCATGTGTTTTAGGGCTTCTTTAATTCCTATTCCCCAGCTTATATCGTTTCTTAATTTGGCAACATATTTGTTCAGTTTTCCGTAGTTTCCGCGACAGGATTTAATGGCATCCGGAAACGAAATACCGCTTTTTTTTGCTTCTTTTAAATCATTTAAAAAAATTGGCAGATGTTTTTCGCAGTCCTTTAATTCCATGAAGCGCTGATATTTTAAAATAAAAAAAGGTAAAATTCCAGCAAATATTGCTATGATTAAAAAATTCGACAGCACTCTTATATCGGAAAATATTAGGTACAGTATTATTCCAATAATTATTGCGCCCAAGCTTCCGCTTGCAGAGTATAGAATTATATTCCTCTCTGTGCTTCCGAGTTTTAAAAAATCGAAATTCATGGTGCTGTTAAATTAATATAAAACGCGAATATTAAGGAAATTACAGGCATTAAAATAAAGGATATTATTGCCTGCATCCCCACTATATTTCCCATTCCGCCCATTATTCCCATTATAGATGAAAGAAGTGTGAAAAGAATCGGACCGACTATTATTGCCGTTATGTAAATTTCTGTAAGCATTGACAACAAATCCGCGTAGGTTCTAATTTTGGCTTTCCTCTCGCTGAAATATGTTTTCGCTTTCTCGTTCAGATAAGCTACCAAATTACCACCAGAAGCTAAAGTGGCTTCTATACCCAAAAGCAAATTTCCGAATTCTTCGGAAGGTGTTCTTTCCGCCTCTCTTCTCAAAGCAGAAAGCAAACTCATACCCATTCCTTCAACATCTCTAACAATATTAGCCGCTTGTTCTTTCAGCTCAGGATATTCATCTATTTTCGTAAGAGATTTGAACAAATTAATCGGAGGTGCATCGGAAGATGCAGTTGCAACCATGTAGCTCACGGAATAAGGCAATCCGCGGTTTATTTTATCTGCGAGAGCTCTAACCAGAGCTTTCGGATAGGTAATGAATAAAAAGAAAATTATGGTAGCTCCTAAAGCGGAGGCGAGGAACGAAAATAAAATCGCAAAAACAACAGGAAGAAAAAAAGCTAAAGTTAGTGTTATAATTGGTATCTCGACAACGAGAACTATGAGAGAAACAAATATCGCGAGAGAAAGATATTCCTCAATTGTATATCTCATTCCGCTTTTTTTTAAATCCCCGCTTATATACCAAAAATACGGAGCGATTTTCCTCGCGATTTCCCCGTAGGAGAGATAAGCTCTTCTAATATAATTTTTAAGAAGCATAATTATATAGACCGCTTCCTAATTAAATTTTTTTGTTTATTATGGAAGAAAGATATGTGATTGTAACCCCTGGAACATTGTTGGCAACGAGCGAAAAACAGGGAGATGGAACTTACATTTACAACGGAAAAACATATTCAAAATATTTCGGAATTCTGAAAAAATCTGGAAATAAAATTAGTGTTATTCCTTTTCAGCAATCCTATAAGCCGAGGAAAGGAGACAAAGTGATAGGAATTATTAAGGAATTTGTGTATCCGTTTTTCATAGTTGATTTGCTTTCACCTATTCCAGCATATCTTTACTTGACAAACATCTCACAGTATCCGATGAAGCAAGATAAAGCGATAAAAATTTTTTCTCCGGGCACATTAATATTTGCGGAAATAATAGAGATATCGGATAGAGTTAAATTATCTATGAAGAGCAAGGATTCAAAAGTGTTGAGAGGCGGGAGGGTAACTTATATAACACCTGCAAAAGTTCCGAGAGTTATTGGAAGGGGAGGAAGCATGATAAAAATGATCGCTGAAAAAACAAAATGCAATCTGCTAATCGGACAAAACGGGGTTATATGGTTTAGCTGCCGGTATCCCGAGCTTATTATAAAAATCATCAAAAAAATAGATGAAGAATCCCATATCTCCGGGCTTACAGATAGAATCAGCAAGATGATTGATGAGGAATTGAAAAATGAGAGAGGCGAGTAAAGTTTGGACAAGAGCGGATGGAAGAAAAGCCGAAGAAATCAGAGAGTTGAGAGCTGAGCTCGGGATAAGCAAAAATGCAAGCGGCTCGGCAAAATTTTGCATGGGAAATACTGTTGCAATTGCTTATGTTTACGGTCCTATGGAAGTCATTCCTAAATTTTTAGAGCAGAGCGAAAAAGCTATATTGGAGGTTAATTACAATATGCTTCCCTTTTCTACTGAAGACAGAAAAAAACCCGGTTTCTCGAGGAGAGGAGCCGAGATATCGGCAGTTATAAAGCGGGTATTTGAAAATGTTATATTCCTCGAGGATATGCCAAAAACGAAAATACTGATAAATATTGATATTCTGAATGCTGATGCAAGTACGAGATGCGCTTCCATAAATGCAGCTTCTTTAGCTTTGGCTTCTGCTGGCATACCAATGAAAGATTTAGTTGCGAGTTGCGCTTCTGGAAAAGTTGGAAATCATTTAATTTTGGATGTTGCCGGAAAAGAGGATACCGAAGGAGACGTTGATTTACCAATCGCTTATTTGCCTGTAACGGATGAAATTCTGCTTCTCCAAATGGATGGGATAGTGAGCATAAGCGAATTCAACAAACTAATAGAGCTCGCGAAAAAAGGCTGCCAGCAAATCTACGAATTTCAGAAAAAAACCTTAATTGAATTTAAAAAAGGTTCCTCGTAGCCAAAAAATTAATCAAAAATTATATTTTTTTGCTATTATTATTTTATGATAAATGTGATAGAAAAAATGATTGGAAAAGAGAACAATGAACTAAGTGAAAAAGACAAGTACGAAATGGCAATAGAAGATTATGAAGTGAAAGAAGAAGACGCCCAACTAATACCTGGAAAACCGGTTGAGATATATGTCAGAGATGATGTTTTGAGAAAAGATGGAATACTTAGATTGGGATTTGAAGAAATACATCCGTTTGACAAGCGATGGGACAAAGGTTATTTAGGTATTTATAAAAAAAAATCCAAAAATAGTGATTAGAGAGTATCCTCCTGAAAGGTATTATATGAGATTCGTGAAGGGTATGTTGCTATTGAATATAGAGGAGAAAAATTCAGAGAAATCGGAAGGACTACAGCCATTTTGTGCTTGGATGAGTGGGAAATACATCCAGAAATAGTAGAAACAGCTATTCAAGAAATTAAGGAAAACCGGATATCTAGCGTAACTCAGTTGTTAATAGATATGGTAAAAGACCAGCAAGAATTGGAATGTTGGAGATATCATTCAAAGTGGAGATTGCTGAATAATGAAGATGACTGGCAGTTAGGACCGGAAAGAAAATATGATGACCGCGAGCTTTGCAATGGCTTCGCCAATTTACTCAATAGCAAAGATAACAATAAAAACAAATAAATTTTTTATTTTTTTTCTAATATTCTAAGCTTTAATTCTTTTCCGTTCCTTTCTCTTCCGAATCGTTTTTGAAAAATTTTATTTTCGCGGCTTTTATAGTTCCCGTAACTCCCAAACTCCTGATACACACTTTTTTCCCGTTTATTTCACTGATGAGCGAAAGAGCCAATCTGATTAATTCCACATCCTTGGGAAGACATCTAACAACGAATTTTTGATTCTTGCAAAGCTCCTTGATGAATTTAAAATTTGTTTTTGCCACCCCGAGGCAACCTATTAAATTTATCACCGAACTCCAAACCCCTTTAATTAATTCTCCGATTTCTATTTTCTCGCTTGCTAAAATCTCGAAAGTTATATATCTCTTCTTTTCCCTGCACGAGGAAGGCAGAGTTTTCGGTTTATCGCCCATATTCCAACTCAATTCCCTTCAAAATCTGGGAAATTTTTTCTCTATTTTTCTGGATTAGCTTTAGCGGCACTTCGGAGTTCGCGAGCAAAGCTTCCTCAAGAGTTGCCCCTAAAGAGTATGAAAGAGCCGCCAACTCTCGGCCACCTCTCAATTCATATATATTTTCGGCCCCAGAATTCACAATAAAATTTGTGTTGAATCTCTTGCACAACCTCACTATTTCCTTCATTTTATGCAGCTCTCTTACTCTATCAATGCCTTTAGCTTTCAAAAGTTCTCTGAAATTCAGCTCTATTAAAACCTCGTTTTCTTTCGCATCTTTGCAGCAGATATGGTCTATTCCGCAATCCTTTCTCCCAGCTCCTGGAGTTGAAAGAATATCAACATATCTCGAGGAACAAGCGATTCTGTTTATCTCATAATTTCCTCCTTTTACCAAAATTAGCTCAAAATCCCTGCGATTTTTTTTGGCAATCTTCACGATTTTCTCTTTGTCTTCGTCTATCAAAATTCCCTTAATAATTTCGAGTTTCGCAATTTTTTTTATTTCTTCGATTTTCTTGCGATATTCTTCCAAGTTTTCTTTCGAGCTCGCAACCAAGCAAATACCCGCAAGCCCCAATTTCTCGGCTCTTTTTGTTATTTCCTCAAAATCCTTTGACTTTACATTTAAATCAAAAAACCTGTGTTCCATAAATAATTTAAATAAATAGGTATGTGAACAAAAATGCTGAAATTACAATCGGCAAATAACGAGCTCACGTGAATTTTGAAATTTCACTTTAATTTTGGTATTTTCGGGAGCTTTTGGATGTGAATTTTTTGAGTTCCATATGAAATAAAGGTCTCCCTACAAATCCAGTCGGTAATGTTCACGTGAACAGAGCGAATTCAAAAATAAAAAGATTAACCAAAAAAATAAATTATGTATGTGGTTGTTAGCGGCGCCCACGGAATAGGGAAATCTACTATTTGCGAATTGGTCGCGAGAAGAATAGGAGGAATTTATTTGACGGAAGCAATGGATGAAATTATTCCTCCTCCGCAATTCGGACCCAAAAGTCCGGAAAAATTTGAAGGACAGCTCTGGCATATCAGGCAGCTCTTAATTAAAGAGAAGCAAATCACAGACCCTTCAAAAATTTACATAGCGGATCGCGGTTGGGCTGATATATATGTTTACACAAAAGTACTGCTAAAACCAGAATCAAGAGATATTTTAAATTCTCTGATAGAGGTTTTACCAAAGAAAACACCTGATTTGCACATAGTACTTCACGCGGATATTGATAAGATAGCGGAGAGAATTAAAAATAGAAAAAGACAAAATCTCGTTGATTGGGGAGAAGACGATTTGGAATATCTCAAAAAGATCAATCAGAGCTTTATAGATTTTTATCACGCTTTTAGAGATTTAAAGAGAATTTATTTAGTTGATATCTCTGGAACTTTGGAAGAATCCGTGCAGAAAGTTATAAAAATAATCCAGGAAAATCAGAGATTGTTCGGTATTTGAATTTTGCAGCTTGCGTATTGTTAAAAACTTTTGTGCAAGAGTGCGAGAACTTACAAAAATTTTGCAATCATAACTCCTGCTCCTATATTTGCAATCAATCCGCAAATTAAAATAAACCATTCATACAAACCCAAAGGTTCGAGTTTGAAGAGATAGCTCAAAGGGTAAGCAACAGTTAATTGCAAAGCAAAGCTAATTGCAAGAGCAACAAGCAGCCATCTATTAGCGAACAAGCTTATTTTCTCGCGGTATCTTATTGTGAAAATTCTCGAAAATTCGTAGAGCACAAAGCCTGTAAATAGGGCGCTCCGTGCTTTTTTCTCTCCGAAAGGTAGCAGAAGCAGAAACACGAGAAGCAATGTGAGCGCAATTGTTGCACCAATCGAAAGGATCATTTTAATCAATTTTTCATCAATTATCGGCTCTCCTTTTTTTCGAGGCTTTCTCTTCATTATATTTTCTCTCGCTGGGTCAACACCTAAAGCCAAAGCAGGCATGCCATCTGTGAGCAAATTAATCCACAAAATTTGCAAAGGAAGCAAAATAGGTTCTTTTAAGGAGAAAAATAAAGTAGCCAAAAAAACCACGCAAATTTCAGCGAAGTTGGAAGAAAATAAATAATTAACAAATTTTTTAATATTATCGAAAATCCTTCTTCCTTCTTTTATCGCGGTTTTTATCGTTGCGAAATTATCATCGAGCAAGATAATATCGCTTGCTTGCTTCGCCACCTCGGTCCCTTTAATTCCCATCGCAATCCCAACATCCGCTTTTTTTAAAGCGAGAGCATCGTTTACCCCATCCCCTGTCATGGCAACGATGTTATTGCTTCTCTGCAATATTTCCAAAATTCTCAATTTGTGCTCCGGATTTACACGAGCGAAAACATTTACTTTTTTCAAAATTTTTTTCAATTCCATATCACTCATTTTATCTATTTCCTCTCCTAACACCGCTCTCTCGCTCTCGATTCCAACCTCTCTTGCCACAGAAAGCGCGGTCTCCGGATGGTCGCCGGTAATCATTATAACTCTTATACCAGCTTGCTTGCACTCTTCAACAGCTTCTTTTGCTTCCTTTCTTGGTGGATCTGAAAGAGCAACCAATCCGAGCCAAATTAAATCCTCCTCTATTCCTTTTTTGGAGTTTTCATATTTTTTGTATGCCAAAGCAAGCACCCTTCTTCCCTTTCTCGCGTATTCGCTGTTTTTATACAAAATATTCACCTTATCCTTGAAATCCAGTTTCTCTATTTTTCCGTTTTTCAACCATCTATTGCATTTTTCAATTAAAACTTCCGGGGCACCTTTAGAAAACACAAATTTATCTTTGCCGAGTTTATAAACAACGCTCATCATCTTTCTCTTGCTTGTGAACGCAATTTCATCGAGTTTTTCACCTTTTTCCTTAATTTTTCCGCTTGAAAATTCTTTTAGAGCGATATCTGTTTCATCTCCGACAAAAATTTCTTTCCCTTTTCTGAAGATTTTTTTCGCATTGTTGCAGAAATAAATGCATCTGAGAGCAAATTTATTTTTGCATTCTTCAGCTTTAATCTCTTTATCGAAATAAAATTCTCTAACTCTCATTTTGCCCTCTGTAATTGTTCCTGTTTTATCGCTGCATATCACATTTACCGCCCCCACCGATTCCGTGATTCCGAGTTTTCTGATTAAAGCATTTTTTTTCGCCATGCTTTTTGCTCCCAAAGAAAGAGACAAGGTTACGACAGCAGGCAAACCTTCCGGGATTGCGGCAATTGCCAATGAGACAGCAAACAGAAAAGATTCCACAATACCAAATTTGATGTAGCCGATGGAGAATATTATAATTATCAAAATCGCCGCATAGAAACTTATTTTCCTCGCGAAATTTTCCATTTGCTTTTGGAAAGGTGTTTTCTCCTCTTCTATTTCCTGCATTTTTCTCGCCAACTTCCCAATTCTTGTGTTCATCCCGGTGGCTTTAACTTTTGCTTTCGCCTTTCCAGAAAATATTGGACATCCAGAGTACACGGTATCACCCTTCTTTTTATGGATCGCTCTGCTCTCACCTGTTAAAATCGATTCATCAACTTCCAAGCTACCTTCAATGATTTCTGAATCCGCCTGCACAATATTTCCCTCTTCTAAAACGAGGATATCTCCTGGAACTATTTCGGTGCTTGGAATTTCAATTTGCTTGCCTTCTCTAATCACTATTGCACTTGGCACAGACAATTTTTTTAAAGCTTCTATACTTTTTTCCGCTTTGTAATCTTGAATAAACCCGAATATTCCGCTTATGAAAACAATTAGCAAAATTAAAACAATATCTATCAAATTTGAACTCTCTGGGTTAAAGAAATTTATTAGAAATAAGATGAGAGCCGCGAAAAGAAGAATTAAAATTAGAGGAGAGGTGAATTGTTCTACAAATATTTTGATCGGACTGGTTTTCTTTATCCTTCTAATTTCATTTTTCCCGTAAACTTTTAATCTCTCGGCTACCTGCTCTTTTGTGAGACCCTCCATAATATAAATTGCCTTAACTGAAAAAAGCAATGGGCTTTTAACTTTTAAATTTTTTATAATCTTATGCAAAGAGCGAGAATTAAGCTTTGGAGCAGAGACAAGGATAAATTGGAGGAAACAGCTAGAAGTATAAAGGAATTGGTTGAAAAACTCGGAGCCTCTGTTAAAGGCCCTATTCCATTGCCGACAAAAAAAATAAGAATTTATGTGATGAGGCAGATGAAAACTGGAACAGGACACGGAAATGCGAAATTCGATAGATGGGAGATGAGAATTCACAAAAGAATTTTGGAAATAGGGGAAAGCGAAAGAGCATTGCATCAGATAATGAGATTGCAAATTCCTCAGGAAGTTAATATCGAGGTTAAATTAAAGGAATAATGCATCTCGATAAAAAATTAATTCTCATTGCGATAATTTTTATTCTCGCAATCTTCATTTACTCGATGAAAAAGGAAATTGTTGTTTCAGAGGTAATAGATGGAGATACAATTAAATTGAGCAACGGAGAGCTTGTGAGATTGCTCGGAATTAATGCCCCGGAAAAAGGACAAAAATTTTACGAGGAAGCAAAGCGCAAATTGAAAGAGATTTTGAGGGATAAAAAAATTATTCTTGAAAGAGATGCAAGAGACAAAGATAACTACGGCCGGTTGTTGCGTTATGTTTTTGCCGATAATATTTTCGTAAATTCGCTGCTGGTTAGAGAGGGTTACGCGAAGCCATACATGCTAGATGGATTGAAATATAAAAGGGAAATAGAAGAAGCATGGAATAATTGCTTGAAAGACAAGAAAAATCTGTGCGCTCTAAAAGAGAGATGCGACAATTCCTGTCTCGGAATAGCGAGATTAAATTGGAACGCCAAAGGTAACGATTGCGAGAATTTAAATGACGAGTATGTGATTTTAAAAAATTACTGCAATATCTCGTGCAACTTAAGCGGATGGGAGCTCAGCGATAGAAGCGGCAATGTATTTATTTTTCCAGAATATGTGCTGAAACCTCTCGGCAAGGTGACAATTTATTCCGGCTCTGGAACAAATACTGAAGAAAAATTATACTGGAACAGCTCTGGAAAGTTTTGCAACGCAATCTGGAACAATGATTGCAACGGCGATACTTTGTATTTGAAAAATCTCGAGGGGAAAGTGATTCTTGAATTTTCCTATAAGGGTTTTTGCTGAGTCTTTTTTGCTCATAATTTATTTCTCTCAACTTTTTTAAATTACAAAGCTAACCCAACAACCACTTCCACAAAGGCACAAACTTTACCTTCCCTCTCTTCCCGAACCATCTTACCTCTTTTTCATCTTCATAATCCCAAGTTATTACCAAAAGCTCGGGTTTATCTTGCTTAAACAACTCCCGTGCATGCAGCAAAGCCCTAATCTCTCTTTCCTCAATTTCATCAAAAGAATTCGCATAGCTTACCTGAATTAATTGCTTTACCTTTAAACCCTCTTTAATTAGAAAATCAACCTCATAGCCCTCTTTGGTTTTCAGATAATAAATTTCCATTAAAGGATTTTCATTGGTTTTCCTCAGCAATTCCAGAAAGACAACATTTTCAATAACCTTCCCGACATCTTCCGAAGTTTTTTTAATTTTGGTCAAGCCGATATCGCAAACATAAACCTTTCTCGGAAAAATTTTTCTATGGTATATACTTTTTTCAAATCTTTCAATAAAGAAAACCAACAAAGTATCTTGCAATTTATCCAAATAATTGTAAATCGTGCTTCTCGTTTTTATCCCTAAGGTTTTTTCAATAAAATTTTGGATTTTTGTGACAGAGATTTCTTTGGAAAAGTTCTGTAAAAGAAATTCGAAAATCATTTTTGCAACTTCCATGCTTTCTATCTTGTGGCGCTCAACAAAATCTTTATAAAAAGCAAGCTCCAAATACTCCTTAAGGATTTTCTCCTTTTCTTCCTTTAAAATAACCTCCGGAAACCCACCAAAATCCAAATAGCTTTTTAGATGTTTTTTTATTTTTGTTATTTCCGAAAGGGTATAAAGTTTTTTAATCTTAAAACCTTTAGCAACCAAAAATTCCCTAAATGAGAAGGGCAGAAGGAGATAAGTTAAAGACCTTCCTCTGAGCTGGGTTGCTATTTCCTTTGACAAAAGCTTTGAGCTCGAGCCAGAGATATACAGCTTGTATCCATAGTTTAACAAAGTTCTTGCCAACCTTTCCCAATTTTTCAAATTTTGAATTTCATCCAAATAAATAACGCTTACCTTTCTCTCGAAATATCTTTCGTAAAGACTTATTATCTTAATAACATCTTCAATCTCGGCTTTGCTAAATTCTGCGCTTTCAAAATCCATATATATTCCGCTATGTGCTCTCTTTTTTTGAAAAAGATAGAATGTTTTCCCAGCTCTTCTTGGACCAATAATCGAGATTGTTTTGTTTTTCATCGGCTTTGTTTTTAACTCCCTTTCCACAATTTTTTCCTTCGCGATTTCTTGCTCTATTTTTGAAAAAAATTCCAGAACAAGCTCTTCCTTAAATACCATAATATTGTATTAAAAGAATACAAAATTTATAAATTTTTGTACAGAGCTTGTACTAAAATAGAAAGGTTTTCAACCTTGTCTTGCAGATTAAGAAAGTTGCTAAAGGCAGCCAAAAAATCTATTTAATTTTGAAATCATAATTATCTTCGAATAATTGCTCCGAAGAATTTCCGAAAACCTTTCTTATAAAAATTTCTCTTTAATTATTTTAATGGAAATTAATCTCAAAGAGCTGAACGGAAAATTGGAAGTAATTTTAAAAGAAACAACTCCAAGTTTCGCGAATGCTTTAAGAAGAATTATGACGAGCGAAATTCCGGTAACAGCGATAGAAGAAGTTTATATAAAGGAAAATAATTCAGCTTTGCAAGATGAGATTTTAGCCCACAGATTGGGTTTGATTCCTGTGAAAGGTAGCGGCACGGTAAAGTTAAAAGTTGAAGGTCCTAAAATTGTTACCTCTGGAGACTTGAAGCACGATGAAAAAATAGAGATACCGAACAAAAAAATACCGATAGTCGAGCTTTTGAAAAATCAGAGAATAGAGTTAACAGCGAAGGTAAAGGAGGGCATAGGAAGAGAGCACGCAAAATGGCAAGCAGCCATTGTTGGCTACAAATACAAAAATCCGCAAAATATCCACCTGATTATAGAGAGCTGCTCGTATTTAACTGAGAGGGAAATTTTAAGAAAAAGTTTGGAAATTTTGAGAGATAAAGCTGAAAAATTCAGGGATGAAATTTCGAAATATAAAATCTTTTAATTTTCTTTTTTTAGAAAATTGTAAAAATAACCCATGCAACCGTAGATTGTAATATCTTCTCCGAGTTTGGTAATTTGTATTTTCGGAACCCTGTTAAAAACATAATTTTTGAGATATTTTTTTATCGGATTTAAAATTAATTTTCTGTTGTTCAGAGCTATGCCGCCGCCTATAGTAATCAATTCCGGGTCGAAATTGTTTATTAAATTCGCAATCCCTATCGCATTTAGTCTTCCAACTTCATCGAGAAATTTCAAAATTGTTTTCTCTCCTTTCCTGGCTTTTTCAAACAACTCATAAACATCTCTTATTTTACTCGCTCTTTTGCCGAGGCGCAATTTTGCAAAATTTAAAATATTCCTTCCGGAGCAATAGGCTTCCCAGTGTCCCTTTTTTCCGCAGCTGCACACCAATTTTCCTTGCTCATCTATCACTGTATGCCCTATTTCTCCCGCATTACCATCCTTTCCCAAAAGCAAATTGTTGTTTACAATAATCCCTCCTCCTATTCCAGTGCTGAAAGTCACATAAGCCAAATTTTCGCATTTTTTCCCTGAGCCGTAAAATTTTTCTCCGAGCACTGAAGCATTACCATCATTTATAAGATGCACAGGAAGTTTCAATTCTCTCGAGAGATATTCAACCAAAGGAATTTTTTTAAATGGCAGGTTTGGAGGCTCTATTTCTCCTTTCTTCGGATTTATTAATCCAGCTGACGCAACAACAATCGCTTCAACTTTTTTTCCAAAATTTTTAGAAATTTGTGCTATTTGCCTCGGGATGGCAAGAGCTTCACCTTTCTCAGTATTTACCTTAACTTTTTTTATTATTTTCCTTTTATTGGCTAAAGCAACTCTAAGATTCGTTGCCCCAACATCGGCTGCGAGAATCATATTCTGCTTTTTATAAAATCTATATTCCTCGTTTCTCTGTAATCTATACCTCTTTCTTTCGCTATCTCGATGCTCAGCAAATCGAAGAAATAGATTAGGTAAAGTATTCCGGAGAGATTTTTCCCTTTGGAATAAATCTCGAAAATTTCGAATTTGTCTTTCATAAGCTCTTTCAGAATCTCGAAATAATTGTTTATTTTTCCTCTCCCGGAATCTCTAACAAAAAT
>Ga0190309_1000206_pt1 | contig 17680 bp, 18 predicted proteins | sample 48700767_MG_FD_161656 | JGI IMG/M metagenome (GOLD analysis project Ga0190309, IMG submission 161656) | Hydrothermal vent sediment bacterial communities from Southern Trench, Guaymas Basin, Mexico - 4870-07-6-7_MG | ecosystem: Environmental > Aquatic > Marine > Hydrothermal vents > Sediment ... | reverse complement strand
ATGCCTTCAGAGATAAAGAAGTATTGTGAATATATTAGGTCCTTACCCACTTCAAGACTAATTCAATTTTATAATGCACTGAAGAAGGTTCAAAATGAAGAGTGAACTCATAAACACTCAGAATGTAAATACTCTACTCGAATTGGTGGAGTCGGAACTCAATTATAGACACGCGAAAGGATTGCACATTCCAAATAGAGGAATGTATTTACCCTCGCCACACGCTAAGCTTATTCATGACGGTCACAAGACAGTAATTCTCAAGGATAGGAAATTTAAGATAGCAGGGGTCCCATTCCTTTACTGTGACAATAAATATGCTTATGGTGTATTAGAAGTTAAAGAACCAAAAGAAATTAAGACAGAAGGGCAATTTAAGGCTCTCCAGAAATATCATAGAGTAACCAAAAAAGAGTTTGAGAATTGGAATTGGAACTTTCCCCTTTACGCTTATTATGTTAAAAGAGTTCACAATTTTAAGAAACCTCTAAAGATTAACCTCCCTCAAGGTGCACAAAACTTTATTAGGAATCCAGTTCAATATTTAGAAGATAGCGAGTATCCATTTGCTGGTAAGCATGAATTATCTCTTCCTTTACAAATAAATTGTCCTAACTGTGGAAGGTGGATATACGTTCCACACTCTCCAATTCCGTTTGATTGTCCTTATTGTGGTCATCAACTGAAAGAACGAGAAGAAGAAAAATCACGGATGATTCCTCTTCCAAAAGAAGAATACTCTCGAATAGTTAAGGATTACCCTCTTAAACCTTTGCCTAAGAAGTATTATAAAGACCAGAGAGGAGGAGTAGCTTGGTGCTTTGCTTCTCCTCGAACTAAAGTCCTCACGGAAGGTGGATGGAAGCCTTGGAACAAAATTTATCCGGGTGAGAGAGTCTTGACTCATAAGGGTAGGTTCATGCGAGTCACTCGAAAGGACGTGTTTGAAGGCATTTATGATTGGATTAAGGTTCATCTTCAGTTTGATAACATAAAGGACCTCAAATATGACATTCGGGTAACTGAAAATCATCCCTTCCTTACAACCGAAGGTTGGAAAGAGGCAAAGGACTTAAAGGTTGGTGACAGGATTGTTTCAAAAACACCCAAGCGTTGTCTCAATTGTCGGGTTCCGATTCCACTTTCATGGAATGCAAAAACAGACTTTATGTTTTGTAGTGATGAATGTGCACGAAACTATGAGTGGACAGAAGAGAGTTTGCACACTGAGTACATTGATAAACAAATTTATGATAATCCTCTTGCCGATGTTACAGTTACGGTTGTGAAAATTGAAAGGATTAAGATTCCAAAAGACTCTACTATATGGACACAAACTCACGCTTGTTCTTTAGAGGTAGAGGAAGATCACTCATACATGACACCATTAGGATTTTCTCATAATTCACAATGGCATATAAGGGGCATAAAACCAGAGGATAAAGAAGCGTTTGATAAAGGTGAAATATCCTTTGAGGAAATGATTCTTCATCATAGTCTCCATCAAGACTTGAGATGGAAATTAAACGGCGTTTCAGTCCTTCCTCAATGCACAATTACCGAAAGTGATATGAAGTCCTATGTGAGAGGAATGCTTGGGCAACTTAATCCAGAACAAAAAGGTCCTGCCAACGTCCAAAAGGTTAAGGTAATTCCCAAGGTTGAGATTGCCAAGCCTACGATGCCAAAGTCCAAAATAAAGGAATTCCTTATAGACAAGGAAGGAGCTAAGCTTATAAATAAGATTATAATACATGAGACTTCTTATTGGATTAGCCCTGGAGAAGTGGGATGTGTTTCAGCAGATACTCTCGTCTTAACGGATCACGGATATGAATACATTAAACATCTTCAGCCGGGAGATTTGGTTTATACTCATAAGGGACGATTTAAGCGAGTGCTTCGTGTTATTAGGAAGGAGAAACAGAATTGGTGCTATAAGCTTTCACCTTACAAGGGTTTCCCAGTGAACTTCACGAATCATAAAATATTCATTAACGAAAATGATCTCAAAGACATCGCTTCATTTACTCGGGACGATAGACTATATCTCGCAAAACCAGCGGTCGAAGAAATAGAGCCGTCTGATTTGGAATTAGAAATTCCTCCCAGATACAAAAAGAAAGTTAGATGGAATGAAGATTTAGCAGAATGGATAGGCTATTTTATAGGAGATGGTTCAGTAACAAATGTGGATAAAGGGGCTATAAGTTTTTCTTGTGCTTCAAGAGAAGAAGCTGAAAAATACGCCAAATTGTCAGAAAAGCTGTTCGGAATTGAGGCTCATGTTTATCCAAGACGAGATTATCGTAGACCCAAAGAAGATAATCACATTTCCTATTGGGAAGTTAGATTCACAGATAGAGGATTGGCGAGATGGCTAAGTGCAAATTGCTACTATCATCCAGAGTGGAAAAAAGAACGACACAAATTTAAAATATTTCCTCGTGAAGTAATATATCATCCATTACGATTGCTTGAAAAATATATTGCTGGCTTTAGAGAAGCTGACGGTTCAGACGGAGAGCATTCAGTTGGCATAGGAAATTCTTCTCGATACGCTATTGGTCAAGCATTCTTTATGCTATTACGATTAGGTAAAGAACCAAATATTCGCATTAGCAGTCGTCCAAAAACTACTCAGTTTTATACTCTCACGTGGATCGAGAACAGACAGACTCACAAGAAAGGAACACTTACAGAACATGGATATTCCTTACCCATTAAAGCTTTTGAAAAGAAAAACAATGCGACTATAACTCAGTATGATCTTACAGTAGAGGATGACCATTCATATACAGTATCCAATTTTCATATTTCAAATTCTCTTCCCTACACTTGGGCTTACATGGGAACTATATGGACAGGAAGAGTAGAAACGGGCTTGGAACGTGAGGACGTTCATGAACTCTTCTTTTATCCAGATAAGGACTTGCCTGAACCAAATAAAAAATTCTTTGATGGACGATTTATATTGAGAGCATTTAGAGGCGAAGCAGCACGGGGAGGGAAAACATGGTGGTTATGGAAGTCCACAAAGAATCCTTATCCTCAAAACCCCTGGTGCTATTGTGACCAAGGTGAACATGAGGTTCTTCCTCTCGATAAGATAAAACATTGGGGTCACGAAGATTATCCCGTGTGGAAAACAAGAAAAGACGAATGTGAATAATTCTTTCTCAACATCGTAGTCTTCTAATATGGGTTGGTTGTCTGGTTATCAATATAGGAAAAAAGTAACTATTTCTGGTTCGAGTGGAACTGGAGAAAATTATCCAGTTAAATTATCGATTGGTTCATCGTCGGGTGGAGATTTTCACTTAGAAGGTCACTGTGTAGATTTTCCCAATGATATTCGTTTTACAGACGACGACGGTATAACCCTCTTAGATTACTGGATAGAAGATCCTTCTCAAGATCCCATTTCTGTTTGGGTAAGAATTAAAGATAACTTGGATGACGACGTAGAAATTTACTGCTATTACGGCAAGAGTGGTGCGAGTTCTTTGAGTAATGGAGATGACACCTTTGACTTTTTTGATGACTTCGATGGAACAACCTTTGATTCAAAATGGACAGTTTTTGATACTTCCCTTGATGATACTCATATTACTGGATCAGCTAATGGCAATAAAATTGTTGCTAACCTTCCATCGTTTACAGATTATGTTGTACAAGCGAGAGTTAAAACAGGGACTATTAATAATGGCAGTAAACAAAATGTTATCACGGTATATGACGATTCACAAAGAGCTGCTCAGCTATATGTCCCTCAAGCCAGTACAGATGATGCAAAATACAGAGTTGGAAGTTCCCTCTATGAAATTTACGGAAATTTGAGCACGTCTGATTATTATCGTATAAAAATTATTTGTCGGATAAACTCAGATAAGATTGATTATTATTTTTATTCTGATGACTGGACCCTGCTTGGAAGCGCTACCGATAAGAATTACGCTTATACCGATAGTGATGATAGAAAAATATATATCCAAGCTGCATCTTCTACTCGAACGACTGACGTTTATATTTCACATCTTTTTATTTATAAATATGTTTCCCCTCAACCATCATTCAGTAGTGCTGGAAGTGAAGAAACTGAGTATTTAACTTGCACTGACGTAGTTTCTTTAGTAGACATACCCTTTGGTGGTGGACCCATACAGAGAAGCTGCACTGATGTTCTGGATACTCTTTCATCATCTACTCTTTTTATCGAAGCTTCTTGGCTTCCAGGTTTTTCTTATAGAAAACGGCTTACTATTTCTGGCTCGAGTGGAGCTGGTGCAGGGTATCAGGTTAAACTCAAAATAGGTTCCTCTTCAGGAGGAGATTTTCATTTGGAAGGTCACTGTGACAACTTTCCTAATGACATACGTTTCACAAAAGACGATGGTCTTACTCTTCTCAAGTATTGGATAGAAGATCCAAATCAAGACCCAATCACAGCATGGGTGAAAATTGAAGACAATTTGGATGAGAATGTAGAAATTTACTGCTATTACGGTAGTTCTTTCGCAGAATCTGTCAGCAGCGGTGATGATGTATTTGAATTTTTTGATAATATGAGTGGTGTACTTCAGGATATTGATTGTATTTCAAATGGTAGTGAAAGAGCTACCGCCTATGAGATGGCTAATAAAATAGTGCGATACGGTAACAAAACACACATTGGATATTTAAAATATGAGGGTGGTGGCTATAAAGCCTGTGTAAGGACTTATCATCACGATACTGGCGAATGGGACGATGAAGTGTGTTTAGGTAGCGTGAATGATAATCATGGCACACCGGCTCTTGCAATTGATTCAAACGGTTATCTTTATGTTTTTTATGATGGTCACCATACAACCTTGAAATGGCGAAAGAGCACTAATCCTAATGACGCATCTTCTTGGACTGATGCAGAGGCTGTACCGAATCAAGCTAATTATCCCTCTTATCCGTCGGTTGTAATAGATTCTTCCAATAATGTGCATTTAATATATAGAAGTACTGAAGAGAGTCCTCTCTCTTTGTATTATCAAAAATATAATGGTTCTTCTTGGAGTACTACCACCAAATTAGCAGAAGGTGACTCGGTTTATATACCTTCTTATAGTTGTTCAATAGCAATTGATAATAGCGATGTTCTCCATGTTGGCGTGCTATTTTATGATCTTCCAGCGGACAAAGGCAAAAAAGCGGGATACATGAAGTCAGATGATGGAGGAAGTACTTGGAAAAAGTCAGATGGAACAACTTATACTTTGCCTGTCACCTATTCGACTTTAGAAACTGTGGAAACTGGTGATAATTTACGATTAGGCAACATAGCGGTTGATTCTAATGACCATCCTTTCTTTGTTGTAATCCGTATGCACAATTCACCTCATGATGGTCAGTTTTGGCGATATGATGGTACCTCGTGGATTGGTACCACTCTTTCTGTTTCAGGTAAAAATTTATATGCTAGTTGTTCGACCACTTTTTTGAATGGCATAATTTATATTTTCCTACATGCGGGGAGTTCGTGGAGTGCTGATGACTGCGAAGTTTATATGTTTTATAGTTCTGATAACGGTTCAACTTTCACATCCAAACAGATCTCTACTACGGATTCTTCAAATGCGAACTGGCATGCGCATGCAGAACAAAAAAATGGTGCGAACACACTGTCTGAAATGCGAGTGATGTGGACACACGGCAATTCTAGTCCTACTGAGATATACTTTGCGAAAATAAATGAAGATTATGATGCGGAATTGTATTCGTTTGGTTTAGATTATGTTTCAAGGTACACATGGGATACAACATATTGGAGTGATTATACTGATGATTATATTAGTGCTCCAAAATCAAAACATGGACAGACAACTGACTCTGGGAAGGAACCAGCAGAGATAACTGGTGTGAATCTCTCTGAGAAGAAGAACATGCCTACATCTGGTGTGATTGAGGTTAATCTAAAAGATTTAGGCGGTTCTGAGGAATGGATTTCCATTGATAGTTCAAACGGTAAGAAAATTTGTGCTGGTAATCACTATACGAATCGAGGTTTTTATCGTGGCGACTGGGCGAATTGGGCAGGTTATGACGATATTTGTGTTCTTTTTGATGGAAATTGGCATAAGTTCATTGTTAGATACACACCAACTTCGACACAAATTCAAGTGGATGATAGAGATCCGGTAGATTTGCCAACAACAACAGAAGTTGGATATCCAACAATGTTTGGTTTGACTGATACTTCAGCAGGTGTCGCCAATAATTATATCGTGGATAATTTATTTGTTCGCAAATACACTTCTCCAGAACCTTCATTTAGTGGCGCTCAAGCTGAAGAAGGACCTGTATTTACTTGTGGAGACAGTTTTGCTTCGTCATCTCTCTCCTCTTCCGTCGGAGAATTCTTCTTCTTGTGTTCAGAAATGTTGAATTGTTCAGACGCTTCTAATTCTTTATTATCAATTATCTTAGCTTCCCAAGATTCTTTAGGATTAATCGATTCCAACGTTCTTTCGATTTTGATCCTCCTTAGTGCAGTTGATTCGATAGGCGTTGATGACGGTTGTACTCTTTCGTTCTCGTTTACATCATCTTGTTTAGATGTTCTACACGTTATCGACAACGCCTCTTATCCATTATCAAACGTGGTTAGTTGCTTAGATAGCTTAGGGATTCAAGATTCCGTTTCGTCATTTCTCTCGGTGTTATGCCAGAGTAAAGATAACATTGGAGGAGCGGATGGTGAAACTTCCCAGCTTTCGGTCGAGCGAGCGTTACTTGACATTCTCGCTTTCCAAGACACCTCTTCTTATCTTGCGGGTGTTATTGCTTCAGCTTCCGATGTTCTTAATGTGCAAGATTTGAATAGTGTTCGCTTAACGTTTTCTTGTTCAAGCATAGACATTGTTAAGAATGAAGATAGTGGAGGAGTTAATGTTACATTCCACTTAGATGGAAATGACATACTCAAAGGAGCAGATTTTGTTTCAGGTAATCTTCAGGTTCTTCTTGACTCTTTAGCAGTCTTTAAGAGTACAGACCAAAGTGCTTCTTCTCTTTTAGGCTTCGTTCTAAGATCAGCCACTGATGTACTTGATATGTATGATTTGAACACAGCTACGCTTCAGATATTCTCTTCCTCGATAGACATCTTCAGGACAGAAGATGATTCCTCTATTAATATCACGCTTCATTTAAATAGTGCAGATGTCCTTAAGAATTCTGATTCAGCAATTCTTCGTTTACAAGCTCTCCTTAGTGCATTAGAAATCCTCAAGGCTAGTGATAGTAGTACAGCATCAGTATTTGCCGAGATATTAGCCTCGGCGTCTGATTTGCTTGCTACTTCCGATTACAACACAGTTCGTTTAGAGTTCCTTGGATCTGTGATTGACATAGTTGAGTCAGTAGATAACACTTCTTCCAATGTTACACTTCATTTGAATAGTTCGGACCTGCTTGGCGGAATGGATAGAGTCACAGCTAAGCTCGAAGCTCTTCTCAGTGCTATATCAAAATTCAAAAGTTCAGACGAATCTCGAACCTGTGAAGTTATATACGGTGTTCCTGTGAAAATATTTAAAGCTCAACACAAAGTCTTGGTATTTAGAGCAGAATAATTCTAATCTCAAAGATAAGGTGAAAGGATATGAGTGGGAAGATAGGTATTGGTGGCGTATTCGAGATTGAATGCTATGACAAAGATGGTGAGTTGAAGTGGAAAGACGATGCTCACAACATGTGGGTTCAGGAAGGCAGAGATTACATACTGAATGTGATATTCAAGAACGGTACACGTAATGATCCTCTCTACGTTGGTCTTTTCGAGCAGGATACTCCTTCAGATGACTGGACAATGTCTAACAATGGAACGACGTGGCATGAGAATGAGAGTTACTCTGAGTCAGCTCGACAAGAATTCATAGATGGAAGCATAACCGGTACTACAACTCGACAGCTTGATAACGATGCAAATAAGGCTACATTTAGCATAACTGCAAGTGCAACTCTCAAGGGTGCATTCTTGACGACAGATAACACGAAAGGTGGAACATCTGGTACGTTACTGTGTGCAGCTACTTTCGATGAGGGTGACAGAAGCGTAACAAATGGTGACACGGTGAAGGTTAAGTATACAGTTGGTTGTCAGGACGCATAAGCGAGATGGTCTTAATACCAGATCGCTGTTATAAACAACCAAGCGAGAAGGAATATCTCCAGATAGATTTCTCTTCTCGACTTGGAGACAGTGAAAGAATTACAGCTATTAAAGAGTGCAAATGTTATGATGAAGAAGGCAACGATGTTACAAGCGATATAATAGAAGACCCGGTCAGGGACGATACGTCAGTAAAGTTTTGGTTCAAAGGCGGAGAGTCAGGCAAACGTTATGATTTAACCGTGAAGGTTCAAACCTCCGAAGCTGCTACTCTCGAAGAAGACTTGATATTGATAGTAGAAGAAATAGGACATTAAAATGACCATAAAGATTGGAGAATTCCTATCGACTTACACAGAAATCCACTCATTTATCATGGGAATATATGCAGGACTTACAGAATGGCGTGGCGTAGATTCTAATATCTTGAATAATCCTGATGTTAAGGAAGAACCCCATTATTGCTACGGTGGTTACGTCTTAGGTACTTTACTTAGATGGGCTATAATTCTTACCGTGGGCTATAAGTTCTTCTTAGGCTAATATTTCTATTGTTCCTTCTTTTAGGTGGTGCAATATGCAATTTTCAATAATAGTTGCGACAAACCGTGGACCTGAACTCTTAAAATATTTATTTGTTTCTACACATCCTGAGAGTGAGCTCATAGTAGTTGACTCTCACTATAGTGAAAAAACAAAAGACTTTCTCTCTCGCCAAGAGGGATATAGACAGATAGTCTACGCTCCACCTGAGCGTTCACCCTTTAGGTGGCATAGAGACTTTTCTCAGTCTCTTAATACAGCACTATGTCTTGCTGAGCATGAATATATTGTACGTGCAGACGACTACATAGAATTCAAGGAGGACTTCTTTGACGTTGCTGAGACGGACGTTAAGAGTTACCCAGAGAAGACTCTTATAATAGGACAGAAAGCACAAGAGTACAACAAGGAAGAAAAGTTCATTGACTACATGTCCCAAAGAGGAATAGGTGGAGAATTTAGATATGTAAACATTGAGAACCCAGCATTCACATTCTCCTTTGGAGTAGCGCCTCTTCAGTTATACCTTGACCTTAATGGCTATGATGAAAGATACGATTCTGGTTGGGGTTTTGAAGACAGAGACTTTCTTCACAGAGCACTAAAGGCTGGTTACGTTGCAATGCTCGATAAGCTACTTATGGGATATGGTCATGCTCACAAGCCAGCTTGGGAAACAATTTCGATGCCTCACATAATTTATGAGGTAACAAAGACAGAAATAGAGGGTGGCAAAGTTTGGGCTTATAATCCTTATAAACTCAAGGACAGACGGGAGCAGAAACTACAGGAGAAAGAGAAATGGATAGTAAGATAAGCATGATTCAGATACAGACAACAAGTGTCTGTCCGGGAAGGTGTATCATTTGTCCTTACAAAGACAGTTGGCTACGAAAGGCTCATGGTTATATGAGCGATGAGGATTACATTCACGTCTTGGAAGAGATTAAGTCCTATCTTGGTGATTACAAAGAAAAGCTTCCACTTTATTTGATGAACGACCCGTTTGCAGACAAGAAAATAATTGAGCGAATGGAGTTAGCTTATCAGTATTTCCCTAAATGCAAATTGGAGTTGTCCACCAATGGTTTGCTCCTTACTGAAAAACTATCCAAGAAAATAGTAGAAACTGTGACTCATTATAATGGCGAGGATACGTTTGAACTCTGGATTTCTTTTCACGGAGCAAGTAAGCAAACATGGGAGTTTCTTAACAATTTGCCCGGTAAATTTGAAAGGGTTCTCAAGAACATCGTTACTTATCTCAAGATAAACAATGGTCAGCTTAGAACCGTCATTAACTCAGCAGGAGGAGCGTCTCGTGATGGTTCTATGTTCTTTTATTCTCAGAGTGCTTGGAAACAATTCCTAAACTCTATATTTCAAACTTACGACCTTCCATCAGACAACGTTCATCTTCGATACTACACTTTTCACAACAGAGCTGGAAACGTTAGGCTGTGTAATTGGGATGGAACAGAGTATTATCGGGAGATAGGTCCTGAGTATCCATTTGAGTGCTGGCGATTCAGGAGTGGTGTTCATATTCTTTACGACTTGGATGTAATTCTCTGCTTTCCACCAGACACTAAAATACTCACTGAGACTGGGCTTAAAAACATAAAGGACGTTAAAATTGGGGAGTCTGTATATTCACATGACGGAAAACTTCATAAAGTAATCGAAACGTACAGTAGAAGAATTTCAGAGCACATTTGCAAAATAAGTTTCAGGAAATATAAATTACATCAGATTAGATCAACTTGTGAACATCCTTTCTTAGTAAGAGATAAGAAGACTGGTGAAATTGGTTGGAAAGAAGCTAAGTTCATCAATTCAGGTGATATGATTTACATACCAAAATTGAAACAGCGGAACTCACTTTCTCCCCTTCCAACTTTAAAATATCTTAGGGACAAGGAAATAGTTTCGATAGATGGTTATATTTTCAGAATTAACAAGTACAGTAAGCGGATAATAAAGAATTCAAAAGTGCCGGTTACCATGAAATTAAACAAAGATACAATGTGGTTGTTTGGCATTTATCTTGCTGAGGGACATGTAAATAAGGATGAGCACGTCGTATTCTCACTCAATAAGCAGGAACAATATATCGTCGATAAAATAATAAAGATTTTAAAAGAAAATGACATCGAGCATTCTTATTGCACTTATCTATATCGGGAGAATAACTTAGATTTAACGATATTCAACAAAAATCTTGGAACATTGCTGAAACGATGGCTTGGAAATAGATGTGATGAGAAATTTATACACCCTGACATTTTAGCATCTTCGAGCAGTGCTGCAAAAATGAGTTTGGTTGACGGATTTATGGTTGGTGATGGGTGGAAAGGCGAAAAGAAATTCAGGCTCGTAACAACTTCCGAGAGACTGGCGTCTCAGCTTTATTTAATATTGCGAAATGATAGATTAGCTAATTTGTATAAATACACACACGAAGGAAAAAAGGACGTATTTGAAATAGACGCAAATACTTCTGAAAAAAACGGCAAGCACAGAGCATATATAGAGGAGGAGGATGGATACTGGTTACCAGTGACTAAATTAGAGCGAGAGTATTATTCTGGAGACGTATATAACTTAGAGGTAGAGGATGCAAATTCCTATTTAGTAGATGGATTGTTCTCAGCGCATAATTGCTGTATGGACTGGAAGAAAGAGGCAGTCCTTGGAAACCTTAGAGAACAGAGTCTTAAGGAGGTATGGGAAGGTGAAACTCGTAAGAAGATAGTCGAAATGGCAAGTGGTAAGAAACTATCTCCCAAAGACTTTATATGTCGAAGGTGTATGTCACCGGGTGGGTGAGTAACATGGAGAACGTAACAGCAATTGTGAAAACATTTATGCGTCCTGACAAATTTGAGCTTTGTTTAAGGAGCTTAGTGTCTGCTGGGCTCAAGAGAATCATAGTCTCATTCGATGGACCCGAAGATTTTCTTGAGCAACATAGAAGAATAGTGGGTAAACATCAGCGTGGTGTTTTAATTCGTTTCTTGGAGTTACCCTTTAATATTGGGCTCGCCGCTGCAAGAAACAGAATGATAGAGAAGGTGAACACTGACTACATTCTCATGATTGATGATGACAATTACGTTCCGCTTCAAGTCTTAGAGATGGCGCATGGACTGTCACAGCTCCCTGAAGATATAGGCGGAGTGGCTATGGGATGGCTTCCAGCTTACAATCCAGTTCCACAGATGGACGCTTATGATCTCGAAATTATAAATAAAGTCCTCTTTAAGACATGGAATAGTGATAAGCAACGTGCCATAATTAATGGTAACGCTTACATGTTTCCATTTGATTTCATTCCTAACCAAGTAGTCTTCAGGAGAAAGCTCTTCGATGACGTGCAATGGGATGAACATTATATCATAAGCAGAGAACACGAGGACTTCTACTTGACATGCAAAAAAGAAACGGATTGGAAGTTTGGAATATGTACATCCATTTATTCCATTCATGATCCGGGTGGAAGTAAGGAGTACATTCGGGAGTACCGAGCTGGAGACGAATGTGATAAATCTGCTGAATACTTCCTTAAGAAATGGGACTTGAAAGGCATAGCTCCACCTCGATACAAGGATGATTATACCTCCCTCTTTTATGATGCTGCTTGGCAAATAAAGAAGAATCTTGATAGGAATAGATATATGAGATGGAAGTTAGAAACTAATCAGGTTCTGCCTGATGACGTCTTCCAAACACGTTAGATATGTTAGATAAAGAAGAAATAAAAAGATTAACGAAAAAGAGTATGGAGAAGGCTTACTTGCCAGTGCCTTCTCATGGAGGACTCAAGACTGCAAAGTTTACTCTTGAAGACGTCCAAAGATGTTTTAGGCAACCTGCTCTTCTCCGAGATCTCGTATATTTGGTTGGTGGAGTGGCGGTTCACGGCAAAGGCAATGATGTAGACTTAGTGATACGTGGAGACGATTTATCAGAACCTCAACGTGAAGCTCTTTTATTCCGTCTTTATCGAGCGTTTGGAGATTACTTCAATATTCCTTATGACATGACACCTAAGCATTTACACGTGACTTTCAACAATTATGGTCCTTTTACAGACCACGTTCTTTTGTATCACTTAGCGATTGTTCCTTCTGAAGACCGTAGCATACACGAAATGGAAGCCATGAAGTCCGTGTCCTCTAATGGCGAATGGATAGTTTATGGCTATGGCTCGATAGACGCAATTGATCTTGAAGGTGATGAGATAACCATTGATGCTCTCAAAGGCATGTGGGAAGAAATGCAAAAGACTCCAAAGAAGTACTGGAATGTCATGAACGAGCATGGTGGAGTGCAAGTGGGTGAGATTCTTCCTGAGTGGAATGGGATGAAGACCCACGTAGATGAAAAAGGCTTCTTCGTGATAGTGAAGCTCCGTAAAGACATAGAGGCTGCACGTAGAATATGGGAAGCTATACATTCTGATGATGAAGAAGAACGCATCAAAAGCTTTTCGATTCACATCGAGTATCCGGGTGGGGTAGAAAATTGTACAGAAAAAGTTTGCGATAAGAACAGATGCTGGCGTAAGATTACCAAAGCGAGATTCCTCGAGTTAAGTTTCACAAGAAACCCAGCTAATCCTTTGTGCATTTTCAGACCTGCATTCTAACTCTAACATTTAAATGATAAGGTGAAGCAAGATGCAAGAGCTTTATATAGGAGATAAACCATACGACAATTATTTAAGAGCACTTTCAGATTCTCAGAGTGTAAGCATTCTTGCAAGAGGAAAAAACGTTAAGAAGGCAGTGGACGTAGCTCTCATGGCTCAGAGGTTGAGTCAATTTGAGATTCAGAATGTAGTCCTTTACGATGAGAAGATGACAAGCGATGATGGCGAGCGTGAATATTATGTTAGTGCTATAAGGATAGACTTGAGTCGTTAATTATATTATCGAATATAGAGGAATGAAAATGGCAACCCAAGAAGAGGAGTTTGAGGATTTCTTTAAGGAGTTAGAAGAGTCAATGAAAGAGGATGCAGAGGATGAGGAAACAAAGTCAGACGAGGAACCAACTGAGGGTGAGGATGAGAAAGCTCTTACGAAGGCAGACGTAATTAAGATTGTCAGGGACGAAATAAAGACATTCTGGAAGGGCGTCTTGAGTGGGAAGTATCCGCTTCCGAAGTATCCTTACGCTAAGTATCCATACGCAAAGTATCCCTACGCCAAGTATCCTGCTCCAGCTTCCAAGAAGAGTTTAGACGAAGGTGATTTTGTACCGATGTATCCTACATTTGTTGTAGTTCCTCAGATGCCAATGCAGATGGATGATACAAAGACTGAAAGTGCAAAAACTGAGACGACCGAACAGAAGAATACACAAACAGATGATACAAAGAAAGACACGAAGGATGACGTAATTGAAGAGCAGAAGTCCGAGATAGAGGAACTCAAAAAGACAGTGGCAGAACTCCAGAAGAAGCTGGAAGAGGTAAGTGCACAGCCAGCTCCTGAGACGAAGACAGAGACTAAACCCGATTACGTCCCAGAAGTCCTAATAGACGGTGACACAATATCTCGACCTTAAATACTTCTAACACATAAGTCAAATTTCGCATCACGTGCACATATTTGCGTTTCAGTGCAATTTTTCTGACAAGCTCGATAAATTATTCATGGACTTACCTAAATTTGCATACAACGCATATATGTGCATCTGACAACATTTCTATTTAAAGTTTGAGTGAGGTAGGTTAAAATGGCTGAAGTTGAGGATGTAATTGCTGGTGCGCCAGTCATAGTGACGTTTCTGGCTGGCGATGATATTGAGGCAGGGCAGGTAGTAGGTTACGATGTAAGCGCCACTCCTGATGACATGACTGTTGCTCCTGCACTTCAGGACGGTTATGACACAATTCCTGTTGGAGTAGCAGTAGATTCGGTGGAGAAAGATGATCCTGTACCGGTAGCTATTCCACCCTCGATAGTGAGGGTAAGAGCTAAGAGCAATGTCAATGCTGGTCAGTTGGTGCAGCTCAACGAGAGTAGCGCAGGTCAAGTTGAACCTTACAACGCCAGTGACAACACGTGGGCATTAGGTCAGGCTTTAGAGGACATATCCGCAAGTTCGACTGGAAGAGTGAGGTTACTCCTCACAAAGTAATACCTCTATATTAAATTAAAAGAAGGTAAAGAAAAAATGGGTGATTTTGCAAATTTACTCCGGGTTATTAAGGCTGGTGATGATGCAAATCAGCGAAGTTACTGGATGAAGAGACTCTCAAAGGGCACTCACGAGCTTATGCAGGCTTACAACGTGACCGCTGAGCATCTGGTGCGAGAGGAGCTGTACAAGGAGGTACTCCGGGGTGCTGAGGAAGTCTTATGTATGAGGGACGTCCTCCCGATATACAAGATGAAGAGGAATGAGCTAAGGTTTGTTCTCACAGATGCTCCGACTGGCATGCTTCCACTTGTATCACCAGGTTCGTCTCTGCCTGAGGGTCCGGATGTTCACTTCAAGAGTGATGTTACATTCGTAGCTCAGAAGTATGGTGAAAAGGTGGGTATCCCAGAGGAACTCATAGAGGAGGAAGAGTTCGATGTGATAGAGCTGCTGGTTCACAACGAAGGTCGTCGAGCGGAGAACCGATTGAATGACGTAGCAATGAAGGCGCTGTTGGACGCAAAGAGTACTATTGAGAGCACAGACAACGTTTCAATAATAGACAGAATAGTAGCGATGATAAAGAAGATGCGAAAGAACAAGTTCGAGCCTGACACCATTGTGATGACTCCAGACGCTGAAGCTGAGATACTCAAGTATTTGGTGGGTGAAACAAAGGTAGCAAACACGACGGGCGAATCGGGATACGGTAAGACTGGAGTTCCAGAGGTATTCAGAACAAAGGAGATAGGCAGACCGATAGTTGGTCTGAAGCCGTATGTATTATCAAAGACTGTCGCTGGCGATTCCCTAACTTGGGGCGGCGCCGATACTAATCCACACATCTGCATCCTCGATAGGAGGATGGCTGGTGGCATAGGCATGAGAAGTGATATAGCGGTAGAGCGATTCGAGGATCCGCTTAACGATCTGAGAAACGTTAAGATAACCATGAGGATTTGTGCTCAGACTTTCTTCCCCAACGCAATTGAATTCGGTGATATAGCAAGCCTGTTGTAAACACGTTTATATTTCTATTCCCTCTTTTATTCGCTGCTTCCGACTTTTACCATCATTCAGGGAGAAGTCGCCAAATGTTAGGATTGTCACTGATAATAATTGGGGTCATAGGTGTATGGGCTGCTGTCATAATGGAGATAAAGACTCACGCAGATTTATGGGAGATTCTCATGAAAATCTTCCCGACTTTCTTTGGCGTTGGTACATTTCTATACTCGATAGGACATTAAATTGTTATGTGGAGTAAGAAACATTGGCATAAAAAATACTTCGAGATAATAAACAAGGGTTCGATAGACAAAGACAGCATATCGGACTGGGAATACAAGTGGGCAGGTCTTTCGTTTCCTGATGGTTATCATCCAAGGCGAATATTTGTAGGAGGTAGATTGGATTACAAGCCATGATTAATCCTACCATTTCTTTCAAAACGGATAAGCTGAAGATACTAACACAAGACAAGAAATTAATTGCTCATTTGCACACTGCAAGTGAGAAGTCTCTTTCCATAATGCTAAGGACGCTCCGTCACAATTGTCCTGTTGGTAGAAGACCTGCCAGAGAAGCTCATCCTGGCGAACCTCGAATGAAGAATGCAATTTTCGCCAAGAGGTACAGGGAACCGGGATTTTTTGGTGGAAGCGTTTATATAGATACAAAAATCTGTCCGCACGCCTATTACTACACATACGGCAGACGAGGTGGTTCACTCATATTTCCCAAACACAAGAAGGCTCTTACGATAGTAAAACGTTGGATGACAAAATCAGAAGCTCCTTTACGTAAATGGTCTCGATTAGGCAGCATGAGAGGACATACAGAATATCTTCAGAAAACAGTTACTGAGGTTGAGCCAAGAATACGCACCATATTTAAAGAAGCTGTCAGAGTGTGGATGGGTGAATTGTGATGTATGGAAATATTAGAAATCTGAAACGTCTTTTGGAAATTCCAGAAAATGACGTTACTTACGACGCCACACTCGAGTACCTTCTTAATCAAGCTAACGTTTGGTTAAGCACGAAGGAGAGTGTCACTCTCAACGATGATATAAAGAATTCAGCATGTGAATTCTTTGCAGCTTACCTTTATCGTAGCAGGGCGGAGATGTTATCTCCTTCAGGTGAGATAAGTGGAGTTGCCTCTCAATATAAACAAGTAGCCAATCAGCTTATCACTGACGGGATTAAGCAGGCTACTAAAGATAGAGATTTTGCATTCAAGAAGGTGAATAGATAATGTTCATAGAAGGTGGAAAGAAGTATCTTGATGTGATAGTGGATTGTATAAGGGAAGAACTGAATACTGCAAATAAAAATATTCCTGTGTTTGTTCAGCATTTTCTTAGACCATCCGATACAGGCAGAGTGCCTTTTGTATCAGTAATTCTCGACAGGATAGATAAAAGCTCTTCCACAATAGGACGGGCACTTCAGCTTGCTAACATTTACTATCTCATTACGTTAGTAGAAAAATACAAGGAAGAGACGTTATTTACAGACCTTCCTACAATAGAACAAGCTTTGATGAAAGTTCAGGGTAGACTCCCACAAGAAACAGAAAGTGCTGACATTATTTCCATAGAAGTTGCTTATGAGGAAATAGGCAACTTGGTTCTTCAAGCTTCTCAAATTTCATTTGTAGTAGAAGCATCCTTAGAGTATCCTTTATAATTTTATATATAAATTAATAGGAGAATTGAGATGCCGACTCCGATTAAAGCTTGGAAGGGTGAAGTCCGCATAATAGGTGCGGATGATAACAATTCATGGTTCGATGCTGCTCCTGATCCTCTCTTAGAACGAAGCCCACTAAGTA
>Ga0190309_1000200_pt1 | contig 18197 bp, 17 predicted proteins | sample 48700767_MG_FD_161656 | JGI IMG/M metagenome (GOLD analysis project Ga0190309, IMG submission 161656) | Hydrothermal vent sediment bacterial communities from Southern Trench, Guaymas Basin, Mexico - 4870-07-6-7_MG | ecosystem: Environmental > Aquatic > Marine > Hydrothermal vents > Sediment ... | reverse complement strand
TTAAGATGCCTGAACGCCTTAGCTTATGTGATGCAGCTAGCATAGTGCTCATCGAAGACCTCGGTATAGGAGTGTTAGCATCATTTGACCTGAAAAGCTTCTCAGGTCTAGTGGCTAATATCATCGGAAAGGGATACTACGCCAGTCTAAGCGATGAAGAGAAGAAGAGGGTAAAACGATTATCTCGGCCTTAGTAATACCCGTAACAGCTACTATGAAAAATTAGGCTACCGCCTTAAATTGCAATATTTCCAGCTCTTTCATCCAAAACCCATTTAGAGAACCTGCCTCTTCTTCATACCTTCTACACTCTGGCAGTAATCTCTCGTGCTCTAATTCCATTTGGATATACCGGCCTCAAATCTGGAGATATCGATGAATTAGAATTCCAAGGCTAGTGTCTTAATCTCGTAGGGCTTCAGAGTAATTCTCATAGAGCTCTCTCCTAACACTTCTCCTAGCATGTCAGTTTCAAGTATTCTCTTAGGAGGCTTATCCACTACGAGTTCTACACTACTCTCCCTACCCTCTATTTCATACATCCTGAGGTAGATCCTTGAGTTCGATCTGTAGATAGAGCTTAAAAGGATCCCTCCTTCACCAGATATGCTCATGAAGCTCTTTTCAGAGGGCATAACACCTTCATGCTTATCCACTACTATTGCCATTAGTGGATTAAGCCACTCCTCCACGAGCACGTAGGATTTGGAATCCTTCCAGCTCTCCATATGAGGCATGAGGACATAGTTAAACGAGAACTTCCCTGTCCCTATTAGGTGAGGATAGGCGAACCTAGATAGAACAGCTGGATCCCTCGTTGCAAGAAGTATGACCGATAGTTTATTCTCTTCTACCTGATATCCAATTCTACCTCTATTCGCTAGTATCACACCATACGAGTTAGAAGAGTAATCTACCCAGTTACTAGCCCAAAAGACACCAGGTAAGTTTCCATAGCTCCTCTCCCATCCGAGATAGGGCTCCTCTTCAGCCTTAAACTCCACTACTCCGAAAGGTATGCTCCTGAAGACCCTACCCTTAAAGTTTAATGGAAATATAGCCCTTATCCTGTGATCGTAAGCTTCATCCTTAATCATCGTCCTGAACTCTATCATAGGCTTATAGTTGTGTAGTACTACCTCCCTCGATAGATCTATGCCCTTGAAGATAGTGTGGGACCTGTACATCGACATAAGCTCACCTCTCATGATCGATTCTCCATCAACTCCATAGTCACTGCTCTTGAACTCCGATACTACTTCATCTATAGCAAGACCATTAGGAGGCCTAAACTTGACGTTCTGTACAACTATATCATTTCCTAGATACTCACTAATATCCAGTATATTACACTCAGTCCGTTTATCGTAGATACTTGAAATACATCCTCTTTCGAACTCCAATCTAAAGTAATCATTCTCGAGGATCTTATCTGACATAGTCGAGTGTTCTCTGTACTCCTCCTCTATCCTAAGATCATACGTGCTATAACCAAGACTCGGTACATCTGCTAGGAAGTGTACTCTAACCAATCTCTTCCCCCTACTTAGCTTCTTTAGAACTTCGACCTGAGACGGAATTCTATCCCCCTCTGAGTCATATACTTCAATAGTACATCGATCTGGTATAATTGTCTCGACGAAGACTTTATCCATTCTCCTCCAGGGTAGTGTATTGAACACCAGTACAGGAGTGCCCTTAGACCATGAGGTGTCTACTTTAGAAGCGAGGTACCTAAGGGAGTGCCTAGCTTGATCTAGTGCCCACCTCCGAATATTGTCGAGAATTCTAGTCCACTTCTCGTAATCAGGATGAGATACATAACCGTGTGACATATCATGATGCCAACTAATACACACGAGATACCAGGCCTTCTTGAACCTCCTCAAGGGATATCTCCTTCCATAGAGAGAGATTATGCTACAGATCTTCTCACTGTTCAGGAGTGCATTAACAGCACTAATTATCTTATAGCGAACCATATCCCCTCCAACACCATAGATGGCTGCCCAGCTTACAGGGTCTATATCTCCCCTAACTACTTTGAGTCCCTTTCTAGGCAAGTGCTTAAAGTAGTCGCTTAGGGTAGCAATAGTCACTTCCTCTTCTCCTAAACTATTCCAAAACCTTATGAGATCACAGAGAGCTGGGTGAAATAGGTGCCAGTCCCTACCAATGCATACTAGATAGGGCGGTTCTATATCCCCATATGCCTCCTTAATGCTCTTCCTCACCTGCTCCACTGCATTCCTAGCCCCCACTTTCCAAGTACTCCTTCCTAGAATCTTCTCAAGATCAACATATCCTCCCCCATAGCTGAATCTATTACAGAATACACGACTGCCGTCTAATCCCTCCCAGATGAACTCCACCGGAATTCCTTTCTCCTTGTACACTTCCTTTCCAGGTCTACCAGGGATATAATACCTGAATCCGAGCTTGTTAAGTATTTGAGGGAGCTGTGGATGATGACATGTGACATCGAATGCTGCAAAGACATTAGTTTTGACATCCCTGCCAAGGATCTCTCTGAAAAATTCCTTGCCTAAGAGGATATTTCTAATGAAAGATTCTCCGTCTATGTATAAGGGTGATATGGCTATAGCAGGGGGAGCTATTTCCAGTCTCCCTTCCCTATAAGCAGATCTCACAACTTCACGTAATTCTGGAAAGTCCCTATAGAACCTTTGAAGAGTATATATATTATCTAGAATCCATTTAAAATCAGGATCACTTCTAATCAGGTTAAGTGCGCTAAAGACTATCACATTGTTCTGACGTTGTATATGCTCTAGTGTAGGTCCCCAGTAGTAACCCCACCCTACATCAATATGAGAGTAGAGTACGACGAATACTCTTTTACTCTTCATGTTGGGACTAGAGACTTTACGAATATATAGCTATCCCCTAACACCCGTTTATAGGAGCAGTATTAGGTATGAGAGAACTGGGTTTGAGCTCACGATGCATATGAGTATTTTAATATAAATCTCCTAAGATTATATTTATGGAGAGGAATGGTAGAAAATAATTCAATCCAAAATCCTTTAAGAATCTATAAAGTAATCATACCTAAAAAGATATACTCCAAGATATTTAGAATAGTCAAAAAGAGATTCCCCATAGAAGCCTGCGGAGTACTATTAGGCTTCATTAATGGACACACCGCCCGTATAGAGTACATAGAGGAATTACATAACATCCTAAGATCTACAGGGGCCTTTTGGTTTGATGAAAAGGATTGGATTAAGAAGATCCTCGAAGGTAAGAGGAAAGGATATCAGTACCTTGGTCTCTTCCATAGTCATCCCCGCGAGGAGGCATTACCATCTCTAAGCGATAGACATAGAATGTTAGAGTGCCCAGGAGAAATATGGCTCATAATAGCATACAAACCCGGTATAGATCCCTCATTTACTGCTTGGAGAGTTGATAATTGGGAATCATCCATAACGAGACTGAGAGTTCTCGTAAAATAGCAGAGCTAAGTTTTGTAGGTCACTATTAATAATATCGCGCCAAATTAGCGAAAATATAGATGTTAAAAACGAATATTATCTATAATCTAATATTTTAAAAGGTTACATTTATCACTCACTTCAGTTCATTATTATTGATGAAAAGTGTATATAGGATAGGCTTTCCTATAATGGAGATCTTAGAGAGAGAAGATAGGAACATAGTTTTCATTGCACTAAAATTAGTCAACATTCCTGGAGTTCTTAAGCGAGTATCTGATATACTTGCCAGGTATAACGTTAATATCCTAAGTGGTGTCATATATGGTCCTAGCGGTAGTAAGGAGAGTACATGGATATTTTCAGCAGACTTTACAGAGGCGAAAGCCTCTCCAGAAGAAGTACTCAGTCGAATAGGAGAATTAGATGTAGTACTCTCACACAAGCATGGAGTGAAAAGAATGGGGAGAATACTACTCCCTCCGTTTTTCGTGGAACTCTGTGTACTAGATAGAGGAGTAATTATACAGAGGAAAAGATGGCTACGTGAAGTAAATAGAATTATAGTAGAAGAACTAGGCAGTGGAGCTGAAGCACTATTCTTTCACATAGGATTTAGAGTAGGATATAGAATTGTAGACTACTGGATCAGAGCCTCAGGTCTTAAAGGTAAAGACCTATTAATACTTGCTTTTGAAGCAGTCAAAGGATTTAACTGGATAAGTAACTACGAAATGAAAAAACTTGACCTAGCTAAGCCCGATATAGCGTTTAGGGTATGGGATCTAATGGACTGTACTCCCTTCAGAGGAAGAGAAAAGAAGACTACAAGTCAATACTTCAGAGGAATTGTCTCAGGATTCGTATCCAGGCTAGTAGGTAAGCGTATAGTGCTCACTGAGACTAAGTGCATAGCTAAGGGAGATCCCTATTGTGAATTCAGAACACAGTAATTTTTCTAAAGCCTATATCCTAATCCCTTCAACATGCATCTCCTCCGTTGGCGTACTCCAGTACACAGAGGAAATTCCCCACGCTAGTACACATGAGTAACTCCTAGAGCACTATTTACAACGCTAACCATTCTCTTCTATGGGATTCTAGCAGTAGGCCAAATTGAAGAGAAATTCATAGAGAGTCGGCCTTATAGTCTCTTCAATAGGCCACATATACTTAGACATGAGCATACGAAAAATCAGTATAGTGGAGATCAACATAGGTGAGTCAGGGATATTAGAGTAAGTTCCCTGTTCTCAAACTAGCAAGAGATCACTCTATGGGCTATGGAGAGTTACAGAAGATAACACTCATAGAAATCTTTAGGCCTACTCTAGAATTTGTAATTTTATAGCTATGTACTATAATAAGCAGATCATTTCAACTTCCATCTCATACAAGCCTTTAATGAAAACTAACTAGCAATACATTCTCATCCCTCATTTCAACATTGTAAAGGAATGAAATCGCACAAACTATGAATACTATTTACATAGTTTATCCTATTAAAAGCTTATATTAAGGCCATCATATAGTACTCTGCTTTTTTTAAACATTCCTAGTATGAGGGGATCTGATAATTCGTTAACTCGAATTACGAGAAGATCTAGAGGTAACCCTCTAGGCTTCAACCTCCTAAGCTCTTCTATAGTCGAGAACTTATTATCTACTCTTCTGAGGATCACAGCTATATCATAATCACTGTAGGGAAGATGAGCTCCTCGAGCTCTCGAACCAAAGAGCACTACTGTAGATTCTGGATACCTCTCAGATATCCTTCTGACATATTCGTGTAGTAACTTCTCACTATCCCTTATCTTTCTAGCTCTCGACTTTAGCAGCTTCCTCCTTAACCCACTTAATGATCTCTTTCGCATACTTAATACACCTCTCAGCCAATCCCCTATTATATGTCACTGGTTTCCTACCTGGATACCTCGACATAGTATAGTGAGGAGTCAGAGCGTCAGCGTAAAGATATAGATCTTCCGGAGGTACTAATTCCAGATCTTTAAGCGAGTCAAGTAGTTCTACTAGATCATGAGTATATGGATGAAGTCCAGTTAGAGCTAGATGTAGCCCTTTCAAGTAGAGCTCAGCAGCCTGCTGAGCCTCGAAACATACAATCCAGTACACTCCCTCCTCTAGGTGTCTTTCCGCATCTCTAAGGAGAAAATCCGCTTTTTCAACCCACTCTGCTGGAATCTTCAAACTAGCACCTAGACTATACTCATTTTACCCTTTAATAAACATTATAACCACTATCAAGTTTAGCTAGGATCGAACTCTACATAAGTTATCCTTGCATGATTTCCAGTCCTCTTTCTAGTGCTTACTCTTAGTTTTCTTTGTTTAAACTCAGTAGTTCTTCGATTACTGAGGGAGCTAGTAGTAAATCGACAAGACCTTGACTACTTCCAATAGTTTATTGAGGAGACTATTTACTACTCAACTCTAGCAATCTCCTCTATAATATTGATTTTAATAGATCCTTCTGTAAGGAAAATATTTCTAAAAAGTTTAACTTGATAGACCTTGACTTTTAAGTTTTTTGTAGGCATTTAGCGCTGCAGTTACTATTGGATATGCTACTGGTGAGGGTGTGAGAAGTGGATGAGTTCCATACTGCATTGTGTAGAGATCATAGAGGGTCATATGTCTCTGAATGGCCAAACCTATTAAGTTTACAAACTCTCCTACACAGCTACCACCACAGGCTTCTCCACCTAAAAGGTAACCACCATCTTTACTGAATATCAATTTAACCTCAGTCTTTCTGGCTCCGGGCAGAGTTCCAGGATGCTTATCTACAGTTTCAGCTCTGCCTACAATAACGTCAAATCCCATTCTTTTAGCTATAGATTCCGTTAACCCTGCAGCTCCAAAAGCCTCCCCTCCTATGTTCGTTAGAAATACTCCTACAACTCCAAGAACTGTTCTAGGAAGTCTAAGTCCAGCTATATTTGCTGCTACTACTCTAGCTTCAAAGGCCGCTACAGAAGCGAGTAGTGCGGGAGTTGGTGTGCCTGTGAAAAAGCTACGCTTTTCCGCACAATCTCCAATTGCATAGATGTTTGGATCGCTCGTTCTCATGTATTCATCTACGGCGATACCTCTTTCACCTATTTTCAAACCCACTTTTTCAGCTAGACTGGTATTTGGTCTCACTCCAACAGCTACAATTACAACATCCGCAGGAATAGTTCTACCATCTGAGAGTCTAACAGCTTCGACTTTTTCCTTACCTAAGATAGCTTCAGCCCTACAATTGGTCATAATTTTAACTCCTTTACTCTTAAGGATCTCTTCAACCTTAACGGCAAACTCCTCATCGAGGTTTAAAAGTAAGCAGTGGGGTAGAATTTCAATAATAGTTATATCCTTTTTTAGGTTGCTTAGATCGTCTGCAAGTTCTACGCCTATAAATCCTCCACCAATAATAACAATTTTTTCAGCTTCCCTAACAGCTTTTTGTAGTTCTTGAAGAACTTCCCACTTCTTTATAATTTTATAAACGCCCTTAAGATTTATTCCCTTTATCGGTGGAGTAGAGGGTATCGAACCTGTAGCCAGGATAAGTTTTCCGTATCTAAACTTTAAGCCTTTAGCAGTTTCAATAGTTTTAGCTTCCCTATCTATATCTAAAACCTCATCTACAACTATTTCAACTCCAAGTTTTTTCAAAGGTTCGTCTGGAAGAATATTTTTATCACAAGTTTCAAGTGTTGCAGCTAAATATGGGATTGCGCAGGGTACTTGAGCCCTCTCGTCAGCTCTAATTAAGAGGACGTCTAGATCATTACGTAGCGTTTTTAAGGTTAAAGCTGCGGTATATCCTGCAGCACCACCACCAACTACTATCACATCATATGCATCCTTCATTTTCGATCACTAAGCAGTGAGTTAATGTACTTATTAACGTTTCCCATACATCTTTATGTAAAAGTTTGTACTCCTTTTTTGCTAATATATTTCATAGATTAAGCTTTAAACATAAAAGTAAACCTAAAACATTATTTGAGACCCCATTCAAAAAATTAAGCCACGTCACATCTCTCCGTAAACTTTGATTAAGGAGAAGAGAATGAAGATGAATTGAACTGTAGGAAAGCCTCCCTTTTAACCTTACTTCAGGGTTCAACAAATAGTTTAAAGGAAGAGCTGCCTAGAAAGCAGAGCTAAGTTAAAGCAATTGTTAGTAGCTAAGACCCAAAATATATAAACTATATTCTCCTTAGAGATTTTGAGAACTATGACGATTGAAAGAATCGTAATTCCGGTAATTGAAGACGCGGGATTGAATTCCAGGCTCTCTGAACATTTTGGTAGAGCTCCTTATTTCATGGTGATTGAAATGAGCTCTGAAGGAGAAATACTTAAGGTCGAGGCTATTCCAAACACGAGTGAACACTTCGGAGGATTTGGAAGACCACCTGATAGAATACTGCAGTTAAATCCGACAGTACTAATAACCTATAATATGGGTCCTAGAGCTCTAAACATGTTCCAACAGGCAAGAGTTACAGTTTTAAGGGCGAATGCTCTAACCGTCCGAGAGGTTATCGAAGCATTCAAGAGAGGCCAGCTTGAAGAATTGACTGAAGGATGTCGTAAAGCAAGGTCGTTATTTTAAACTTAACATCATTTTAATAGAAGAATAACAGCCTTTGGAAACAGTTCATTATTTTCTGTGTCTTTTGTTTTATGAACCTCTCACCCTGTAAGGTTTAAATTCAATTCCTCCTAGGAGTACTTGGATATCGACCCTATGAAGATCGAGGGTATGAGCCTATATGAATCCAAGTTCGCTGAGGGGAGCTACGATAGAATGACTGGACTCCCGTAGGAGGGCTTAGAGGATACCAAGGGTAATGAAACCTAGGGTGTGATACGGAAGAAACACTCTAGGAGGAACCCTACTTTAGGATACTTACTCTGTGCATGCCAAAGAAATTCCGTTACATTCCTTAAACATTAATATACTAATGCTCACACTCTCCCTATTAGAGTCGATTATTCCACTAAGCTTATATGAGTATACTCATCAATAGTAAGATTCCTAAGTTCGCAAAAGCTCGGGGAAGCTACACTAGAGGATGTAGTTCAAGCAAAGATGGGGGAATATGGAAAAAATACTAGTAACCATTAAGAAACTCTTGAAGAATACTTAGACTACGTGAATGATGAGGGAGAAGGAAATTTAGAGAACTCTCAACATATAATCAAGGGGATCACATGCAGGAGAGAAGACAGACTTATGAAGAGATACGACGGAGAATTAAAGTCAGGATGAGCAAGATCAAGCACAAGATAGCAGTGATGAGTGGTAAAGGCGGTGTTGGGAAAAGTACTGTGACAGTAAATCTAGCGATAGCGTTCGCTATGCACGGCTACACTAACAGCGTGGGTGTCCTCGACGCGGACATAACAGGCCCATGTGTGCCAAAGATAATGGGCTTACACGGACAGAGACTTCAGGCAGGCCCTGTAGGCATTTTTCCTGTGATAGGACCTATGGGAATTAAGGTAGTCTCCATGGATTTCCTGCTTCCAAACGACGAAACACCAGTTATCTGGCGAGGACCCTTAAAAGCAAGGGCTATTGCTGAGTTCTTGTCGGATATTGTCTGGGGAGAACTTGAATTCCTCTTCATAGACCTTCCTCCTGGAACTGGTGATGAGGCCCTGAGTATTATGCAACTCATCCCCGAGATGGATGGTGTGGTGATAGTTACTATACCTTCAGAGGTCTCACAGGTCGTAGTCAAGAAGGCAGTAACATTCTCTAGAAAACTGAACATCCCCGTCATTGGTATTATTGAAAATATGAGCGGATTTATCTGTCCAAGATGCGGAGCGGAGATCAATATCTTCAAGGTTGGAGGAGGACGAAAGATAGCGGAAGACCTGGCGATCCCCTTTCTGGGGAGAATTCCAATAGACCCTAAGATCTGTGAGGACTCCGATAAGGGTGTACCCTTCATAGTCGAGCACGCTAACTCCCCTGCAGCAAAGGCATTCATGGAGATCGTGAAGAAAATAGAGAATTTTCTAGAGAAGAGAGTAGGAAAAGAGACAGGATCTGGTGAAGATTAGGGGGTTAAACTTGAAGCCACCTTATATAGTAGGGAGATCTGTTAAAGACTGAAGGGATTTCTTTATTACAAGTAATCGTCCAGTATTTTAAGCACAGGTAATGTTCGTAGCTTAATCCTCAATAAAATCATTCTATTACAATAGGAGTCACTCTAATAATTCTTGCAAGTATTTTTAACTCTTCTACATAATCTCCATATACATACACCCAATGAAAGCCTTGCCAATTTTCAAGTACTCTATGAGCATTTGAAACTTTTACCTTTATTTGAGCACGACATATTCTTAGATTAGGTGAGCCTATAGCCATGCCTTTGACTATGATCATTTTAGATAGATTAAAGTCAAAACCTGCTATAGTAACAATGCCCTTAGGGTATTCAGGTTTTACAGTAGCTCCTGTATTACTCTCATGATGAGTTCTAACTTCATATGGTACTTGAGGCTTATCGTATCCTAGTACTTTAAGAGGCGATGTACAATGAGCTAAAATAAGGATATTTTCTCCTTCATTTACCGTGGGATCTACAAAAACAGCAGGTTTTAAAGCTAGTCTGGTAAGCAGATAATGGAGAGTAAACATAGTGGGATCGGCTTCGCAAGTAGCAACTATACCATTGTCATTAAAGAGAGCAAAAGCAAGACATGGAGTTGCACCAGTTCGTGCGATTAGCTCGCTCAGGCAATTAACTGTAATCCAATCAGCTCTATTATCCTCAATTAATCTCTTTAATGTAAGATAGTACACTGTAGCTCTCAAGAGCTTTTCTTCAGTAGGTTCTACTACTCTTTTAGCTTTCTTTACAATATTATCTATTATCTTTTTAGCTTCTTTAATAATATTTTCATCTTTCCATAGCTTATTAAATAGTTCTACAAACTCATCGTAGGTATAAAATATAGGCTTAAATTTAAAGATCTCTAAGTTCTTCTTAAAAGTCTTTAAACCGCCAAATCCTCTATTTGGAGGTCCTACTATTACCACTCTTGACTCTCTAATCTTACTTAACGCATAGACTACTCTTATGATTCTCTTTAACTCCTTCCAATTTCCTTCTACTATAAGAATATTACGAAAGCCGTATTGCTCGTACTCTTTAACGAGTGGAGGAGCAAAAAGGGTGCCAGAGTACATTGGGTTAAACTTATCAAAAATAATAGTATTTTTAGAAAGCGCGGTTATAGCCTCTATACATGGTCTATGAAAGCTAAATGGTAGGACAACATTAATATCAGCCTCAAGCAATTCTTCAGACAGCTTGTAAACTTTAGCATATCCTTCATCAGTGCATGAAATTTCAATGTGAGGTAGTAACTCTATGTCATAGCCTTCTCTCTTGAGAGAATCTACAAGAGATTTAAATTCATTTAATACCTTTTCCTTTTCATATTCATAATCCTTCTTACTCCTAACAAACCCCCAATAGCCTTTTTCTGTAGGTTTTTCCCTTAGGAAATTAGGACCGGGCATGCAAATTATAACTCTTGTTCTCATAGTCTCATCAATTCCACTAGTACTAAATACTTATAAGCCTTAAAATCAAGATCAAATTTACATTCAATTTTATGCTTAAAAATTTTATATACTATGTATATTATGATAATTTTTGTTCTCCTTTTTGTCTTAAAACAACCTACATTAATAAATTATAGTAAGAGATAAGTATTATCTCTAATCCAAGTTTTCGTTAAAATATGAATTACTAGATAGATACCTACCTCTTATATTATAGCCTATTTGAGAAGTTCTTTAATTTCTATAATCTTATCTTCAGGTTTATAGAAAAATTAATACACAAGCTTAACTTATATAGCTCCATACAATATCATCCTACAGTGATTAAAGTGGTTGATATAGACTTCATTAAGCATAGGCTAGATGAGATAAATGAAGCTTTAGGTTATATTAAAGAAATAGTAAAGGAGGACGAGGGTGAATTCATAAAGGACTTTAAGTCACGTTTTGCACTAAGGCATTTAATATTGATTGTCGTTGAGTCAGCAGCATCTATAGCCTTACATATACTAGCAGAGGATTTTAACAAAAGAGTAAGTAGTTACAGTGAGGCATTTGAGAGACTTTCTCACCATGGTATACTAAGTCCTGAAATAGCTCTAGAAATGATCTCCTTAACTAGACTTAGAAATTTGATAGTGCATAGGTATTGGTTAATTAATGATGCTAGGATATACAGGGATGCTAAGAGTTCAGGGATAACTATTATTGAGAGATTCATTAAGGAGGTGAAAAATTACATTGGATACAGTTAAGTACTATAGAGCCACATCTAGAGAGAAAGAGAATATATTAAATAAAATCAAGGCATACGTTTCATGTAAAGAGGAAATTCTAATCGCAATAGTATACGGAAGTTTTATTCGCAGAGACTTCTTCAGAGATATAGATCTAGCTGTGTATACTGGGGGATTAATCTCAGATCCACTACGCTTTGAAAGTATGCTCTGTCTAGAATTATCAAAAATAGTTAAAGTCCCTGTAGATGCTAAAGTCATAGATGATGCCCCAGTCTGGTTTAAATTAAAAATATTATCTGAAGGGATAGTAATTTACGAGAAGATCCCCGGAATTTATGCCCTCTGTCTAAAGGAAGTAATAGGGGATCATCAGGATATTGAGATCAAGTATAAGAGCTATTGTAAAGGGAATGGTCAAAACTAAAAAGTGGATCCAAGACTAGATTGATATTATTCTCTTCTCTCTCATACTTAATTCTTAAATACTTAATAGGAAAAAGAATAAGAGTTCCAAAATTAACGAGATAGCAGTTTATTTTTTAGCTAAGTAATTTACTAAAGCATTTGCAAAGTCTTGAGCCGTGCTTGGACCCACAGAGGTCATTATATTACCTGATACCACGACGGCCTTACCACTCACGTACTTAGCTCCATTAGCTTTCAATATGTTTATTAACTCAGTATTCGAGAAGCATGTAGCTTCTCTACCTTTGAGAAGACCAGCCTTAGCTAAAATACCCGGTGCAGCACAAATAGCAGCTACTAGCTTACCCTTTTGATAGAACATTTTACACAGTTCCACTAAAATAGGCATGCCCGGATCGCTTACTCTACCAGTAACTCTTTCATAGACACCAGGCCCACCAATAAGCACTATGGCATCATACTCACTCGCTATTCCTTCAAGTTTGTTTTTGACATCCAATATATAGTACGTATACTGAACACCAACAGTCTTATTTATGGCAAGAATATCAACTTTAGCATCGGCCTTTCTTAGAGTATTACAAACCGGATTGAACTCAAGAGGCTGGTAACCCTCAAAGATTACTACTAGTACTCTCTTACCCTTAATACTAGGTAATTTTGGCTGCATAGATTGGTAGAACATAAAGCCAATGCCTATTGTTATAGCTACAATGACTACTATAATAGCTATAAGGATCCCCCTGCTCATCAGTAGGATAATACTGCTTTAGTAATATAAAACTACTCCTATTAAATAATTAAAAATAAAACTTAGAATACACATTTAACAAGATTAAAGTTTCAAAATAATAAATAGCAATGCAAGGTTAAATAGAATGTATTTATGAATTCTTTATAAATAAATATAATTTCTGTCCATTAAAGCGAAAGGAGATTTGTAATTAGAGGTTAGAGGTCGTATATTTATAATTTTAACAATATTTCTCAGTTATTCGAATGAAAGTGTAGATAGAATAAGGGGTATGTTCAAGACCCTAGAATGAAAAGCATCTAGCGACGCAACTAAGGGATAGAGTGACTATTATTGAACAATTAATGAAAAATAATTTACCTCTTATTCGCTCTTGAGCGAGGTGCGGAATTGAGAATGCCTTTTATCTAATTTCAATTATTTTTCCTGCCCCTCCCTCAACATATTTCTCCGGGTAGAGAGACTTTATCTCTGACTTATACTGAGTGCAGTGGGTAGCGCAGATTAAATCCAGGTCCTTCAGGGATTCAGGCCTAGTTCCATGCAAACCTCCTATAATACCATAGACTTTACCAAACTGAGAAGCTACCTGTAGAATATGCTCCATTCTTGGATGAGAGCACCCAGCTATGATTACGATACCTTTTCCCGTTTCGACACAGAGGGATTGTTCTATTCCCTCTAGCTCACCTGTAGAGTATATCCCTTCATAAAGCTTTGTAGGCTTTTTCACCTCAATGACCTCCCTTGCATTCCTTGCTTCAGAAAAATAAGAAGGAATCCAGAGCTTTACTCGATTATTTAGGCGAAGAAAAGATGAAAGACCTCCTACATGATCCCAGTGAAGATGAGAGATGAAAACATCTTCTATCTCCTTTGGATCAATTTTAAGTTTCTGCATATTTGAAAGCAAAATTCTTCCATTTGCTCCAGTATCAAAGAGGATCTTTCTTTCCTTAGCTTCTACAAGTGCTGAAAATCCCCAATCAGCTATCAAATCCTCTCTAAAAGCAGTGTTATCATAAATGATAGTAATCTTCATTTTTTCACCTCTTTATGTAATTTTTCATCTAAAGTTCCATCCAGATTGGATGATTCTAGATGGAGTTCACTTCTCTCTTCCATCTGATAACGAACACAACTTTCCCAATATCCCTTACAATACAATTCTGTCCACCTTCTACTTTCTCATCTAGAAGCCTGTCCTTCTTTCTTATAAATTTCCTCATCGAACGTACAGGATAACACTTACAATATTTAGTATTTAATAAATAGTATCCCTATGATTTTATAACTTTTTATTTAATCTTGATTAGGGCTTGGATTATGAAGAAGTGTAGCAAGATAAGATAAGAGTTTATGAAGGAAATTCGCAAAACTTCAAATATTATTTCAGTCTTTTCACTTATATACTCATCTCTCCTAATCGCTTAATCAACTTTTCTATGTCTACCTCAGCCTTAATATTCTCAAGAGGTTGTCCTTTTAGCCAGGATAGAGAAACTGATATGTTTTCGTAAATTGTCCTTATCGACTCTATTCCTTTCTTTCCTGGTTCTTTTTATACAACTTTCTGTCTCTTTTGTCCCTGATTCCATTCAACATATTCAGACATCTTTGATTTTTGCATTTAGAAATACTTTATTTGCTGTCTCAACAAGTTTGGGATTTTCCAAGTGTTTAGTAGCGGGGGATTTTCCAGCCTTTATTTGATCTACCATATTTTCATGTCCACTGTTATTTGAATAGATGCCTTTATTCAAATAAATGCCTTTATATACCTTTATTTAAAAGAGGAGTTCAGAATTTCACATAACGGTTGATTGTTGAGCGAAGACTCATGCATGGCAAAGTAGACTCCTAAGAACTATGGCATCAATACACTTTAAAGAGGATAGGATAATGGTTGAGTTAATGTTGCCTCCATCTCCTTATCGCTTCACCCGCTAGTTCAATTGCTTGCATGTGCTGTTGACGATATTTTTCCAATGTTGGTTTCCAGGAGGTCTGAAGAAAACCCAGTAGACGCTCAGGCGAAATATGTCTTTTACAGTAAATAACAGTTCTCTGAAAATTCTCTGGAACAGTACAGTTGCTACCAGTGGGAATCTGATAGTAGCCGTGCTCTTCAAGGTCTAGATAAGCCTTAACATACTTTATTCTTTTGCTGAACTTTGAACCATAGTACCAGTTGCTTTGGATCACCGTTTTAGGCATTTTGTTGAAGAATTCCTCAGGATGGCGCCATAAGTAGTCCGACCATATCCATGGCCGCGAACCACCTTTCTCAACACACTTAAAGAGGAAGTAAAGATCATGCCACCAAAGATCATACTGTCTGACCACAACATATCGGTAATGTCTCTGATGTTGCGGAGTCTCCTCATCCATTCCCAGATGGAAGAACCTCGGCTTATCAAATATCTCGATCACTTCGCTAATTAAGTCTCGGCAAACCTCATAGTACGTATCTGTTGAGACACATCTAGAGTAAGGTCCTAGCCATGCATCATGGGAAGCTGAAAAGTTAAGCTTGGGAATGGGTTCAAGTCCCATCTCGCGGATTCTCGAGAGTTCATCTTTTAAGCGCTCCACGGTCCAGGCATCACGGACTGCTATCTCTGGATGAGACTCATACTTAATGGCGTCTCCGAGATCTATAACTACCATGTTCATGCCTACATCGACCATTTTCTTCAGAATGTTGTTCCATAAACTGATATCTAAGCGGAGGTAAGGCCTAGCAATACAATATTCTGGTATATTATCTGCCTCGCGATCAGCCCACATGTTAAAGCTTAGGTGTAGCAGATAAGCCCATATTAATTCCCTAGAGGAACGATCCGGAGACATGCCAATATCTTAAAACTATGTAAGTATTTATTTTTCGCTTTCTATACGTGTCCAGGTTTCTTTACGTCTTTTTATACTAGTCTACGAGACGAATTGAATTCAGTATATGGAAAAATAACGACTCGTTTTTAAAATCCTTTCCTCCTCCTTTCTCATGGTATTTTGCATTCACATACCTACAAATAGTCCATTCATGTGACCTCCCTATTCTGTCGCCGTAACTGCGAATATTCTCGATGAAGGATATCGTTCAAATAATAGAGTATTCTCCTAGCTTTGATTTTCGTTCCATAATTAATTAACCTCTTCTTCTCATAAGTCATCTACTTTCTCCTATTGGCTGACAATCATAACCTCGTTTTACTAGAACTACTCTCTGACATATTTCTAGATTATCATTGATGTTGGCGGATAATGTTTAAATTTAATCTGATCATCTTCAATATAAATTCCATAGCTCTCCATTATGTTTAAGCCAATAATAACATCTCTCGATAAGTCTTCTATAACTCCAATAATCTCTTCTTCAGGAAGAAGAAATCCCTCTATCTCCAAATATACTCTTGTTCTCCCTATAAGCTTCGCATACTTACCCTTAACGGCTAGTGGAATATTCTTTGGTTTCTCATAGGGTTCATATCCTATCTTTTCAGCGAAATTCTTACTGAAATAACTTCTCCTTGAGCCAGTATCAAATAAGGCTAGAGCCTCAACAACCTCTCCATCCTTATGAACTCTAATCCTCTTCTCAACTTTAACCATTTTCCCCACTTATTAACTACTAGAAACTACTAGATAAAGGAAATTCTCTTCATGCACTAGAACTACTTAGTTCCATTATAACCTACAGTGTATGAGAGAATATATAATGGTTATAGTAACACAATACGGTGAGTTAGAGCTATGAAGTTGATCCCGGTTTTGAGGAGAGATGCTATAGTTCTTGCAACTTTGTATGATCTGTCTTGTCCCTTCAGTCCCTTCCAGGCTTTTCCTCATGTATACTACTTAGAGTCCAATCTGGCTAAACTACTCTATGCTAAATACCTCCTGGATAAATGTAGTACTTGGGATGAAGTTTTCGAGGCTATACTAAGAGGTTCTAGTAATGAAGTAGTTGAAATTCTAAGATCTATAGAAGTATACAGGTGGGAGGATATTAAAGGGATCTTAGAGAATGTTGCCAGAGAAGTCCTAGAGCTTCACAGAAAGTTCATGGAAAAATTTATCTGTTATACTCAAAAGATCTTTGGCTTCAATCGATATTTTAGTGAAGTCTACCTAGTTCTTGGCTTCAATCCACTCCTACACACTAGTCATGGTAATGGAATGGGTAATGTTAAAAGATTCCCCGTAGTAGCCTGTTTTGTTAATGACATGGTTAAGTGTGAAGTTATTCTCGATATAGCATATCATGAGATTTTGCATAGGCTTATCTGGTCGAATGGGCTTAAGCTGAGCGATAAAGTTCAGGAAGTATTACTAGAGTTCATTTGCCCAGAGGGGTATTTATCAGAGCTTATAGGGCTCAGCAAGAGGAGATTGGAGAGGCACTTGCCTTCTAAATATGAATGGTTTAAGCGGGAGTATGAACTCTTGAGAGATCCTATTGAAGAATACTTTAAAAACAAAACTTATGAACAGATGACAATTATTGAGTACCTAAAGGATTTGTTAAAAGATATCTAGTTGGGATAGAACGGAATATATTAACTTAATATGATAAGTCGACATAACCTCTTATGTCGAAATCTCGACTTGAACTATCAAAGAGAACAAAGCACTCCTTACCTATCCTAAAGAATTATAGCTTGAAATTTAAGTGAATTAGTCTGTGTGGCTAAGAAAAAAGCTCATTTCTTTTGACTTCTATACCATTCTTCTAATGACATCCCTTCCTTTTCCTTTCCTCCATACTCCTTCTCTACAGCAAGGTCTAAAATATCTGCTAATCTTAGACACTTTCGAATAAATTCTTCTTCTATTCCTACCTTTTTAGCAACTTTGCAGGCTTCTCTTAGCATAAAAGTAACTGCCCATAAATGTTCTTTTCTAAATACCCTTTCAGTATTTTCAGCTGCTACTACATCTATGTATACTGAACATTTCCTAGACCACTCTACAAAACCATGAAAGCCTATTTCTTCAAGTATACTCATGAATCTAGTAAGACGCTCTAATACGTATTCAAGCCTCTCTCTAATTTCCCTTTTAAATACTTCCTTCACTTTTTCTTTGTCAGAGATTATACTGGGATCTACTTTTACCATTAAGACCTGAGATAGAAGTCCCATCCCCAAAGAGGCTTCATATAGTTTTCCCAAGGAATGAGCTTCAGGAATCAACTCGTCTAATCC
>Ga0190309_1000199_pt1 | contig 18199 bp, 17 predicted proteins | sample 48700767_MG_FD_161656 | JGI IMG/M metagenome (GOLD analysis project Ga0190309, IMG submission 161656) | Hydrothermal vent sediment bacterial communities from Southern Trench, Guaymas Basin, Mexico - 4870-07-6-7_MG | ecosystem: Environmental > Aquatic > Marine > Hydrothermal vents > Sediment ... | reverse complement strand
TCTTTAATTCAACAAAAAAAGTTGGGAGCTACTTTAAAAAGTCCAAGATGGAGTGTAGCTTTTAAGTTTCCAGCTCATAGAGCCACTACTAAAATAAGAAATGTAGTCTTTCAGGTAGGAAGAACAGGTATTATTACTCCTGTAGCTGAATTAGAACCTGTAGAGTGTGGAGGGGTAACTATCAGTAGAGCTACTTTACATAATTTTGATGAGATAAAAAGGTTGGATGCCAGAATAGGTGATACAGTATTAGTAGAAAGAGCTGGTGAAGTTATTCCTAAAATAGTTAAAGTAATAAAGGACTTAAGAACTGGCTCTGAAGTTCCTATAGAAGTTCCGCAAAAGTGTCCTGTATGTGGAGGAGAAGTTGCAAAAGAGAAGGTTGAAGATGTAGCTTTCAGATGCGTAAATCCTTTGTGTCCTGCTCAATTAGAAAAAAGTCTTTTACACTTTGCGAGCAGAAATGCTATGGATATAGAAGGTTTAGGTGAAAGTGTGGTAAAGGAATTAATTAGAAAAGGACTCGTAAAAGATTTAGCAGATATTTACTATTTAAAAGTAGAAGATTTTTTAAGACTCCCTCTATTTGCTTTGAAAAAAGCTCAAAATCTCTATAAAGCCATTCAGGATTCTAAATCCAGACCTTTATCAAGATTTTTATATGGATTAGGTATAAGATATGTAGGAGAAAAGGCAGCTTATACTTTAGCAAAGAGGTTCAAAAATATAGATAGATTATTTGAGCAAGATATTTTTAGTCTTCAAAGTATCCCTGAGATTGGTCCTATAATAGCTGAGAGTGTAGTAAAGTTTTTTAGGCAACCTCAAGTAAAAGAATTAATAGAAAAATTTAAAAAAGCAGGTTTAAATTTGGTTGAGCCAGAAGAAAAACCAGAATCTTTACCCTTAAAAGGAAAGACTTTTGTGTTTACAGGTGAATTGGAAAGTTTTACTCGTTCTCAAGCTCAAGAATTAGTAAGAAAGTTAGGGGGTCAAGCTTTGAGTTCTGTTTCAAGAAGAGTAGATTTTGTAGTTGTAGGTAAAAATCCAGGTTCAAAATACCAAAAAGCTTTAAGTTTAGGTTTAAAGATCATAAATGAAGAAGAGTTTAAAAAATTGTTAGGTTTATGAAAAGCAATTTTTTCGTATTTACTGTAATTTCACTCTTTTTTCTTACTTCTTGTGCACCTATTTTAAAAAAATTTAAGAGGAAAAAAAGATCTACACCTCCAGAAGTTTTTCTTCAACCTGTTGAGTACCCTTCTTTGAAAAATAAAGAGCTCTATTCAGACTATTATTTTTATTTAATAAGCTGGATGCAAGAGTTAAAAGAAGCTATGATAGAAAATATTAGCAGAAAGAGGATTTTAAGAGCCTGTTCAGAAATAATAGAAAATTTTAATAATTTGAAAGATATGTTTGAAGAAGAGAGTTATTTAAAAAAAATAGGCTATTACATAAATGAGTTTTCAAAGATAAGAGACATTTATCAAAAAAGAAAGATTTTGTCAGATTGTTTGAGAAAAAAATTAATACACAAATGTGAAGAGTTAGAAATTCAATTCAGAAAAGATTTCAGTTATAAAAAAATATTTAAATGAATTTGGAGATAAAAAGATATGTATTAGGAGATTTTGAGACTAACACTTATATTTTAAATTTCAAAGAACAGAACAAAGCCATAATAATAGATCCAGCAGATCTCCTCCCTAAAGAAATTAGAGATCTCAATATAATTTTTATACTTTTAACCCATGGACATATAGATCACATCAAAGGATTAAAGTATTTAAAAGGAATAAAAGTTTTTTGTTTTAAAGAAGAAGCTGACATTATAAAGAATCCTTTTTATAATCTCTCTCATTTTTTAGGAGAAGAGTTTAGTTTTGAATCTGAATTGAATTTTTTAGATGAAGGAGTAAATTCTGTAGAAGGGATAGACTTTAGAGTACTACACACTCCAGGTCACACTCCTGGGAGCTGTTGTTTTTTATTTAATAATTTCCTTTTTTCAGGAGATACTCTTTTTTATAGAAGTATAGGAAGGACTGACATCCCTCTTGCAGATACTACTAAGTTAATAAATTCTATAAAGGAGAAGTTATTTAAATTACCTCCAGAGACCAAAGTTTATCCAGGTCATGGTCAGTTTACAAGTATAAAAGAAGAGATAGAAGAGAACCCTTTTTTATTATAAATTGATGGAGAAATACATAGATTATTTTTTGAATTTTTTAGAATTAGAGAGAGGTTTATCTAAGAACACGATCATTTCCTATATGAGGGATCTTAAGAAAAAGTATTTACCTTTCTTAGAAAAGAAAGGAATAAAGAGTTGGTCTCAGGTAACTAAAAGAGATATTCAGGATTTTTTGTTTTATTTGTACAAAAAAGCAGAGCCTGCTTCTGTAATGAGGTATTTAGCAGCTATAAAGATGTTTCACAGATTTATGGTAAGAGAAGGATTTTTAAAATCTGATCCTTCAAACTTAATAGAGTTTCCTAAATTATGGAGAAAGATCCCGCAGGTTTTAACTCAAACTGAAGTAAAAAGGTTAATGGAAGCGTGTAATCAAAAAAATAAAACAGCTAAAAGAGATAGAGCAATTTTAGAATTGTTATATGCTACAGGAATGAGAGTTTCAGAATTAGTAAATTTAAAAATTGAAGATTTATATTTAGATATAGGATTTATAAGGTGCAAAGGAAAAGGCAAAAAAGAAAGGCTACTCCCTTTAAGCGAACTTTCCAAAAAATTATTAGAAGAATATTTAGAGATCTATAGACCTAAAATTTTAAAGAACAGAAATTCTGAATATGTATTTGTAAATAATAGAGCAAAACCTTTAAGTAGACAGAGTATCTGGAAGATGATAAAACACTATGCAAGAAAAGCAGGTATTAACAAAAAAATTACTCCACATACTTTAAGACATTCAATAGCTACTCATCTTTTAGAGAGAGGTGCAAACTTGAGGTTCGTTCAAGAGATACTAGGTCACAGAAATCTGAGTACTACTCAAATTTATACTCATATAAATAGAATGAGATTGAAAGAAATCCATGAAAAGTTTCATCCACGTGCTTAAAGAAAAACCAATGAATTTTAAAGACGAAATATTAAGTTTAAATAAAAAAACACTCAATTTAATAAATCTTTTGAGAGAGATTTCTAAAAAGTTGAATATAAAAATTTATTTAGTAGGAGGTAGTGTAAGAGATTTAATTTTAAAGAAGAGAAATTTTGATTTAGATTTTGTAACAGAAGGTTCAGCCATAAAGGTATGTGAACAGCTTTCAAAAATATTAAATTGTGAATGTATTTATAATTCTCAATTTTTGACTGCTAAATTGAATTTTGAAGATAAGACTTTAGATTTTGCCACTGCAAGGAGAGAAAAATATCTGTTCCCTGGAGCTTTACCTAAGGTATCTATGTCAAATTTGAGAGAAGATCTATTCAGAAGAGATTTTACAATAAATGCTATGGCAATCTCTTTGAATGAATCTGATTTTGGAACACTTTATGATTTTTACAATGGTTATCAAGATTTAAAAGAGAAGATAATAAGAGTTTTGCATCCAAAAAGTTTTTTAGATGACCCTACCAGAATATTTAGAGGAATAAGGTTTAAAGAGAGATTAAACTTCAATTTTGATAGACTTACTTTTTCACTAATGTTAGATGCGATTAAAAAAAATGCTCTTTTTACTATAGATGAGCATAGGATAAAAGATGAGATCTTCTTAATATTGAGAGAAGAAGGAGTAGCAAAGTATTTAAAGAGCATACAAAAAATATGTAGTTTTAGATTTATTAACAAAAAAATAAAATTGGATAAAAAAGATTTAGATTTTGTAGATAGATTGGAAAAAAACTTAACGAGTTTCTCAAAAAGATTTAAATTAAATTTAGATAAGGCTTCTATAATATTAGGAGTAATGTTTTCTAAGCTTAATAAAAAAGAGATTGCAGAGATTTATAAAAGATTTGGATATAAAAAAACTGAACAAAAAATATTTTTAGACATAAAAAAAATAAACATTTTAAAAAATTACTTGAAAAAAGTCAGTAGCTCTTCTAAACTATATTTCCTTTTAAAATCTCTGAGTAACGAAGCTCTGTATGTTCTTTATCAAAAGAGTAAAAAGTTTTTGAGAAAAAAGATAGAATTTTATCTTGAGGAACTTAGATTTGTAAAGATTCAAACTACAGGTGATTTTTTAAAAAAATTAGGAGTAAAAGAAGGTCCTATTTACTCAGAGATTTTTAAAAAAGTTCTTTTGAAAAAATTGGAAGCCAAAATTAAAGATAGAGCTGAAGAGGAAGCTTATATAAAAAAGTTGTTAAAGACTCAAGTTAAATGAAGATAGGTTTAATGAGATTTCAATTATATATTCCTTATTCTCATTCTTTGAAAAATAAAAGACAGATAGTTAACAGATTGAAAGATAAAATAAGGAATAAATTCAATGTTTCTGTTTGTGAAAAACCTTCAAACAATTCCAAATTTTCAGAGATAAATATAGTTTGTATTAATTATTCTATAGAGGTGATAGAAAATACCTTTAATTGTATTAAAAAATTTGTATTTCAAAACAGAGAATACGAAGTTTTAGATTTTTGTAAAGAATTTTTATGAGTATAAGGACAGATAAAGTCTCTCAACTTTTGAAAAGAGAGATAGGAAAAATCTTAGAACATAATATATGTGATCCAGATTTAGGATTTGTAAGTATAGTAGATGTAAAGGTAACTCCTGATTTGAGGTTAGCAAAAGTATACTTTTCTGTCTTAGGAGATAGGATAAGTAAAGAAAAGACAAAGAAAGTGTTAGAAAAAGCCAAAGGTTATATTAAAAAATTGCTATCTGAGAGGATAAGATTAAAATTTATGCCTGATATTCAATTTTGTTTAGATGAGTCTATAGAATATAGTCTTAGAATAGAAAAAATCCTGGAGGAGTTGAATGCTCAAAAAAATAAGCAGGATAATAAAAGAGAATAGAATTTTTTTAATAGTAACTCACAAAAATATGGAGGCAGATGCTTTAGGTTCGCAATTAGCTTTAGGAAGACTTTTGAAAAAATTAAAGAAAAAAGTAATTTTAATAAATGCAGATAAAGTCCCTTCTATTTACCATTTTCTACCTGGAGCTCAAGAGGTTAAAAACACTATTCCTAATAAAAAAATAGATGTGTGTTTTGTTTTGGATTGTTCAGATTTAGAAAGGACAGGCAGATTAGCACAAAAGATTAAAAATTATTTTATTGTTAATATAGATCACCACATAAGTAACACTAGATTTGGAAATGTGAACTGGATAGATTCTCATTCTACATCTACTTGTGAGATGATCTATAGACTCTACAAATTTTTAAAAATAAATTTAGATAAAAAATCTGCCTTGTGTATATATGCAGGAATACTTTCTGATACAGGTTCTTTTTCTTTTATGAATACTACCCCTCAAGCTCACAAGATCTCTTATGAGCTTTTAAAGTTTGGGATAAAGCCTTGGTATGTACATCAGCAAATTTATAATAATTTTTCTTTAAAAGAGATTAAATTTTGTTCAGAGATTTTGAGAAATATTAAATCTTGTTATAGAGGAAAGATAGTATATTGCCAAACAAATAAGTGGAGAGAAAATTTAAAAGGAAGTTCAGAGCTGACTGAATTCATTCTTTCTTTGATGAGAAGTGTTAAGAGCTCAGAAGTAGCAATTTTATTTAAATATATGAGAGATAAAGTTAGAATTAATTTAAGATCAAAAGGCAAAGTAGATGTAAATAAAATAGCCTCTTTTTTTGGTGGAGGAGGTCACACTTGTGCTTCAGCAGTTACTGTGAAAGGAAGTTTAAGAGATGTAAAAAATAAGGTATTAAGTAAAATTGTAAAAGAACTTGCAAAATGGGAGAAAAAAAAGATATAGAAGGGATTATAATAGTAAATAAACCTCAAGGGCTTACTTCTTGTAGAGTAGTAGAGATTTTGAGAAAAAAGTTAAAGATAAAAAAGATGGGACATGCAGGCACTTTAGATCCTATGGCGACAGGTGTTCTTGTAATATTAGTAGGTAAAGCTACAAAGAGATTCCAAGAATTTATAGAATATCCAAAGGAATATTCAGCTACTTTAAAACTTGGAGAGTCAACCGACACAGGAGACGCTCAAGGCAAAATCATTTCTAAAGGAGATTACAGTAAAGTTTCTTTAGAGATGTTTAAACAAGCATTAGAATGTTTTAAAGGAGAAATAGAACAAGTTCCTCCAATGGTGAGTGCTTTAAGATACAAAGGTCAAAGATTATATAAATTAGCGAGAAAAGGAATAACTGTAGAAAGAAAACCTCGCAAGGTTAAAGTATATGATATAAGGTTAGAGAAATTTTATTTACCATTTGTGGATCTCTATATAAAATGCTCAAAAGGCACATATATAAGAAAGATAGCTGAAGACTTAGGAAATCTATTAGGTTGTGGAGCTCATATAGTTAAAATTACAAGACTTTCTCAAGGACCATACAGATTAGAGGAAGCAAAGTCCTTAGAAGAAATAGATGAAAGTTCTATCATCTCTATCTGAAGTTCCTTCAGAACCTTTATTTTTTACATTAGGTATTTTTGACTCTTTTCACTTAGGGCACCAAAAGATATTTAAAAGATTGAATTATTTCAAAGAAAAATATAAGTGCAAAAGTTGTGTTATAACTTTTTATCCCCATCCAGAAAAAATCTTAAAAAAAAGTTTTTTAGGATACGTATTACCTCTTAAAAAAAGATTAGATTTTTTTAAAAAACAAAATGTAGATTATTGTGTAATTATGAATTTTAATAAAAGATTAGCTAAAATCTGTGCTGAAGATTTTTTAAAGAGATTGATAAAAAAAAGTTGTATAAAAGGGATAATAGTAGGAGAAGAATTTAAGTTAGGTAAAGATCAAAAGTATTTAAGAGAGTTCAAAAATTTTCTTAAGAGAAGAGGAATAATTGTAGAATTTGTCAAAGTTTATAAAAAGAAAAAGAAAAAAATATCGACTAAATTTATAAAATCTCTAATAAGAAAAGCAGATTTTAAAAATTTAAAACTTTTATTAGGAAGAGAGTATAGTATTTGTTCTAAAGTTATAAAAGGAAAAGGTAGAGGTAAAATTTTAGGCTTTCCTACAGCAAATTTGGATACAAAAGATTTAGTTTTACCTAAAGAGGGAGTTTATATTTCTAAAACTCTAGTTAATAAGAATATTTACTTTTCTTTATTGAGTGTTGGAAGGAGACCTACTTTTGAGAAAAAAGGAAAGTTATGTTGTGAAGTTTACATTTTGAATTTTAAAGGTAATTTATATGGAAAAGAGTTAGAAGTGTTTCCTTTAAAGTTCTTGAGAAGACAGGAGAAATTTAAAAATCTGTATTTGTTAAAGAAAAGGATAAATGAAGATGTAAAAATACTTGAAAAGTTTATGAAAAATTATTATATTAGAAAGTTATGAGAGTCTTTTTAATAATAATTTGCATTTGTGTTTATTCTATAGCATTTTCTGCATCTGTAGAAGATTATCTTTTAGAATTAGGCAAAACTTATTGGAAAAGGGGTGATTTTAAAAATGCAGAGATAGAATTTAAAAAAGTTTTGCTAATAAACCCTAACAATCTGGAGGCAAAAGAATACTTAAAAAAAATCTATCAAGCAAAAAAAGGTTCTCTTGGAGAAACTAAATTTGAGAGTATAAAAAAAGAGGAAAAAAGAAAAAAGAAAAGTAAATTTAAATTAAGAGGAGAGTATCAATTAAGTTTTGGAATAAAAGATAAAGAATTCATTTGGAAAAGAGCTAATTACGATCTTAATGAAAAAAATTGGAGGTTACTCAGTGAAGATGTTTACAATTACAGAGAAAACACTTATGACCCTCAAATACTTTCTTATTTAAGATTTAATTTAGATTACCTTTCACAAGATGGTTTGAGTTTTTATTCAAGTTTTGATATTAGTCCATACAGTTTTATTGGAAAGACAGATGAAATAACTATTAGAGGTGTAGGAGGAGATTCAGCAAAGATTCAGTTAAAATACTGGGCAAATACTGGTTATACGATTAATGAGACAGTTTACACTTTAGAGAATGGAGATTCATTTTCTCTTCCAGAAAGGAAAGTAGAAGATAACAGAATTAAACCTTTTAAAGTAACTTCAGTATGGGGTAATATTTTTTCTATTCCTGAGTTAAAAATCCATAGAGAATTTTGGCCAATAAGAGAGTTAGCAATTAAATATAAAAGAGAAAATTTTGAAATTTTTATTTTCCCCGTAGCTTTAGAAGAAAAAGCTTATACTTCTGATGACCCTCTAACTCTTTCAAATAAAAAGATTTTTTGGGAAGAGTCGCAATGGTTAGTAAAATGGAAGCCAGGACATGAAGATAAAGGAGCTAGTCCTTCTGATTTTTTTAAAGGATGGTGGGATGATACATTAGCTTTTTTTACTCGTAATTCAGAAGGTTTAAGACTTACAAATTTAAGAGGTCTTTCTTTAAACTTTCATAATAATAAAACAAATTTAGATTTTGTAGTCTCTTCTCCAAAAGATTTATGGCAAGAATATGATGAGTTTGATACTTTGAATGGCATAACACGGATTAAGTTTACTAATAAAAGCAATTTAATTTTAGGGGCTCTTTACGGCTTTAAACTTGGATATAATCAAAATTCTTTAGATGCGGAAAATCATGTATGGGGTTTAGATTTAAATTATAAACTAACAGATAATACCCAATTGTTTTTAGAAATAGCAACAAGTAATTCTAAATATGATGAAACTTCAAGTTACAAAACAAAAAAGAGAGGAAATGCTTTTCATCTAAGTTTAATAAATTCTGTTAAAAAATGTTTTGGTAAAAACTATTTTGAAATCAGACCTTCAGATAAGCGACCTTTTTACAAAATAAAGATTGCTTTGACTCATATGGATGAAGGTTTTGAGAGTGCTCTATCTAGTTATAGATTTACAAGAGATGATACTTACTGGTCAAGACATTTAAGTTTTAGAGAACCTTTTCAAAGGTTCTTTTTTGATTTGAATACACCTTTAGGTTGGGAGGATGTGGAAAGATTTAAAATAGGTGATGGTATAGATTATGGAAGAGATGTAATTAATTTGAGGTGTGAATTTTTTAATTTTTTAAATTCTAAGTTAGATGGATTATTCGATTTAAGGAATGTTCATTCTGTAGATGGTAAATACATTGAGAACGTAACCAGATTAGAGCTCAGTTATAAGGTAAATAAAAAACTTCTAACAAAATTTTTAGGGATCTATCACGATTTACCAAAGACAAAAGCAGGCATAGACCCTTTTATATTTTCTCCTAAGACTGGAGAATATTATTTAGACTGGTCTTCTGATCCTATAGATGATGCAAAAGATCCTTCGTTAAAAACTATATGTTTGGGAGCTGAGTATTGGATTTTTGACTGGTTAGGAATAAGTGGAGTTTGGGAGCACACCAATGATTACACTCTCAGCTATGCAAATTTTCCAAGGAGTTTATTTAATAGTTCACAGCCTTCTAAAATTTATTATGAAAATGAAAAAAGATACCGTGATGAGCAGCCTTATCTTTACAATCAAGAATATTTTCCTCAGCCTCCTTATGAGTGGTATAACATATTTAAAATAGGGTTAAAAATAAGACCTACAGAAAAATTAAGGATTTATATTGATTGGACAAGGAATGAATTTGAGTGGGTTCAACTTACAGATGAAAATATGAATCATACAGGTTTAGAAATAGAGTATTTTCCTTTAGATAAATTAGGCTTTTACTTTAGATATGTTTTTTCTCGAGCAAAAAGTATCTCAGAATTAGCTACTCACAATAGAGTAATAAAAAAGTCTCATCATAATGTATTCTTAGAAGTAAAATACAAAGCTTTTGAGAATGATGAGTTTATACTTCAATATGGAGTAGGAAAAGAAAATTATTTAGATGCAACTTTTACTCCTTATGGAGGAGGTTTGCCTGCTTTAGATACCCAGCATATAGTAAGAGTATATTATAAGAAAAGATTTTAGCCAAAAATATTCAACAAAATTCTTGCAAAAATTTAAACTTTTGATATTTTTCTATATATATTGAGAATAAGGCTTTAATTTGTATTGACAAAAATATTAATTAAAATATAATAAAAACTTTGTCAAAGCCCACGTAGCTCAGCCTGGTAGAGCGCTTCCTTGGTAAGGAAGAGGTTCACGGGTTCAAATCCCGTCGTGGGCTAAAATGAGGAGATGAGAGAGTTAATCGCTTTAGCTTGCTCAGATTGTAAAAGGATAAATTATTACACTACTAAAAATAAAAGAAAGCATCCAGAGAAATTTGAGATAAGAAAATTTTGTAAGTTTTGTAGAAAACACACTTTGCATAAAGAAAGGAAAGTGTAACTAGGCCTGTAGCTCAATTTGGTTAGAGCGCTGGGCTCCAAACCCAGAGGTTGGGAGTTCGAGTCTCCCCGGGCCTGTTATTAATTTTGAAAAAATAAATTTGTTTAAAAAAATATCAAAATTTATTTTAGAAGTAAAAGAAGAATTAAAGAATGTAAGTTGGCCTTCAAAAAAAGAGTTGAAAGATGCAACTATTATAGTGTTGGTGAGTACTTCTATTCTTACATTTATCATATGGATAATTGATCTAATCTATACAAGCTTGATAAATAAACTACTATGAAAAAGTGGTATATAGTTCATACATTGGCAGGTCAAGAAGAAAAAGTAAAAGCCAATTTAGAAATGAAAATAAAAGCTTCAGGTATGCAGGAACTAATAGATGAGATAATTATTCCTAAAGAACAGATTCATGAAGTAAAAAGAGGAAAGAAGATAATAATGGAAAGGAAATTTTTTCCTGGATACATTTTAGTTCATATGGAATTGAATGATGATACTTGGTTATTTGTGAAAACCACTCCTGGGGTTACAAGTTTTGTAGGAGCAGGGAGGAAACCAGTAGCTGTTCCAGATGAAGAAGTAGAAAGAATAAAACAAAAACAAGTTGAATCTCAAACAAAACCTCCTCCAAAAGTTACCTATGAAAAAGGAGAAACAGTAAGAATAATAGAGGGACCTTTTATAAATTTTACAGGGACTATTGAAGAAGTGAATTTAGAAAAAGGTAGGCTCAAAGTAAATGTTTCTATTTTTGGAAGAGCTACACCTGTAGAATTAGAGTTTTGGCAAGTTGAAAAAATTTAACCATGGCTAAAAAGAAGAAAGTAACTGCTCAAATTAAATTACAGATTCCTGCAGGACAAGCTAATCCTGCACCTCCTGTAGGTCCTGCGTTAGGTCAGCATGGAGTAAATATTATGCAATTCTGTAAGGCTTTTAATGATGCTACGAAAGGGAAGGAAGGTTTGATTTTACCAGTAATAATTACTGTATATGAGGATAGATCTTTTACTTTTGAGATAAAATCTCCTCCTGCTTCAGTTTTGTTAAAAAGAGCAGCTAACTTAGCAAAAGCTTCTGGTCAAGCAGGAAAAGAAGTAATAGGTAAGGTTAGCAAAGCTCAAGTGTTAGAGATCGCCAAACAAAAATTAAAAGATTTAAATACTCAAGATCTACAAAAAGCTGTAAAGATAATTGAAGGAACTGCTAAATCAATGGGAATAGAGATAGTAGAATGAAGCGTTCAAAAAGATATTTGGAGTGTTTAAAACTTGTAGATAAAAATAAGTTATATTCCTTAAAGGAAGCTATAACGGTATTGAAAAAAATGCCTAAAACAAAATTCGATGAAACAGTAGAAATGAGTTGTAAGTTAAACGTGGATCCTAGAAAGTCTGAACAGATGGTAAGAGGCTCATGTGTTTTTCCTCATGGTACAGGGAAAAAGATTAGAGTATTAGTTTTCTGTAAAGGAGATAAAGAAAAAGAAGCTTTAGAAGCAGGTGCTGACTACGCAGGTTTAGAAGAGTATATAAAAAAAATTCAAGAAGGTTGGTTAGAGTTCGATTATTGCGTAGCTACTCCAGATTGCATGCCTCAAGTAGGAAAGTTAGGAAGGATTTTGGGTCCAAGAGGTTTAATGCCTTCATCTAAAACAGGAACCGTTACCCAAAACATAGCTTTTGCTGTAAAGCAAGCAAAACAAGGTAAAGTAGATTTTAAAATGGACAAATTTGGATGCGTGCATGTAGGTATTGGAAAGATATCTTTTGATGAAGATAAATTGTATGAAAATGCAAAAGCTTTCTTAGAAGCTCTTTTAGCTTCAAAACCTGCTGAAGTTAAAGGAAATCTAATAAAATCTTGTTATATGAGCAAAACTATGAGCCCAGCTTTAAAAATAGATTGGCAAAATGAGGTTGGCAAGGCTAGTTAGAGAGAAGATAGTAAAAGATTTAGTAGAAAGATTAAGTAATACTCCTTCTTTTTATATTGTGAGTTTTACTAAAATTCCAGCAACAGAGATGAATATTCTTAGAAGAAAGCTTAGAGAAGCAGATTCTCAAATGTTTGTGGTAAAAAAGACGCTTTTAAAAATAGCATTTAAAAAGGTGAATATAGATGAAAAGGTTAATGATTTTTTAGAGGGACCTGTTGCTTTAGTATTCTTAAAATCAGACCCAGTTCCTTCTTCAAAAGTTTTAATTGAATTTTCAAAAGAGAAAGAGACATTTGAGATTAGAGGAGGACTTTTAAAAGATAAGATTTTATATAAAGAAGATATTGTAAGACTCTCAAAGCTCCCTTCATTAGAAGTTATGAGGGCTCAAACCGTTTTTGCGCTAAAAGCACCTATCACAAATTTTGTATTTTCTCTAAAAAACATAATTAATAAATTAGTTTGGTGTTTAGAGGAAATTAGAAAGAAAAAGGAGGCAGAGAGCCATGAGTGATAAGAAGGAAGAAATCTTAAAGGCTATTGAATCCATGACTGTATTAGAGTTAGCTGAATTAGTAAAAGCTTTGGAAGAAAAATTTGGCGTGAAAGCTGAAATGCCAGTAGCAGGTTTTATTCCTCAAGCAGGAGCACCAGGTGTCCAAGCTCAAGAAGAAGAGAAGACTTCTTTTACTGTTATTTTAAAGTCACCTGGTGCCAACAAAATTAATGTGATAAAAGAAGTTAGAGCTATTACTGAGTTAGGTTTAAAAGAAGCAAAAGAATTAGTAGATTCAGCTCCTAAGCCTGTAAAAGAAAATGTAAGCAAAGAAGAAGCAGAAGAGATAAAGAAAAAGTTAGAGGCTGTAGGAGCTGAAGTAGAGATAAAGTAAGTTTTTTAAGAAGGAGGTAAAAATTTCAAAAATGAGCAAGAGAATAAATTTAGGTACAATTAAAGAAGTTTTAGAAATTCCACATCTACTCTCTCACCAATTAAAAGCTTTTGAAGAATTCTTGCAGGCAAATACTCCTCCTGAAAAAAGGAAGAATATTGGTTTGCAAGAGGTCTTTAATGAGATATTTCCTGTAGAAAGCATAGATGGTAAATACAGATTAGAATTTATTTCTTATTCTTTGGGTAGACCTAGATACTCACCTCAAGAATGTAGAAGGAGATCTTTGACTTACAGTGTCCCTTTAAGAGTTTTGTTTAGATTGATTACTCCTTCAGATATCAAAGAACAAGAGATTTATTTGGGAGATATTCCTATTATGACAGATAATGCTTCATTTATAATAAATGGCGATGAAAGATGTGTAGTAAATCAACTTCAACGTTCAAGTGGAGTCTTCTTTGAAGAAGAAATGCATCCTGTGGGGAAAAGGATTTACTATGCAAGAATAATTCCTCTTAGGGGTTCTTGGATGGAGTTTAGGTATGATATTAGTGAGACTATAAGTTGTATCATAGATAGAAGAAAGACTTTTCCTGCTACTCAAATTCTAAGGATGTTTGGACTCTCTACGAATGATGATATTTTAAAAGAATTTTCTGACAGAAGATATCCTGAAATAGTAAATACTTTAAAAAAAGATCCTACTACTTCTACAGAAGAAGCTTTAATTGATTTTTATAAAAAAATGAGACCAACAGAGCCTGTAACTTTAGAAGCTGCTAAGGTAGTCTTTAAAAGAATGTTTTTAGATGTAAGAAGATACGATTTAGGTAAAGTTGGAAGATACATAATAAATAGAAAACTAAAATTAAACTTTCCTTTAAGACACAGAGTCTTAGACAAACAAACTGTAACTGAGACTGTAAAGTATTTAGTGAAGATAAAATACGGTGAGGAAAAAGTAGATGACATTGATCACTTAGGAAACAGGAGAGTAAAGACTACCTGTGAATTGTTACAAAATCAAGTAAGAATAGCTTTAGCAAGATTAGAGAGAGTCATTAGAGAAAGATTTGCTCTTTTACAGGGAATGGAAAACATTACTGTTCAACATTTAATAAATTCTAAAATATTTAACGCTCAGATGATGAGTTTCTTTGGAACCTCCCCTTTAAGTCAATTTTTAGATCAGACTAATCCTTTAGCAGAGTTGACTCATAAGAGAAGATTAACTGCCACAGGTCCAGGAGGTGTTTCGCGTGAGAGAGCAGGTTTTGAAGTAAGAGATGTGCATCCATCTCATTATGGAAGAATTTGTCCTATTGAGACTCCTGAAGGTCAAAATATAGGTTTGATAACTTCTTTGACCTGCTATGCTAAGATTGGAGATTTAGGATTTTTGCAGACTCCTTATAGAAAAGTAGAAGGAGGCAAGATTACAAAGAAGATAGAATACTTAACAGCAGATGTAGAAGAAGAAAAGATGATAGCTCAGGCAAATGTTCCTATAGATGAAGAAGGAAGGATATTAAGTAGTCTGGTAACTTGCAGACATAAAGGAAAGTTTCCTATGGTCCCTCCTGAAAAAGTAGAATATATAGATATTTCTCCTAAACAAGTAGTTTCAGTGTCAGCTTCTTTAATTCCTTTTTTAGAACATGATGATGCAAATAGAGCTTTAATGGGTTCAAATATGCAGAGGCAAGCAGTCCCTTTATTAGTTACCGAAGCTCCTTTGGTAGCCACAGGTATGGAAGAAAAAGTAGCTAGAGATTCAGGTTATGTAGTAATAGCTCAAGAGGAAGGTATAGTAAAAGAAGTAGATTCCCAACACATAAAGATAGGAGAGTATGTGTATAAATTAAGAAAATTTGATAGATCTAATCAGAATACTCTTATAAATCAAAAGCCTTTAGTAAAAGTTGGAGATAAAGTAAAAAAGAAACAGATAATAGCTGATGGGAGTGCCAGTTGTGGAGGAGAGTTATCTTTGGGAAGAAATCTCTTAGTAGCTTTTATGCCTTGGAGAGGTTATAATTTTGAAGATGCTATTGTGATCTCTGAAAGGTTAGTAAAAGAAGATATTTTAACTTCTATTCACATAGAGAGATTTGAAATTGAAGCTAGAGAAACCAGATTAGGTAATGAGGAGATAACAAGAGACATTCCAGGTGTGAGAGAAGAAGCTTTGGAGAATTTAGATGAATCAGGTATTGTAAGAATAGGTGCTGAAGTTGGACCAGATGATATTTTAGTAGGAAAAGTCTCTCCTAAGACAGAAAAAGAGCTCTCTCCTGAAGATAGGTTATTAAGAGCAATTTTTAGAGAGAAAGCAGCTGACGTCAAAGACACCTCATTAAGAGTTCCTCCAGGAATTTGGGGAGTAGTAATAGATGTGGAGGTCTTTGAAAGAAAAGATACAAAGAAAAAGACAAGAAAAGAAAAGAGAGAAGAGACTAAAAAGCTTAAGGAGATAGAAGAATACTATTCTCAAGAGAGAAAAGTTTTAGAAGAAGAGATGTATAAAAAGATATCTGAGAGATTAAATAAAGATGTGAGTGTTGTGAAGAGAATGAAATTAGAAGATATAGAAGAAGTGCAAGATATTTTAACCTTATATGATGAGAGATTTCAAGAGTTAGAACAAGAAAAGAACTTAGAAATAATGAAAGTAAAAAGAGGAGATGAGCTTCCTACAGGTGTGTTAAAAAGAGTCGTAGTGTATGTAGCTATGAAGAGAAAGATTCAAGTAGGAGATAAATTAGCTGGTCGCCATGGTAACAAAGGAGTTATTGCTAAGATTCTACCAGAAGAAGATATGCCTTATTTAGAAGATGGTACCCCAGTAGATATTGTTCTAAATCCATTGGGAGTTCCTTCAAGGATGAATGTAGGTCAGTTGTTAGAGACCCATTTAGGATGGGCAGCTAAAAAATTAGGATTAAGATTTATTTGTCCTGTATTTGATGGTGCTAAAGAAGATAAGATAAAAGAATTATTAAAAAAAGCAGGCTTACCTGAAGATGGGAAGGTGGTTCTTTATGATGGTTATACAGGAGAACCTTTTAGTCAGAAAGTAACAGTAGGTTACATGTATATAATGAAACTAATCCACATGGTAGATGATAAGATTCATGCTCGTGCAATAGGTCCTTATTCCTTAATTACTCAGCAACCTTTAGGTGGCAAAGCCCAATTTGGTGGACAGAGATTTGGTGAGATGGAAGTGTGGGCTTTAGAAGCTTACGGAGCAGCTTTCACTTTACAAGAGATACTCACAGTTAAGTCTGATGATGTAGAAGGAAGGACTCGTATTTATGAAGCTATAGTTAAAGGCGAGCATAAACTACATCCAGGTACCCCTGAGTCTTTTAATGTATTGATGAGAGAATTACAAGGATTGTGTTTAGATGTAAGGTTAATAAAGGAGGAGAAATGATAGACGAAATCGTATCTTTTGATAAAGTAGCAATAAAAATAGCTTCTCCTCAAATAATAAGATCTTGGTCTTATGGAGAAGTAAAGAAAGCTGAGACTTTAAATTACAGAACACTCAAACCTGAAAGAGATGGTCTATTTTGTGAAAGAATATTTGGTCCTACTAAAGATTGGGAATGTCATTGTGGTAGGTACAAAGGTATAAAATACAGAGGAATGAAATGCGATAGGTGTGGTGTAGAGATAACCAAAAGCAGTGTAAGAAGAGAAAGAATGGGACATATTGAGTTAGCTGCTCCCTGCACTCACATTTGGTTCTTCAAAGCAGTTCCTTCAAGGTTAGCAGCTCTCTTAGATATGAATTTAAGAGATTTAGAAAAAGTTATCTATTATGAAGAGTACATAGTAATAGATCCTCAAAAGACAGATTTAAAGAAAAAGCAGCTATTAAATGATGAAAGATATTATGAGCTTCAGAAAAAATATAAGGGAGACTTTATTGCTAAAATGGGAGCTGAAGCTATAAGAGATCTTTTAAAAGAATTAGATTTGGAAAAGATGTGCTGGGAATTGAGAAAACAGGCAGAAGAAGCAAGAGGTACTCCTAATGAAAAAAGAATTATAAAGAGACTTAAAATTATAGATGACTTTAGAAGATCAGGAAATAAACCTGAATGGATGGTATTAGAAGTTTTACCAGTTGTACCTCCTGATTTGAGACCTTTGGTTCCTTTGGAAGGAGGAAGATTTGCATCTTCAGATTTAAATGATCTTTATAGAAGAGTGATAAACAGAAATAATAGATTAAAGAAATTGATGGCTTTAAATGCACCAGAAATCATTATTAGAAATGAGAAGAGAATGCTTCAAGAAGCAGTAGATGCTCTGTTAGAGAATGGTAGACATGGAAGACCTGTTATGGGTCATCAAAATAGACCTTTAAAATCTTTATCAGATATGCTTAAAGGAAAGCAAGGTAGATTCAGACAGAATTTATTAGGAAAACGTGTAGATTACTCTGGAAGGAGTGTGATCGTTGTAGGGCCTGAGCTAAAAATGCATGAATGTGGTTTACCAAAAGTAATGGCATTGGAATTATTTGAGCCATTTATAATAAAAAAACTGAAAGAGAAAGGGTTTGTCCATACCATAAAAGGTGCTCGCAGAATGGTTGAACGCGCAAGGATTGAAGTTTGGGATATTTTGCAAGATGTAATAAAAGACCACCCAGTCCTTTTAAACAGAGCTCCTACTCTTCATAGATTGAGCATTCAGGCTTTTTATCCTAAGTTAATAGAAGGTAAAGCCATAAAACTCCATCCTTTGGTATGTACACCTTTTAATGCAGATTTTGATGGAGACCAGATGGCAGTACACGTTCCTTTATCTATTGAAGCTCAAATGGAAGCTAAATTAATAATGTTATCTGTTAACAATATCTTTTCTCCTGCAGATGGAAGGGTAATAGTTTCACCTACACAAGATATG
>Ga0190309_1000198_pt1 | contig 18206 bp, 16 predicted proteins | sample 48700767_MG_FD_161656 | JGI IMG/M metagenome (GOLD analysis project Ga0190309, IMG submission 161656) | Hydrothermal vent sediment bacterial communities from Southern Trench, Guaymas Basin, Mexico - 4870-07-6-7_MG | ecosystem: Environmental > Aquatic > Marine > Hydrothermal vents > Sediment ... | reverse complement strand
ATATTGCTTCCACGGGATAGAGTTAAGCTCGCTCTTCAACATAAAGAGGCGGATAGGATACCCATCCATGACAGCCTTTGGCAGGCGACGGTCGAAAGGTGGATACGTGAGGGTCTTCCCTCCGGGATCTCGCCGGCCGACTACTTCGGTTACGAGTTAGCCGGGTTCGGAGCTGACACCTCACCCCGCTTCCCCGTCGAGGTCCTGTACGAGGATGAAGAGTACATAGTCGAACGGGACGCCTATGGAGGCGTTAGGAAGAACCATAGAGACTACTCGACGACCCCGATGATCATAGACTACCCCTGCAAGAGCAGGAGGGACTGGGAGGAGAAGATAAAGCCTAGACTCGTCCCCAGCGACTACCGCGTAGACTGGGTCTCCAGCCTACAATCCTTCCACAGGGAACGGAGCAGGGGCCGCTTCATCACCTACGACGCGGTCGTAGGCTACGATAAGATCCAGAAATACGTCGCCTCCACTCATCTCCTGAAAGCGGTCATAAGGGAGCCGGACTGGGTCATAGATATGTACTGGACCGACGCTAAACTCGTGATGGATATGTGTGAGAGGATGATGAGGGGAGGGTTCAAGTTTGACGGGGCCTTCCTCTACTGCGACCTCGGTTATAGGGGAGGCCTCTTCTTCTCTCCAAAACACTTTGAGGAGCAGCTCCACCCCGTCTTCAAGGAGCTCTGCCGGTTCTTCCACAGCCATGGGATGTTCGTGATTCTCCACTCATGCGGAAGGGTTGAGGAACTCATCCCTTACTTCATAGAGGAGGGAATCGACTGCATCCAGCCGCTCGAGGTCAAGGCCGGTATGAACCTGATAGAGTTAAAGGAGAAGTATGGAGATAAGATCGCCTTTATGGGCGGGATCGACGTCCGTCTAATGGCTCTAGACGACCCGAAACCCATAGAGAAAGAGATAAAAACTAAGATAACGGTTGCGAAGGAAGGCGGAGGGTACATCTACCACTCGGACCATTCAGTCCCAAAAAACGTCAGCTTCCAACAGTACAAGCGAGTTATAGAACTCGTCAAGAAGTACGGGCAGTATTAGCGTTGAAGAACCTCCCTAACCTTCTAGGGAAGAAAATAACGGTATCTAGGAAAGTTTATAAGCCTAAACTCAATAACCACTTTGAATCTAAAGGAGGACTCGGCAGATTAACCTTCAAGGGAGGTTTGGATTGGCGTTTGGTGGATGGCCAGACGACGGAAAACCGTCTACGTTGGAAGTAGAGGAGGGGGTAGAGGAGACTCTTGAGCTCAACTAGACAGCTTGGAGAGGTACAGGAAGGCTGGACGCCCCGCACAAAGCTCGGCAGACTCGTTCTAGAAGGGAAAATATTATCGTTAGAAGAAGTCTTTATGGAGGGCTTTAAGATACGTGAACCTGAGATCGTCGATATTTTGGTTCCGAACCTTCAAGAAGAAGTCATCAACATAAGTTTAGTCCAGAAGCAGACGGATGCGGGTGAAAAGTCTCGTTTCAAAGCTATAGTAGCCGTCGGTAACATGGATGGATGTATAGGTTTGGGCTTCGGTAAGGCCCGCCAAGTTCGAACGGCGATCGAGAAGGCCGCTATAGACGCCCGTTTAAACGTAACCATAGTCAGGAGGGGTTGCGGGAGCTGGGAGTGCGGATGCGGCCAGCCCCACTCCCTCCCCTTCGAGGTCGAGGGAAAGTGCGGAGCAGTCAGGGTTAAGCTCATACCAGGTCCTAGAGGTTTAGGCCTCGTGGCAAGCGACCTCGTCGGAAAGAGAATCCTGAGGCTGGCCGGGATAAAGGACTGTTGGACGAGGAGCTACGGCCCAACGAGGACCGTTCCCTCCTACGCTTACGCGATCTTCAACGCGCTTCGTAAAACCTACGAGATTGTGACCCCTCAGGACTGGGTGAGGTGAAAGGGGGACTCTTATGGGCGAGAGGGAAGCGAAAGGACGGAAGTGCCTATCCGTCGTGAGGGTTCGAGGGGTAAGCGACATCTGGTACGAGATTAAGGACACTCTTAGAATGCTCAACTTAGCACGTAACTGCTACGCCACCCTGATAGACGATCGCCCATCATACTTAGGAATGTTGAGGAAGGTTCAGAACTACGTAACTTGGGGCGAAGTCTCAAAGGAGACCATTCTACTACTCCTGAAGAAGAGGGGAAGAACCGTGGGAAACAAGAGGCTGACCGACGAGTACGCCAAGAAGATCGGATACGAATCTTTAGAAGACCTCGCTAGAGCCATCTACAACCTAGAGGTAGAGTTTAAGAACCTACCCAACATAAAACCCTTCTTCAGGCTTCACCCCCCAAAAGGAGGATATAAAGGAGGCGTAAAGAAGAGCTACAAGGCTGGAGGAGTCACCGGATACCGTGGTGAAGCCATAAACGACCTAATAAAGAGAATGGCGTAAAAGCCGTGTACATTTAACCGGTTCTTCTACCTTCTTCCTTTCTACTGGCCATAACGCAAAAAGGCTGGAAAATGCTGGGCAGAGGGAGCTATAGGTCGATTACTGCTCCGCACCTTGGACAGTGTCTGTGGCGGAGGGTATGCTCAGAGTCCCAACCGGATACTGGCATACTCCTCTTCAACACCGTTGAGTTGCAGGCTTTGCACTTCACGAAGAGGAGGGAGAGGGGAAGCTGCATCACTAAGAAGATTAGGATGTAAGCTTCCACGAAAGGCAGAACCGCCAATACTACTCCTAGAATGGAGGAGTAGATGCCCGAAGTCTCAACGTTTACGTCCAGAAGGTTATACAGGTAGGCGTAGAATCCTGGGAGCATCATGACCGCCCCGAGGGCCGCGAGCTTTACACCCTTCAGGACGCCTCCCCAATCCCCCTTTGAGAATCCCAGCCTATTCCCATCCACAAGCCCTTTAGCCACGCCTCCAAGGGCAATCTTCACGGAGGCTAAGATTAACAAGAGCGAGGCTAATGTGAGTGTGCTAAGAGTTTCAACACCAACGAAGTCCAAGAGATAGAGGAGTATGAGTGAAGGGATGCAGAGAGAAGCACCATAAAGGATCGTCCTGACATCTTTGAGGGCAACCCCCGTCGAGATCAACATTAAGAACCAGACAGTCATCCCAACAACGAGAAACCTAACCATGCTGTAGAAAATCTCCAGCCTTACGAAGCTTACGCCTAGAACTGCGGCGAAGGCCTCGTCGAGCATCACGTAAGCGTCCCAATGCGTCATGAAGAAGATCAGGGTCAAGATACCGAGTACCCCAATGGAGCCGAGGTCCAGTAAATCAAGGTCAGCTACGCGGTTTTTGCCCGTCGAAGAAGACACACCTGCACCCTCCAGTTTTTCTGGAGGCCCGGCATAAAAGCTTAGTGGTCACCGATGCCTAATAGCTGAAAAAACTATTAATTTTCTTCTTCATCATTATTGTCTGGTGTTGAGAGGGGGAGGAACACGCATGTACGTTGTCTTCTCAGCCGAGTGCTTGGAGTATGGTGAGAGAGGCCACCCCGAATCGCCTGAACGAGTTTACATCACAGCCAAGCTCTTGATGAAGAAAGGATTCAAGTTCGTTGAGCCTGAACCATGCAGAGAAGAGGACATCTTGATGGTTCACAACAAGAGTTTCGTGGAGGATGTGAAGAAGGGGAGGCTCAACGATATGGACACCCCGAACATACCTGGAATCTACTGGTATGCTAGGCTCTCGGCAGGCGGAGCCATAAAGGCCATGCAGCTTGCTTTGGAGGGTGAGACGGCTTTCTCCTTAATGAGGCCTCCCGGTCACCACGCAGGTCGGAACGGTAAGGCTCTGAACGCATCCTCTCTCGGATTTTGCTACTTCAACAATGTAGCCATAGCGTGCACCAAAGCCATGGAACGGCCGGAGGTTAAGAGGGTTGCAGTGATAGACATAGACTGCCACCACGGGAACGGAACCCAAGAGATATTCTTCAACAATCCTAGGGTTCTCTTCGTCTCCCTTCACAAGTTTGGGTTCTTCTATCCCGGAACGGGAGGTAGATCAGAAGGGAACTGCCTCAATTATCCTCTTGGATGGAACACGACTGAAAAGGAGTATATGGAGGCTTTGAGCTCAGCCCTCGAGGAGGTTGAGAGGTTCAACCCGGACCTCATAGCGGTCTCAGCCGGCTTCGACACTTACAAAGCCGACCCTATAGGCGGCTTAGGCCTCAGCAAAGAGTCCTACAGGACCATAGGTAGAATGATCTCAGGGTTAGAGAAGAATACGTTTGTGGTATTAGAGGGCGGGTACAGCCGGGAAATGCCTGAATGCGTCTACAACCTCTTAACTGGGCTTGAGAGCCTCTAAGATGAGATATTAACCCTTTTCCGGACATCTTCTTCCTGCATTTTTACGATTTATAGGCCCTTATGCTGGTTGGGGAAACCCTAAGGGATTCTGATCCTTCTCCCGAACTCCCGTCATGAGGCAATCTTTAATTTCCCCCTCGCGTTAAGATGATGACTGTGAGGGATGAGGGTTATGGCGGGTAGCCAAGGTTGGAGTGAAGATTACATTAGAGAGGTGATCTCCTCGGCCACACCTGAAGAGCTGAGTTTTCCTTCGGAGAGCTGCGACCACAGCGACCACATTGTCAACTTGGCCTTGAAGGGCCACGCGAGACTAGCGGCGGACCACATACTCCACAAGGAGATGAGAGGCCATTTGGAAGAGGTTATCGGGAACGTCATTCGACAGTTGAACCTCCTCTTCACCGAAGCCGTCACTGTAGAACGCGGCGGGACGCTTGAAGAACTTAAGAAGAGAATCCTCGTCTGCGCAAGGGCTTACGAGGTTCTACTCCAGACAGCTCTGAACCTCATAGGCTTCGAGAGGAAGATCGTCGGCTTCTCAGAGGAAGAGGTCCAAAGAACCTTAGAGAAGATCAAGGAAGCCCTTGCGGGGTGGGAGAGACTGGAACGTGAAAGGCTTCTGAGAGAAGGCCACGGAGCCGCTCCAATAGCCAGCAAAGTCGTTGAAGAGATTCTGGAAGAGATGAGAAAGGTCATGTCCAAGTTTTATAGGGCTCCAGGCTCGATGGTAGCCCGCATCGCAGAGGAGATATCGGATAAAATAGACCCTGACAGGGTGACATCCTCCTTTTTAGAGGCCTCCGAAGAGCAAATCCGCGGGAACATTTACTATCGAATGGCTGAGGCTGGACTCTGTAAGTTCGGGAACGACTACGCTCTGGGGCTCAGGTGGCTCAGGCACCTAGGCTTCGTCCAAGTCTCGACGAACCCTGTCTTGGCGGCCATAGCATACGACGACGATCCAAGCCTGTGGGAGGGATATAAGGGTGAGAGCCTCTGCCCGGACTTCAGAAGCCTCGTTGAGAAGCATCCAGAATGGTTTAGAGACCCCGAATCCCACGGCGACGAGATAGCCGCCGCGGGAACTGAGGTAAGCATCTGGCCTAACCTAGCCGTCTTCAGGCCGATAGCTATAGCCTCGGGGATGCGCCACGGCATGGTGAGCCTCCAGCTGAACCCGAAGATAGCTGGCGACTTCGAGAGGAGCCTTAAGGACGCCCTCAAAATCTACATGGACGCTTGGGACTTCCTCAAGAGGTACGACCACTACCTCTTGTGGGGATACTCAGAGATGGAGGAGCGGGGCAGACCGAACATGGTCTTCAAGGTTTCAGGAAGCTCGCCCGCCTCGATTGAGCTGACGAGAGTCTTAGAGAGCCTCGGAATCGGCACCAATAACACTGTGACCTTCACGGTCTCGCAGGAGGTTTCACTCATCCTAGCTAAGATGGAGGGCAGGGCCGAGGCCGTCAAGAAGGGTATACCCTTAACCACGGTTTACGAGACAAATATGGGAGGCAGACTCGACGACCACATAAGGGAGGTCCAAGCCGAGAGGCTTCTCAAGAAAGCTTTAGAGGGAAGAACTGACCGAGAAGAGGTCCTAAAGAGGCTAGCTGAAGAACTCGGGGCGTGGAAGGACGTCGAAGGAAAAGAGACATTCGAGGAGAAGGTGAGGACCATCTGTAGCCGCAAGTATCTGAGGCCGCTGAATAAGAAGCCCTTCATCGCGGTCCTGGCTGAGGCGGGGGTTCTAGGCGGCTCTGAGGAGGAAGTCGCGGAGAAACTGGCCCTGCTGGAGAACGATATAGGATGCTGCGGAATCCTAGTCTCGAAGAGGGTTTACGAGGTCTTCTTCAGCCCGGAGAACCGGGAGAGATGGCTTCGGTACCTCCAGTCCAATTACGGCTTGACTAGGAGTCAAGCTGAAGAGGTGATAGACGGGATCGATGTCCTCCCAGCCTCGAAGAGGAAGCCCATGGAGACCTTGGAGACTCTTGGATGCCGGAACATGACGAACACTGAGTTTCCTAACCATCAGCTGACGGTTCTCTTGAAGAGCCGGGAACCAGGTTTCAAGATGGACGATTATAAGGAGTCGATCTTGAGAGGGCTTGACCCTGATGTGGTTCGGAGGCTGACGGAGACGTGGGACATCCGAGACCTCTTCGTAAGCGCGTATGAACTTACGCCGGAGCTGGCGGAGATTCTAGAGGATGCGGGAATAGCCGACATCGAGAAGTATGGCCGTAACGGCCTCAAGCCGGAGGAGTGGGGGAGGTTCGGTTCAACCGAGAAGACTATGAGGGAGTTCTCGGAGAGCTACGATCGTTTCAGGAAGAGATGCGTGGAGTTCGTCGCGAAGGTGGCCTCGGAGACTTAAAGTTCCTCAAGCCTTATGGAGAGACGGGTTCCGATGAGGTATCACTCTAGAAGCATCTCACTAGAGACTGGGAGGAGGCTTGAGGTGCTAGACATAACCAGCGACGTGAGGAGGGTTGTTAGAGAGAGCAACATCAGGAGGGGCCTAGTTAACCTATGGATTCCGCACACCACAGCCGCCATAACCATAAACGAGCATGACCCCGACTTGTGGGACGACATCCTAAAAACCATACTCAGGCTTGTTCCTTTAGAGGGCGAATACCGCCACAACCTCAAGTATAGGTGGCTACCGAGGGAACAGAACGCTCACGCCCACATTCTGAGCAGCCTGATGAAGCCCAGCCTCACGATTCCGCTCGACGGGGGGATGCTCCAGCTCGGGTCTTGGCAGGCAATCCTATTCATCGAGCTGGATGGTCCTCGAAGCCGGACCGTCCATGTAACGGTTATGGGCGAGTAAGTTGTACTTAAACAACGTAAACATCAGCCGGTCTCTGGTTAGCGGTTTACAGTGCTCCAAGGGTCGTTGCGTCTATCATCCTCTTGATGTCCCTGCTGAGCCTCTCGGGGAGCCCCAGTATGCTGACATCCATGAACCCCCTCACTATCAGGGATTCAGCCTCCTCTCTGGAGAATCCTCTCGCCATAAGGTATAGAATCTGGTCCTCCGCGATCTTCCCGACGGCCGCTTCGTGGGAGAGCTCAGCACCCTTAACCTTGGCTAGGAGTTCCGGTATAGCGTGTATCATGGCTTCATCCGATAGGAGGAGCCCTCTACACTCGAGGTGGGCTCTGCTCTCCTCACGCTCTCCCAAAAGGAATCCTCTAACGTATATTTGAGCCTTGTCGGTGGCTACGGCCCTCGAGACGACCTCGCCCCTGCTTCCCTCGCCTTGGAGGACAACCTTGGCGCCTACATCTATCTTTGATTCTCCAACCCCGTAGAGGATCGAGTTGAAGCTGACCCTTGAGTCTTCTCCGCGGCAGTAAGCTGTCGGGTACATCTGAAGGCTCTTAACCGGTTTGAGGGAGATGTAGTTGCTGATGAATGTGGCATCGTCCCCTATTAGGGCCGCCGACCTCGGGCGGACCTCAACCTCCGGAGCCCAGCTATGGATCATCGTGAATGTCAATTTCGCCCCTTCCTTGACGTAGAACTCGGAGACTCCGACGTGCAGGCCGCTGTGAACGTTGGGGTGGACTGTGCATCCCGTTATGATGTGGGCCTCCGACCTCGGCTCGGCTATGACTACGTTGTGGACGTTCTGGTTTATGTTCTCGGTCGACATGAAGAGGCAGGACTGGAGGGGCAAGATGACCTTCTCGCCCTCAAAAACCCTTATGAAGTATCCCTGGTCCCAGAGAGAGTCGGCCAGCCTCGTGTAATCGTCCGCGTCCGCCCTGACGAGCTTCCACCAGTAATCCTTCAGCCAACTATACCTTTCTAGGGCTTCACGGGTACTCATGACCTCAATCTTACCTTTGAACGCTTCCTGAACGGCTTGGAGGACGACGGAGTGATCTATCTGGAGGTAAGTTGCAGCTCTCTCCCCCTCATCCGAGACTACACCGACATCCATGGACCTCCTGAGGATTTCTTCGGGCAGTAAGGATAGGGGACATGACGGCCACTCTTTGGCTTCTCGGGAGTATCTCCCCAGAACCAGCTTTGTCTTCGGGCTCATGGGAATCCCTCGCAACGTAAGCCTTTAACTCTGGGGCACTTCTCGCACCATCTGTAACCTTCCTTGAGTATCTGCCCCAATATCTTGAGGGCGCTACCCGAACATGCGATCCTTCCGTCTATGAGAACGTGAGCCACGTCGGCGTCTACGTAGCGGAGTATATATCCCAGATGGGTGATCAGCAGAGCGGACTTCCCCTTCAGTCGGCGGCTTAAGACTTCCCCTATTACCTGCAAGTTCTCAACGTCCACCCCTGAGTCGGGCTCGTCTAGGATCATCAGGTCGACATCTTGAGCTAAGACTTGGAGAATCTCAGATTTCTTGATCTCGCCTCCGGAGAATCCTAGGTTTACGTCACGGGTGAGAAAGTTTCTTGGGAAGTTCAGCTCTTTGAGGAGGGTGGATATTCTTCTCTCAGCCTCTTCTCCGTCACGCGTCATTTCCTTGAGCAGGTCCCCGAGTTTTACTCCCATGACGGCTGGCGGGTTCTGGAAGGCCACTCCGATACCGAGCTTAACCCTCTCGTCTGTAGGCATATCCGTTATCTCTTCACCCTTGAAGGTTATACTGCCCGAGAGAACCTTGTAGCCGGGGAAGCCTAAGATCGTCTTTATAAGCGTGCTTTTGCCGGACCCGTTGGGGCCGAAGAGGACGTGAACCTCACCTTCAGGAATGCTGAAGCTGACATCCTTTAGCACGGTTCTCCCTGAAACCTCAACGTTCAGGTTCTCAACCCTCAAAATGTCCAAATGACCAGTCTTCCTCCTACATGACATCTAGGCTTCACATGTCCATCTCATGTTATATACCTTTCACTCTTAAACGTCTCTTGGAGAACTTGAAGATCACTATCGGTTTATGCTCAACCCTTTCAAGCATTCTCCAAGTAACCCCGGTTAGGGAGACTCCGAACCGTTCAGCCATCTCCCAAACCGTTCTTCCAGCCCCTGAACCCCTCAACTTGTGGGCTGTCTCCGCGATCTCCAAGGCTAGGTCGGCAGGCATCCGGACGCCTGCAAGGGCTATCGGGGTGGAACGCCTCTTAAGTTTCAGGGCTCTCCCCATCAAGTAGGCCAAGGGGCCTAGGAAGGTTCTTATGCCCCTAACCGATGAGGGTCTGGGGCTTAAGTGAATGCTCTTACCAATAGAGTAGGTCTTGTCGGTGTCGACGATCATCACCGCAACGTTTTTTCGCAGCTTAACTTTAATGTATCTGCGGACTCTGCGAGCAGTCTCCTCGGGGTTCTTCAGGGGGAGAGCTACATACGAGTAGGGGAGGTTGCTGGCGTCCATTCCTCCCTCGGACCCCCAGTGCAGGGCATATATTGGACCCACGTATCTCAAGGCGGCTTCCTTGTGGACGCTCCCTTCCTCAGCCGGGTAGCTCCGTATACGCCGCAGGGTCTCGCTCTTCAGGTGGCAGGCTGGACCGAGCAGGTAGCCCCAAACGTAACGGACCCAGTACTTAGCTATCAGCTTAGCGGATAGCCTAGGCTTGATTCCGTCCTCGTCCACTATGTTTCCCATAGCCGTTGAGATAGCCTTCTCGGAGACCGTGACGACGTCGCCGTCCTCAACCCGTCCTCTCACGGCTTCCAGTATCCTCTCTAAAAAATCGTCTCCCGGCTTCCAGTACGGCGTTCTCAACGCGAAGGCTAAATCCCTAAGCCTCACCGTCTTCATCCTTTCTTTACCGACGGAGGATCCGCATCGACTGTGCGGTTTACCCCCCAGCAAGTTTTACCCGGCTTATCTTTATCGAAGGGAAGAAGAAGCCTTTCCCTATTGTCCGGCCCTCCTTAGAGATCAGCTCAATATTCCTATACATCTCGAGTATCTGGCCTCCAACCATAAGGTTCTTCACCGGATGCTTCTTTTCGCCTCCTTCGATTAGGAAGCCTTCGTCGATCGTAGATGAGAACTCTCCCGAAACCATGTTCGGGATGAGAGAAGCGTTTGTGACCAGGACTCCCTTCCTCGTCTCGGAGATCATCTCTTCCAAAGAGCTGTCTCCCGGCTTAACCCTGACGTTTGTAGGCCCGGCGCCGACGTATCCCCTATAGTCCCTCCTTGCATGCCCAGTCGTCTCGACGCCGGCTATTCCGGCCGAGTAAGAGTTGTGGAGGAAAGTCAGTATCCTGCCTTCACCCACAACCTTAGTCAATCTTCTTGGGACGCCCTCACCGTCGTAGGGGCTGCTCGCAATGGCTCCGGGAATCGTTCCGTCGTCAACTATCTCAAGAATTTGGGGAGCGATCTGCTTTCCGAGGAATCGGGACGCGAACGTCCTCTTCTTCACGGCGGACTCTCCTGAGATTGCCAGCATGAGGCCCGATATGAATGAGCTCGTCGAGTCAGGCGTTAGGATTATGGGTAAGGCTCCACTCTTCACCCTCCTCGAACCGAACTGTTCTAGAGCTTTCTCCGCGGCCTTCCTACCTATAGCCTCGAAGTCGATCTCCGCTAATGACACCGCGTAGTCGTACTCGTAGGAGCTCCCAACATCGTCGCCCCTCCTGTACGTGGGTTCTATGAACGCTGAGACCGAGGTCTTCTCCATCTCGACCGAGATCCCCGTAGACGTCAAGAGGTAGCTTCTAGAGTACCCTACGGTCATGCCTCCCCGATACATAGCCCCATGCCTGACCTCCTCCGCGGCGTCTATCATCCTCTTGACGAGTTCTCCTGCCTCCTCCAGCGTTAGGCATATTATCTCCTTGTCGCAGAGTCCTGGAACGTCCTCCGCCTTTGAAGGCCCCGGTATCCCTTTAAAGTAGGGGTCAGGCTGAGCCGCCCTAGCGAAGCTGACGGCTCGATCAACCGTCTCCTCGACGTCTTCGGGCTCCAGGCTTTGAGAGAAGGCGACGCCCAGCCCCCTATTCTTGTAGGCTCTGACGCCGAGCCCCAGGTCGATCCGCGACTTGGCGTCCCTTATGCCCCTACCTAAGACCCCGATGCTTAAGGAACGGGAATACACGACGTAAACGTCGAAGAAGTCCATGTTCATGGCTGAGAGAAGCCTGGCAGCCTTCTCGGCCGGCGTGGCGAGGTCGATCCTCTCCGCCACTTCTATTTTCTCCCTCCCACAACTATCCCTTCAAACCTCATGTGCGGCGCGCCGGCGTCAACGTAGATTCCTTGGCCGCTCTTACCACATATCCCCGGCATCTCGATCTTCAGGTCTTTACCCACAGCCGTAACGTTCTTGAGTGCTTCCAGTGTAGATCCGTTGATGGCTACGTCTCTGAGGTGAACCGTCAGCTCCCCCTTCTCTATCAGCCACGCCTGCTCCACCTTACAGGTGAACTGGCCTTTCTGAGTCTCCACGTAGCCGTACTGGGAACCTGAGAGGTAGACGCCCAGTTTTATATCTTCCAGAATCTCTTCCAGGGTCATGTCTCCAGGAGCAAAGTACGTGTTCGACATGCGCACTATTGGGGGATAGTGGTGAGACTGCGCTCTGGCGCTTCCTTGGGGTTCGCCCCCCATCTTCGCCGCCGACTCTAATGAGTGGAGGAAACTCACCAAGACTCCGTCCTTAACGATTATGTGCTTCTTGGCTCTGACTCCTTCATGGTCGTAAACGTAGTGGCCGTTCCTGAGCTGGGTTGGGTCGTCGATTATGGAGACCATGTCGCTCGCCACCCTCTTCCCCATCTTGTCGGACACGATGGACTGCCCTCCAAAGACGAGGTCGCCCTCACAGTTGTGGCCGAACGCCTCGTGGACAAAGAGGCCGCCGACCTTCGGGTCCGTCACAACCGTGTATATGCCTCTTGGCGGAGGGTTGGCGTCAAGGAGCCTCACAGCCTTCTCAGCAGCCCTTCCCGAAAACTCTTCCGGGTGAATTCTCTCGACGAGCTCGTATCCCGAGACGTTTCCGATGGACTCGAAGCCGACTTGCATGTTCCCTCCCCTCTTAGAGATCACGGTGCAGTGGACGTGGATTCTCGGAGTCGTCTCTTCAACCAATGTTCCCAAAGAGTTGCAGACGATCACCTTCGTCGATACGTCCCTGTAGCTCACGAACGTGTCCTTCACCCTTTCGCTGAAGACCCTTGCCGCCTTCTCTATCTCCAGCATGGCCTTAACCTTCTCTTCCGGGCTGACATCTTCCGGGTTAACCCGGACTTTATGATGAACGGTGTCGACGGCGGGTTTTACGTCGATTATCTCGGCTTCTTCTCCGCGCCTCTTCGCTAATGACTTGGCGGCCCCAATCGCGTCGGCTAAGGCTTCTTTGAGGCTCCTCCGCGTGAGGACGTTTGTGGAGGCGAAGCCCCACCTTCCATCAACTATCACCCTCACCCCGACTCCCCGCACGATCCCGAACCCCAGCGCCTTTGCAACCCCGTTCTCGACGGAGATGCGGTTACCCCTCTCCTCGAAGAACCTAGCCTCGCAGAAGCTTGCCCCAGCCTTCAACCCCTCGTCCACAATCTCTTCAAGTAAATCCTTCAACCCTCAACTCCACCCCAATCGAGCCTTCAGAGTGTCCCTCAGATTCTTGATTGCGGAGATGGCTGGTGAGGAGGGGGCGAGGTCTATGGGGGCTACGCGCATCCTGTCAGCTTTGAGGACCTCCGGATCGAAGGGAACCATGCCTATAACTTCCAGCCCTATCTCAGAGGCTGACTTCTCGATGAACCTCTCGTCCGAGCTTGAAGTAACTTTGCTCCCGACGGCGAGGACCTCCTTGACGTTTATGTACTTCGCCAAGCGGTTTATCCTTTCCGCGGTCTCTATGGATTGGGCTCCAGGATCAACCACGCATAGGAGTACGTCGAAACCTTTGACTGTTGCTCTCCCAAGGTGCTCAAGCCCAGCTGGGGAATCGACTATCACGTTTCTGTACGGTTTAACCAAGTGCTCTGTGACCCTCTTCAGGGCCGCGTTTGGCAGACAATAGCAACCTTCAACCCATTTAGGCCCGATCGCCACGAGGTCGAAGTTCTCGCCTTCATAGAGGCCGGGCTCCCATATCTTCCACTCGATCCTATCCCACGGGGGAACTCCCACAGTCGTGCCTCCACTCTCCAGAAATGTCTCAATAAGAAGCTCCGAGATCGTCTTCTCCCCCTCGGCGTAGAGGTCCACACCTAGGAAGTCGCCTAGGCTCTGATCCGGGTCGGCGTCTATAAGGAGTATCGGGGTCCCCCTCCCTGTATAAGGTATTTGGTCATAAGCGCGACGAAGCTCTTCTTACCCGTCCCACCCCTACCCATCGAGACTATTATTCTCAAATATCCCCTTCCCCGAGTAAGCCTAAGATAGAATCCTCAACTTATTAGTTTTGGTTTCACGCGGGGTCGCTCGGCGGGTTACTCCCGCCTATAAGTGACGGGTGATTCTGGGTTCGAGCATGCGCCTAGGCATCGCCCCAATTATACGGTCGACGAGCTTTCCGTCCTTGAAGACGAGCAGGGTCGGTATGCTCATTATCTGGTACTTCATGGCAACGCGGGGGTTCTCGTCCATGTTTAGTTTTCCGAAAAATATCTTTCCAGCGTAGTCTCTAGCCATCTCCTCTATGACCGGAGCTATCATTCGGCAGGGTGCGCACCAAGGCGCCCAGCAATCGACGACCACCAGATGGTGGCGCCGAACGAAATCTGTGAATGTCTCATCGGTCAATTCGACTGGACGGCCTTGGGAGGCATCTTCGCTTTTCGAGGCGGTTTCACCCTTATTCAAAAATCTCCTCATCCACTGCCTCAGCTTCTTACGTTTCAACCTTTCAAGTTCCTCATCTTCCTCCATTGAGGCTTCAACCTCCAAGAGAACCATCCATACGTGAAGAGAAGCCTTCCAAATTAAGTTTTTCCTTCCTCACCAATCTTCAACCCGAAGAGCTTGGCGGAGAACATTGCAAAGCATCATCGCCACAAACCGTATGGGATATATATCTCCTGCTGGTTACATAATTTACCCGTTAACGTTGAGAAGGACCTTCCATGTCGTGGCCTTGGCCGTCCGAATTTAGGATATTACAGAAGGATGAGCTGGCTCCCGGAATCAAACGTATCGTTGTATATGCTCCTCTCATAGCCCAGAAAGCCAAGGTAGGCCAGTTCGTCATAATCAGGGTTGACGAGTACGGCGAAAGGTTCCCGTTAACCCTCGTGGACTGGAGCCCTGAAGAGGGCACGATAACCCTCATCTTCCAGGAGGTAGGGGTCTCAACCAAGAAGCTCGGCGCTTTAAAGGTTGGAGACCGCATACTTGATATGGTCGGGCCTCTCGGAAACCCCTCGAGGATCAGAAGGTACGGTGAGGTTGCAGTGATAGGGGGAGGCGTCGGCACAGCCTTGATGTACCCTCAAGTTTTAGCCTTAAAGGAGGCTGGGAACAAGGTTACCTCGATAATCGGGGCTAGAACCTCCCGTCTACTCCTACTGGTGAACGAGATATCCAGAGTAAGCGACGAACTATACATCTCGACGGACGACGGGTCCATGGGAGTTAAAGGGTTCACGTCGGACGTTCTGAAGGCTCTCCTTGAGGAGGGGAGACGCTTCGACTACGTCTTCGCGGTTGGCCCCGTCTTGATGATGAAGGCCGTAGCCGACGTTACGCGCCCCTACAAGATAAAGACCTTCGTGAGCTTGAATCCCATAATGATCGATGGAACGGGCATGTGCGGCGGGTGTAGGGTGAGGGTTGGCGGAGAAACGAAGTTTGCGTGTGTCGATGGACCCGAGTTCGACGCCCACCAAGTGGACTTCACCGAACTCCTTAGAAGGCTGAGAACGTACCGGAAGGAAGAGGAGGAGGCGGCACGCATCTTCGATGAGAAGATGAAGGAGGAGGCGCATGAGGCGTGAAGTTGACGAACAGGCTGAGACAGGTTCCCATGCCTAAGCTGGACGTGGAGGAGAGGATACGGAGCTTCAAGGAGGTGGCTCTAGGCTACACCGAAGAACAGGCCATCGCCGAGGCAGAGAGATGTCTCCAATGCAAGGTTCCAAGATGTGTAGAGGGTTGCCCAGTCGGTGTAGACATACCGGCCTTCATAAGGTTCATAAGGGAGGGAAAGTTCGACGAGGCCGTCGAGAAGATAAAAGAGAAGAATGCTCTGCCAGCCATCTGCGGCAGGGTCTGCCCTCAAGAAAACCAGTGTATGGGCAAATGCATTTTAGGTTTGAAGGGGGACCCGATAAACATAGGTGGACTGGAACGTTTCGTCGCCGACTACGAACGAAAAAAGGGTTTCTCAAGACCGGAGATAAAGCCGTCAACCGGCAAGAGCGTAGCCGTGGTGGGTTCGGGGCCAGCGGGGTTGACTGCGGCGGCTGAACTCGCCAAGATGGGCCACAGCGTAACGATCTTCGAGGCCCTCCACGCCCCTGGGGGAGTTCTGATGTACGGGATTCCGGAGTTCAGGATGCCGAAGGACATAGTTCTCTCCGAGGTCAACTACGTAAAGAGCTTGGGAGTAAAAATCGTTAAGGACGTGATAATCGGAAGAGTAGTAACCTTGAAGGAGCTCTTTGAGATGGGCTTCGACGCCGTTCTCCTTGGTACTGGAGCCGGGTTGCCCAAGTTCTTGGGAATCCCCGGCGAGAACCTGTGCGGCATATACTCCGCCAACGAGTTCCTGATCCGAGTGAACCTCATGAAGGCTTACGCGTTCCCGAAGTATGATACTCCCATCAAGGTTAAGGGTAGAACCGCCGTTATTGGGGGTGGAAACGTCGCTATGGACGCCGCGAGGTCCGCATTGAGGCTTGGAAGCGACGTAACAGTGATTTACCGGAGAACGGAGGCTGAGATGCCCGCGAGGAGGGAAGAGGTCCTAAACGCCAAGGAGGAAGGCGTGAACTTCACCTTCCTAGCTGCTCCAACGAGGTTTCTTGGGGACGAAGAGGGCTGGGTGAGACAGGTTGAGTGCGTGAGGATGGAGCTCGGCGAGGTGGACGATACAGGTAGGAGAAGGCCGATCCCAATAGCGGGCTCGGAGTTCCATTCCGACTTCGAAACGGTCGTTGTGGCCATAGGGCAGAGAGCCAACCCGATCGCCGTCCTGAACGACCCTAGAATCAAATTGACTAGGCATGGCACGATCGTGGTTAATCCTGAGACTTACCAGACGACCATGGAGGGCGTTTACGCAGCTGGAGACATAGTTACGGGAAACGCTACAGTAATCTCAGCTATGGGTGGAGGGAAGAAGGCCGCTAAGGCCATACACGCCTTCCTTACCGGAGAGAACCCTAAGAAGGGCCGATAACAAACCGCTCCCTTGCGGTAGGAGAAGGCTTTTTGGTTGAGGCGGGGTGGTGTGGACGGTTTCAGATGCCGCTCCGCCTTCTCGACGTCGACTCGTTGAGCCTCAGTATGATCTCCACATGAGCGTTCTTGGGTATATTCATCCGTTCCTTCCATTGGTCCCCGATGGCTATAAGGGAGAAGAGGCCGCAGACCTCGGCTTTAGCCTTGTGCACCAAGTTTATGAGGGCAGCTTGGGTGTCTCCGCTCTTTATCATGTCGTCGACTATGAGGACGCTGTCTCTCCTCCTTATGGAGTCTTTGGGTATGTAAAGGGTCATGGTTACCCCCGAGTTGTTCAGGATGTAGGTCTCCTCCAAGAATGATGGGACACCCACCTCCTTGGTGTTCTTGGCTATGACGAGGTTTACCCCCAAGGTCTGCGCCACCATAGTTCCTAGGGGAATCCCGTCCACAGCGGCCGTCAAAACCTTCGTCACTCTCTTTCCAGCGAAGCTAGCTAAGGCGTAATTTGCAGCCTGCCTCAGAAGGTTTACGTCGCCGACTATCGAGGTGTTGTCGAAGTATCCATCCTTATTGAACTTTATTCTGCTCTTCAGCTCCTTCTCCAGACTTACGATCTTGGAGAGCGTCTTCCAGAGTTGGCGAGCCCTCTCCGTGTTGGGTAGTACATGGCCCTTGACGTACCGGCTTAGAACGGTGACCGGCAAGCCGGTCTTAGCCTTGAGCGCCCGGTACGTGTACCTCTTCTTAGCGGTTCGGAGGAGCTCCACGGTGACGAGCCTAAACTTCAGGTCCTCCGCGTGAGTCGTCATCTTCAAGTTTCCATACAGGTTTTCAATGTCTACACTCAGAGTCATCTTCCACCACCTTACACATAAATAGGTTTAAACGGTTAAGGGAACATGCCTTGTTTTTCCATGTTCAACCAATTTATTCTTTCTGTTCATTTTAGGATACTTCGCATAAAAACGATTGATTTTAGACCTTAAAAATGAACGAAACTTTGAGAAAAGGATGGAACAAAATTCTTTCGGAATATGAATTACGTCTGTAGAACCGTCAAGATGAATCGATTCATTCACGTTTTAAATACGTAATAATCAAAGTTTTCACTATATTTTTAAGGAAAAATTATGGTTTTTTAGGGAAATCCTCTCCACGTTCATCCCCGAGAAGAAGCGGGAGTGAAGGTGGCTGGGAGGGAGAACACCGTCTTCCTCGCCAAACGCCTAGATATAGACGCGAGTTTCGAGTTTAAGCCGGCAAAAGAACCTCAGAAGAGGCCGCTCAGCCCTCTAAACTTTTGAATGTTCCAACGGACATCCAAAAAACCTCCCCAGCGGCCCCTCTAAGTTTTAGGCAGCACCTTCAAAAACTATACGATTCTATAATCTCACGTAGTCGGTCACCTATAGGTTCGAAGATGCGGCGAACCGCCCGTCGCTTCAAACGTCCGGTTTTTGTTCGGTTTTTAGACCTTATAAGCCTAGCTTCTCGTTGATCTCGCTCTGATAATTCTCGATCCGGAGGTCCTCTACATCCTTCACTCTGATAGGCCTCTCCAAGGCAGCCGACTCATAGAAGCT
>Ga0190309_1000195_pt1 | contig 18376 bp, 21 predicted proteins | sample 48700767_MG_FD_161656 | JGI IMG/M metagenome (GOLD analysis project Ga0190309, IMG submission 161656) | Hydrothermal vent sediment bacterial communities from Southern Trench, Guaymas Basin, Mexico - 4870-07-6-7_MG | ecosystem: Environmental > Aquatic > Marine > Hydrothermal vents > Sediment ... | reverse complement strand
GTATGGAAGAAATATTGTTGATGGGATTGGTCGGGTTTGCAATAGGATGGGTTACTAACGATATTGCAATTAGGTTGTATATACACTTAATTTTTAAAGATAGGGAAAAATTGGCAAATATGCTCGGGAATATGCTTGAAAAAGCGATAGGAAAATACCTCATCGGAAAATTAGTATCCAAACCTGCTTCGAATTATCTAAAGAAGTATATTATGGAACTTAAAGACGAAGAAGTAAAAAACATTTTGAAACAGCAAAGGAAAAAGCTCTTGCTGATAAATTTTGTAGGCGGCATAATTGGTTTTGCAATTTCAACGGTCTTGTATTTTATTTCCTTCTTTTAAACTTTCTTATTATTACGCTAGAAACATCTCTACCAAAAAGAATGTCTGAAATAGTGGCTATATCTGTAACATCCAAATGATTCTCCTCAGCAAAAGACTCCATTTCTCTTACAATATCCTCCAAGTCCACCTTTTCACCGTATTTTTTTGAAAGCCTGTCATAAAATTCATCTGCGAGCTTAAACCATTTGCTGATGGTTATTTCAATCATTTCTTCTATTTCTTTTTCGCATACATAAATTTCCTTATCATCTATCTCCCCAACCTTTCTACAACCCTTCATAATTATTCTTTGTATTTTTCAAATATAAGTTTTTTTAATTCTTCTGCTTTGTCTGGGTCGTATTTTGCGATGAAAGAAACCATTCCGTCCAAGATTTTAGATAACCTTTCCAAATAGTTTTCCTTGGATATTTTTCCTGCTTTATAGAGAGCAATTGCTTCTGCCAGCTCTTTTGTATATTTTTCCTTATTCTCGAAATAAAGAGGCAGTTCTTTCCACTCTCCTCCAGCAAGCTCACAATACCACCAATCCAATTCAGGCACTTCTACAAATAACACGCTCGGTATATCAGCATTGTAAGCAATACCTAAAATAGCATAATGAGAATCCGCCCTTATAGGCTGTCCGGCATATTTCGTTCTAAAGAAAGGAATACCTCCTGCACCTCTCACTCTATCGATAAAATTTAGAACAGTATCCTTACTCCATAAAATCTGCGGTTCCGAAAAATGTAAAGGCGATGTTCTGTAATAAAAAATACCTGGTTTTTCTTTATCACAAAGTAAAACTTCCAAGTCCATTACAGTCCATCTTTTACAGGCTTTACTCATAATTTAATTAAAAAATAGAAAAGAAAAAAAGAAAAAAATTACTCTTTGTGCTTCCAGAATTTCTTCTTCCTGTATTCCAGAGTCTTGGAGTAAGGCTGACCCATCTTCTTAGACTCTTCTAATCCTAACTTTTCTATTGCTTTTTCACGCAAGCAAGCTACATATTTATCCCAAGGTTGTCCCCTACAAGCTTTTATAATGTCAACAATGTTTTCCGCGAACTTTTCGTTTCTCTTTATAACTTTGGTAGATACTCTGTTTACACCTCCAGTCCTAACGTGTGCTTTTCTTAGGGATGGCTTTAAGACTATCCTGTGGTCCATTACAGTGTGTTTAACCCTCCCGAATGTCCTGGGCATACTTAAACTTATACAAAAAATATAAATAGAAATAGTTTCAAAATTGAAACTATATTATGGAGAAAATAAATTATATAACAAAAATAGTAGGTTTGCTAGCCAATAAACCCATGACAGGATATCAGTTACATAAAATACTCGAATTGAATAAAGCGAGCTTATATAGACTACTCCACTATCTTGAAAAACAAGGAGTCATATCAAAAAAAGGCAATTTATATATTCTAAACGGAAAAAATGTCTTTAATTTGGGAGGGAATTGCTTCCTTATATTAATAGAAAACATACCCATAATTATTAATTGCCCATACTGGGATAATTGCTCAGTAAGAAAAGAAAAGGAAGAATGTTTTGGAGATGAAAAGTGTCTATTGTATAAAAAACTATTCGTCGAAAAGTGAACTACCGTCGGTCTATGACCGGCGACAAAATTTAGAACATCCGAAGCTTTTTCAAAAGTTCTGTGCTTGCATAAGGCAGTAAAGTTCTGGTATAATAATCCAAAGCCAATTTAAAATGCATCTCGTTAATCTCAATACCCTCCTTCTTGTATTTATCATAATTTTTCGGCTCCAATAAAACAGATATTCTTGCAATTGCTTTAGCAAGTTCTATTATACCCTCTTTTAATTCGGGAGTTACAGGGAGTATTAATTGTTCATCATATTGTTTCAGTGTTGCTAAATAAGTCTTTACAAAGTCAGGAATATCGTTCAATTTTGGTTCTATGTCTTTTACTATATTAATCAGTTGCTGGATTTTTTCTTTTGCAATTTCTAATTTGTTTTCTCCTTTATCGGTAGTCGATATTATGCGGTAGAATTCCTTATCTGTGTAATCTGGAATGGCTAAAAGAATGTGAAATCTTCTCAAGAGAGACATATCGAGAGAGATTTGATTTCTCATCATAGAAACATCTCCGTATCTAATCCAATAATCGGGTCTTTCGGGATTGTTCATAGGATTAAGCGTTGCAATGACATTGCAATTTACCGGAACATCCCTTGCGTAAGTATGCCCCGTAGACAGTTTTTTTCTAATATGAACTCTATGGAATTGGAGTAAATCGAATAGCAACTGCTTTACCTGGGACGGTGCTCTGTGAACCTCATCAAAAAAAATCAAACCTTTTTTATTACCCACCGAAATAATAGAATCTCTAACTCCTGCCATGGTTATAGAGCCTGTTCCCGAAATTAAAAGAAATCTGTCAGGGGCAACTTCGGAAAGCCATCTTGCCAAAGTGGATTTTGCACCTACAGACGGCGGGCTAACAATTAGGGTGTTTAACCTATCCGCAAGAATAGAATAGACAATCACTTCCTTAATTAGATATACCAGACCTACAGAGTGAGCTGAAGGAACAACTTGCTCCGAAAATATTTTTATGATTCTTCTGAGACTTTTCATAAAAAAAATAAAGAAAAAATATATACTTTAACCTCCGCGAAAAAATTTGTGCAAAACAACCTAACCTTTCGGAGAAACGCCAAACATCTCTCTGGCTAATTCTTCAGCCTTATCCGCTGAAACAATTTCTATTTCACCACCATATTTCTCTTGAAGCTCTTTTATTATGGGCAATACATCTGTTTCTTCATATACTGTCGGAACTAATAATTCTAACCTGGTGGGCTCATCCTTTACAGGCAATTTTGGTCTTATTGTAAATAATAATTCTTCTAAAGCATTCCTATAGCTAGGGTCATCTTTCAAACGATATATAATAAAGCCATTTCTAAATAAACGGAAATACTTCCTTCTGCCTTCTATTCGTTCCCAATCATCCTTATGGTCTAAAAAGAATATATAATAAAGCAATCTTGATGCTAAAGAAGAAATTATTTTTTCTTCAGGTTCATCTTCTAAGTAGGAAAAATCTTCAACTTCAGACCGGTCTATCCAGAAAATAGCATAGCCCGAGAAATCTGACGAGAATACCGGCAATACTCTAGGATACCCCATAACAACTCCTGCCTTTTTTGTCGGTCCTTCCGTTACATATAGGTCGGAATAAATATTTAATTTTTTCAGGCTTTCTAAGTCACCTGCCGCAACATATTCGAGAGCTTGTTGAATAGCGTCTCTATCCAGCATACCCAAATCAATATCTGCAATATCCAAAACAACGGAATAACTTATGCTCGGTGTCCCTATCATATCGGAAAGTTCTTTCGGAATGCCTTTTCGAACGCTCACCACCTCAAAGTAAGGCAGAATTTCTGATATTCTCTTTAAGTAATCTACAAATCCACCTACAATAGTTTTTGTTTTTTCTTCTCTCATTATTCTGGCTTCTTCCTCCGCTGCAACTATTTCTTCGAACCTCCTCGAAATTCTTTCAATCCTGCTCACTTCTTCAGGCAATTTTGAAACCACCTTGGCTATGTTAGATAATCCTTCCAAGATGCTTCTAAGTTTTTCAAATTCTTCTTTAGTAACAACTTTTTTCTCGAATTCACTCAATTTTTCCCTGATTTCTCTCAACTCCTTTAACAAGTTCAAATATTCAGGTTCTTTCCTTATTTCATAGGCTCTTTCCAAAGCTTTTTCCATTGCTTCAATCCTTTCTTCCTCAATAACCGGAAAAAATCTCTCTAAAAGCTTCTTATTTTCCTCATAGGAGAGTGACCAGTCCACTACACTCTCAAAATCTATCGTTTTTGGGTCTATGTGGTAGATATTGCACAACTCGAGAAAGTAATTGTATAGATTTCTTACTTCTATATAGCTCATATGTTTTGGCTTATATTTCTCCCAAAGTCGTTTTACAAACTCTCTATCCATTTTAGGATTTTTTCTTCAATAGTTCAGAAAACTCCTCTCTTAATTCACCCCACAAAGCAACTGCCAAAACCGTTCCAAATAAGGTGTCTATAAAATAACCCACACCCTTCGTTACCAAAAACCAGAGGATTACAGTAGCTATAAAAATATAGGAAGGTCTAATGAATCTGAAATATTTAGACAAAACATAGGCTATCGCAATTAGTATCAAAAAATGAAGTATGGTCGTTAAATTTGGAAATAGCATAAAGATTATAATTAAACTCAGTAAGGTAAATAAAAACCATCTATAATTAAATTTTTTGGATTCTTTTTTCTGGGAATTGTTCTGAATATCGCATATCTGAAATGGATTGCCCTCCAAATCGTAAACAGTCTTACACCTCTTAGCCATAATAATTTTAAAAAAAGAAAAATAAAACAAAACAAACTACTTTACTCCATTTTTACAGGAACAATTCCCACTAATGTTTCGTATAGAGCCTTAAATATCCCAATTACGTATTGCCCACCAATCAATCCAACACCTAGCCAAACTGCAAATCCAAGTATGCCAAAGGCAAGATTAATAATTGGTGCTAAAGCTCCTGCACCCGCAAATGCTGCCGCTCCAAAACCACCAAGAGTTATCGCTACAACAAGGGTCAAAAGCACATTATTCTGTGCTGCTTCCCTAGCTATTTTTTCTAACGGCTCTGCTTTTCTGGTAGTTTCGAAGAAAGCTCCTAAGAGAAAGGCTAGTATGTATATGGCTGCTAACACTTGCACGCCGAAAAGCTCAACTCCAGCCTGAGCCAAAGCACTTACAACCATAATTATAATGCATTTTTTCCTATAAATAGTTTTCGGAATTTTTTGTTTTTATAGAATATAGTTTTTTAGTAATATTTTTAAAAAAAATAAATAGTTTATCTATATATATTATGAAGGTAAGTAAGTATCCCTACTACATAGGGTTTGCAGTAGATAAAGCTACATATAAGGAGCTATTTAAAAGGTATAAAAGATGGCTGAAAACCGAACATAAAATAGACTTGGACAAAGCTAACGATGTAACGATACTCAGAAAGAGAAATAGCAAAACCAACTTTAGCACATTTATGAGAATACTGGTTAAAAAAGCTGTGGAGTGGGGGGTGATGTAAATTATGAAAGAAAAAATAGGTGAGAAGGGTCCAAAAAGTTTTTACACGAAAGGAAAGTTGGCAGAAGATATAAATCAAGCATATAAAATCTGGTTAAAAAGTAAATTGGATAAGGAGAAGGAAGAAGCGGGCTTTGCCGTGAGAAAGCACCGATACAGCTTCTCTGCATTTATAAATGAACTATTGGAAGCAGGTCTGAAAGAATTCTTTAAAAATTATAAGAAAAGATAGTTATGAACACAACTTCGGTAACCAGTTTGTTTCGGATAGAAGGCGTTGATTACCTGATAAAAGGAGTGTTATATCTATCGAAAGGAGCATACTATTTTGCAATGCTACCCATAAATATGATGGGTATCAATCTTCCAGCATATTTCTTGCAGATGCTATATTTATTCGTGTTGGGTCTTATTCTGTATAGACTTACCAATAACACATTAGCAACACTTATTATTATGGTCCTGCTGGTTTCGTTAGGAATTATAGGCTCCGTGTGACTACCATCGCAATTCGTCCGCTCGTTAAAACGACAAAATTTATAAATTATCTCTTTTTCTTTTCTTTATACCCTATCAGAAAACCCAATCCAAACAAAATCAATAATCCTAATATTACATTCCAAGTTAGGAAAGGCGTGGTTTGGGGAGTTATTGCAATAGCCTTTGGTCTGTCTAAAGTGATTTCATAAGTTCTTACTCTGCCTTCCGTAACCACTTTAATTACATAATCACCTTTTGGCAAATAAGTATGGGAAAAACCAGAAACATCTTCAAGTTTCTTGACTAACTCGCCATCGGGTGTATAGATATAAATGGTTGCTGGTGTAGGTGTAGCTATAGTAAAAGAAAGAGGGTAGTGAGTCCGAAGAACAGGGACAGGTCCGCCGCCCATCCCGCCAACCCCTCCTGCCAGAAAATACGCAGCAGATACGGTGGTATTATTAATTCTCCAATCAGCAGAGTCCCAACAGGTTGCTACTGCCATCACTCCTTTGGTTAAAGTATAATTGGTCCAAAATATATTTCCATCCCTATACAGCGAATAGGACACACCATCTATCTCCAGAGTGCAATTCACAACATTGTCCTCAGCTTCGAACTTCACAGTTACACTGCCCGGAGAATGTGCTCCCGCAGTGAGGAAGGTTATTTCGGGAGGCACTCCGTCATAGTAAGGACTTAAAGGCAGATAATCTATATTGTTGGTTTCTAAAGAATAAGGGTCGTCGCAGATTCCATCAATATTTGTATCGTTGCAGATTTGGGAGTAACCTGTTCCGTCAGGCTTTGCCCAGAAGTTTCCTGCAATAAAGCCACCTCCGATTATGTTATTGCCTGATTGAAGGGTTGTGTTCCATTGATTTGAGTAAATAGTTCCGCCAAAGTAAAAGTTGTTGGTGTTATTAAGGTAGTTGTTGTAGATGAGGTTTGGTCCATCTGCACCAGCAGAGTAAAGGTAGATTCCATAGCCGGAGTTGTCATAGATTATGGAGTTTTTGATAATGTTTGAGTTGGAGTCGTCAAGATAGATTCCATAGTTGTTGGAATAAATTAGGGTATTGGATAAAGTGTTGGAATTTGCCCTGTAGAAGAAAATATATTCTAAATCCCGGAAATAAGAATTTTTTATAGTTGCGTTTTCCGTTCCTCCGGTAAGGATTAGACCATTGTTCTCATTTCCTATTAAGGTTAGGTTGTCTATTATAGAGTTGTCTGCATTGCAAAGAATTATTTCTGAGACATTGTTGTTCCAATCTTTTATGGTTACTGAGTGGTTGTAGAAGAGTATAGGTTTGTTTCCTGTGCCTGTAACATTTTCAAAGGTTGCTGAACAGGAGGAAGAGGACCAAGCGAGATAGAGAAGGTCATAGCCTAGGTTGTTAGTTGTGTTAATGTGGGATAAAGTGTTGGAGTCGGAAGTAAAGAGGTAGATTCCATGCCAATTGTTGGCGTAGGCGGTGATGTTGGCTAAAGTGTTTGAGTTGGAATTGTCAAGGTAGATTCCATTATTTGGACTTGAGGAGACACTTATGTTTTCCAAGAAATTTCCATCTGCATAATAAAGATAAATATTTGCAGAACCCCAATCTTTGATGATACAGTTCTTTATAGTTATGTTGGTTGTTTGGGCAGAATCTCTCTTTATATAAATTCCATAGTCAGCTGCATCGTCTCCATCTAGCAAGTGACCTTGACAATCCAAGACAATGTCGTTAGCTTGGAGGTTTAAACAATTCGAGGTAGTAGAATTTACAATATCTGCTGTTAGCTTGTAGGTTCCGGGGTCTATAAAAATTGCACATCTTGAGAAATTTTCTCCTATTCCGATAACCCTTGTTTCAGAGGTTCCTGTTTCTGTAGTGCCAACCCCTTCGCAGGTAATATTCCAGTTATGGTCTCCCGCTGATAAAGCGGAAGAAGGAGTTATTTCTGCTGCGGTATTATTAGCAATGTTAGTCGCCTCTCCAGCACTTGTTCCGTCTATGTAAAGGGTGCAGTTGTAGGAAGAGGATGAGCCTATCGGAGTAAGGTTGAAGGTCGGAGTTGTATCTATAGTTTGGGCATTGTTAGGAGGATAGTTTAAAGTAATAGTTAAAGCTAAGGCGGGAGATGTGATTAGAAATAATGCTATTAGAAGAGTAATAGCCAGCCTTACCTGTTCCATAAAATAAATTAAGAATTTATATAAATAATTTTCGGTATTTTAAATTTTTATATTTTATATTTTTTTCTTCTTCTTTTTTAAGAATAAATACACAAGATATACCAAAAGAATTCCAACTACACCACCCAAAACACCTATAATTACCCACACATAGGTCGGTATTGTAGGAGTAGGTGCTGGAGCTGGGGTGGGTGTCGGTGCTGGAGTTATAGGAGGTGGAGGTATTGGTGTTGGTAGGGGTGGAGTAATCTCCACACAAACACCATCTTCGCATTTATAACCTTCAGGACAGTCTGCATCAGTCCAACATTCCCTCCATTGCTCTGCACACTTACCCGATAAACACTTGCCTGTTTCACATTCTTCATCCGAAATACAAGGCTCACCCACCTTCTTTAATTTTGGAACGCACATTCCGTTTTCACAAACCATTCCCTTTGCTTTGCAGTCTTCTTTTGCAATCCATACACCTTCTTCGGAACATTCTAAGACCCACTCTTCATCTACACCCAAATAATCCATTACTAACGGCATATCTTCGGAACAAGCGGTCTGCCCGATTACACACTTCATATAATCCGGAACTACTTTTACTGCTTCACACCTACCTTCCACACAAGTATAGCCTTCTGGACAATCAGCATCAGTCCAGCATTCTCTCCATGGTTCGGCACATTTGCCAGATAAACATTTGCCAGTCTCACATTCATCATCGGAAGTGCAAGGTTCACCCACTTTCTTTTTCTCAACTCTAACTTCGACACACTCACCATCCTCACAAACTGTTCCAGAAGGGCAAGAAGTTAAATCCACCCATTTCGTTTCAGTATGGTCGTAAACGCAGTTGCAATTTTCATCGTAAACATATATCTTGTATTTCACTCTTTTTCCTCTTGTGTATTTATCGTAACATTCCCATCTTTCGGATACTTTTTCCTTCTTACAAACAGCTCCAACATCGCAAGCGGGCTTTGGCTTTCCTATAGTAAATTCCCATTCTGAATAATAATGGTCACCGAAGTAATGAGTATCTACTTCCTTTACCCTTGCATTAGGACAATATATATGGAATTCTACCAGATAGTGACCTTCCGAATATTTGAACAGTGGAGACAAATCTGTAGAAACGGCATCTCTTACTATTTTACAATTTCTATCCAATCTATTCGGAAACCACCTATTTCCTTTCCAAGTCCTTATTAAGCCTTTACCCTCTTTATACAAACGAAATTCATAATTACATATCTTAGAATCCCAAGCAGAATCCCGTTTCCATTCATCTTTCATATTGGCATAAAGCCAACCATAAACATCTGAAGTATCTCTTGCATACCAATAAAAATTGAAACCACCGGGAATGGTAGAAGGATTATAGTAACATTTGCCCTCTCGTGAATAAAACACCTCTTCCAAATTGCTTAGCTCAACAACTCCAAACCCCGTTTCAGGAACTATCGTTTTAGAAGGCTGCTTAATACTGGCTAAAGAAAACAATATCAAAAAAATAAAGAGACCTATAACAATAATCACACCCTTATTCTCCTTTTCAATATTCATAATTTTTTAATTAGAATAATTAAAAAAATTATCACTGCAATAACTATAACTAAAGCAATAATAATTGGAATAAGCATTTCCCAAGGAATAGTCGGAGCTGGAGGAGTGGGCAAATGAGGTGTTGGAACTCCACCTTCAGGAATTTTACTGCAATAACCAGGAGTCTTTAAATCGCAGTAATAACCCTCAGGACATACTTTTAACTTTTCCCAATAGCCGTCCGAATTGCACTGAAGAACCACCCTTCCGCTACATTTTAATTCACCCGGATTGCATTCTCTTAACAATTCATTGGTAAGTTTTAAAGATACTTCCCTAGTATCTTTATTGGCAGGATTGTTTCTATCATAAACAATTATTTTGCAATCTCCTGTTTCTTCTGCCTTTGCGGTATAGCCCGTAATGGCAACTGTCGCTAATCCCTGCTCACCAGGAGATAATGTAATTTCATCCCATTTTAACATTCTAAGAGGTGCTTCACAAGATGCAGAAACTATAAAACTTCCCGCTCCATCCCCAACATTTTTAACATAGACATTGATGTAATTTTCCGTTCCTGTAGAGAATTTGTCCTTAACAGCCCAAACATCCAAAATCTTTGGCTTTCCTACTGGTTTATAAATACCTAACCATTCCGCATCTATGATGGCAGTAACAACCATCTGACCTATCTTATTACTTACGGGAACGACAACCTGTCCTCTTTCTTCTTTTCCCGAAAGCTCTGCACGTCTCCATTCCAAAGGTGTTTCTGCCCAATGAGTCACATCATAGGCGGCGTATCTTGCATATAGGTTTGTCTCGTTAATCAGCCTCATTAATTCATCGTCGTAATGGGTTTGTCCACCTCCCATATAGGTAATTAATTCATACCATCTCTGCTTCCAAGACTCATATCTCTCCTTCAGTATCAACACCCACTCCTTTTCAGGATATATCCAAGCGAGAAGATACCTATTTGGTGAAGGACAAAAATAACCTCCTGGCAAATAACCCACAAAGTCCACCTTGGCCCTATCGCCCAACCAAACATCGAATTTCTGAACACTATCTTTATTCATCGGAGAAGTTGTATCTAAATAATCGCTAACTTTTTCCCCATTTACTTCTAATTCTAAGTATTCTTTTGAAGAATAGACCGGAGTCCCAAAATCACCCAATCTTGCATATCTATCTGCAAAAACACAAATACCACCTACATTTGGAAAGCCTCTATCTGTTTGGACCCAATACCATCCACCATTATTGGCACATCTTTCTCTAGCTTCATCAATACCCCATCCCATAACAAAAGTTCCATAATCTTCTGCTCTCAAAAGATAAATATTCCTTGCAATATCGACCTCATAGGGTTGCTCCCTTGCATAAATCGGATATGAACAATAACTCTGAACGTGTTTTGCCCTGAAAATTAAATCGTATTTGGCTATTCCACCATCGGGCGTCTCAAATTCTTTATTATCTACAGTGTAACCTACTAAATAGTCAGGAAGATTGTTAATAACAAAAGTAACCAACCACGCATCTTTATTTAAATCCGGGTCGTTAGAACGGAAAGAAGTTTTTTGTAAAGAAATAACCTGAATTGCAAAGACAGGTATAATTGTAAAAACCAAAAATAAAACCAGCAAGGATAGGAACCTTTTCATAATTTAAAAAAGCAAAAAAGAAAAAATTTTGCTATCCATCACCGCAACTATGTAGTCCAAGTTATGGTGTAACACTGAGGAGACGCTCCTACACCTGTTATTAAATCGGTTCCTTTATAAGCACTCAAATCATCTACGCATATCTGTAGTTTGTCGCTTCCTGTTTCTATTGTAGCAGGGTCATAAGTAATACTTACTTCATAGACACCCTGAGTTCCTGCTGTCAAGAAACCATCTCCTGGATATAGAGGGTCTGTTTTGGTTGTTACTAGAGGTATCACACCGTTATCTATGTATCCTCTCAATTCCTGTCCAGTTATCCTTATCACATCTCTACCGCTGGAGTAGTAAATCACCAAGTTTCTTATTTCATTTCCTTCTAATTCATAACCTTCTGGACTCCTCAAAACCAATACTGGATTCTTCAATACACCTATGGTCTGTCTTGAAGCACCAATGTATAGATTCTTAATAGCACAAGTTACAGCCCTTTCTCCGCTGTGTGCAGTTACATTGAAGCAGTTGGTTGGGTCTACAGACGCCAGAGCATCTATATCTGCAAACTGCCCTATCTTGTAGAAGCTCCAAGTAGGTCCAGGAACCTCTGTTATGGCTGACGGAGAAGGCACTGTTTCTACAGAATGTGTCGTTACTAAATCATAATAAGAATCGTTTTCTGCTGTAAATACATAGGTCTTTCCCATGAATAGTTTTTCTGGGAAGCTTGCCTTTCCACTAGAATCAGTGGTAGCATTTGTATATACCATTGTGTAAGGGTCCCTTACTTTTTCTAATATGTCGCCTCTTGTCATTCCTTCTCTATAAATATCATATACTTTAACATTTGCTCCAGATACCGGAGTATTACCATTTACAGGGTCAACCAACTTTATTGAATAGGTTACTGGGTATGCATAAACATCCGCTCCGCCTCCCTGATTTTCCTGGTCGCCCTGATTTCCCTGATTTCCTTGGTTTAAATCCAAGTTAATCTTTGTTGGAAAGCTCTGGCTGACATTTGTTTTAGTTGCTGGTAGGTAACTCCCTATCAAGTATGCCATTACTACTAATGCTATCATCGTAAAGACCAACCCCTGAAGACCTCCTTTTTCAGAAACTTTCACAGCCATAAATTATAAAGGCTGCTCTGCTATATATAATTTTTATAATACAAAATATTATGGTAGTGAAAGAAGTTTCTAGGTGGGGGAGCTCTCTGGTAGTTCCGTTAACTCAAGAATTCAAAAGCATCGGTATTAGAGAAGGTGATATTGTAAATGTAGATGTAGATTATGACAAAAGACAAATCATTATTGGAAAAGCTTAAAGAATTTGCTTATAGAAAATATAAAGATAAAAATCTGAAAGAAGACGAACTGTTTGATTGGGTATTCTGTGAAAACGGAAAGAAAGTAGGGATTTATTGCGAAGCTCGATATGATAGAAGAAAAAAACCTCTTTACAGAACTCTGAAAAAAAATGCGGACAAAGTAATTCTCGTAGTTCCGTCAGGCACAATAATTCCCAAATATTATCAGAATTTTGAAGTGGTTGAAACTGCAACAGTCCCTTCTGTTAAAATAACCTTAGAGATACCCGAAGACACCTGGATAAAATTGAAAAAATTGTGCAAGAAAAAATATGGAACTGTAAATTATACAAATATCAAGAAACTGATTATGGAAGGAGTTGAATATCTATTCAGACCAGGGATTATATTCTAAGTTTTTCTTCTGGACCATACAATCAAAACCGCTATTGCCACAAACAACAAGACAACTATCCAAGTAATGTCATATTTTCTTATTTCATAGGTATTTACTTTAAGTTCTCTCAAATACTCTCTCTGCGAAAATGCTTTGAACTGAATAGTATCTGTTCCCAAATAATAAGGAAGCTCCACTTTAATGAGTTGGTGCTCTGGGATGCATACTTTGATAGGAACTGTCGCCCTGTAGGTATTGGGAGCTACCTTTGTAAAAACAAATATCTGGTTGTTTTTCGGTTCTATTGCAAATTTAGGATTGATGTTTCTGATGATGGTGGATTCCGGTTTCTTGGAGTATTGCCAGGTTAGGTTTATTGTGTAGATTTTGCATTCTCCCGCTCTTAGATAGGCGTTTATTGTTTGAGGGCTTACAGTAAACCAGGCGAGGCAGTCTATAGGGCAGGTTTTAGGGTCTTCATCTGGGTCGCAGATTCCGTTTCCGCATTTGGTTGGAGGCGGTGGAAGAGAAACAACACCGCCTTGAAATAATGGAGTTGCAGAAGTAACGGATACTCTGTAGGTGCCAGGTTCCCCTTCAAAAGAGATGGAATAAGTGCTATGCAAAAGGTCTTCATTAATCATATTTACAATCATAGGTGAATAGAAAGTTGTTTCTTTTGTAGGTAAAGTAATTGTTTTTTCGTATGTTTTATATCTTATAGTGACGGAAGGCTCTTCAAAGCTAGTAGGTCTTCTAATCTTGAATAAATAATTGCCATCTATGTAATAATCACCAACCCGCCTCTGATTGTAATAAGTATAATACCAATCGTGTATCTTCATATTCTGAAATTGTTCAGAAGATTGTCCTTCCAACTTTCTGCATATAGAAGAATCTTTAGTTACAATACAGTATGGTATGGAGGAGCCGCCCCACCCACTACGGTCAGTAAGTAAACCACGAAACACTGAAAGTATAGAGTCATTATATTCGAAAAATAGAGAATAATAAGGATATGCTGTAGCATATGGAGTATAACTATTCTCTTTATAAAGCTTGCCTTCCAATGCCTCGTAGAAAATAACCTCATCACCCAATAAAAATACATAACCCTGCCAACCACATTTATTCATTCCATATTCCTGATAGCATTCAGGGAATAAATCACAAGTTGTATAAGCATAGCCCGAACCTGGGTCGCCTACAAAAGCGGAAGTGTATATTTTGTTATTAAAGCATCTAAAATTCATATAACCAAAGCAACATTCAGAATCGACACAGGATGACATTTCTGGTAAACTTTCGCCTGTATTTACATTAGTCCAGTTAAATATTTTATATGAACCATCCATGTAGCGAATATATTTATTTTCAAAGGCGACAATATTACCGCATTCTTCTGAAAACCCTGGATTAGACACGCCTGTATTAACTTTATGAGGAAAACAAACAACCAACTCAAAACTATGAGAAGTATTTTCTTCATAAATACATACATTCTCCGATTCATTAATGGTTATTAAGTCTAAATAACCATCATCGTCTAAATCAGCTAACGAATAAAAAACTAAATTGATGCCTATTTTCGAAAATTGGTAATCCAGATTTATAATAAAACAATTACTCGCTACATATTCTAAAGATTCGGTAGTAGTATTAAACAAATATAATTTATCTTCTGTGCCATCACATACATAAATATTGCCATTATAATAGGCGATATATCCCATAATAGAATTGTTGGATTCGTCCCAAGGCACACCCAAAACAGGTCTTATATCTATAGGAATATACTCTATTTTTAAAGAAAATCTTTGAGGAATAGGAACAGTAGAACTAAACCATAAAGTTGTGTTTGTGCGGAACTCTTTACAGTTCATTTCTACCTTCTCCGTATCAACAGTTAAATTTAGAAAAGTTGGAGACACACATTTCCCACTATCACAAAAACTTCCGGCAGGACAATCTAAATGGGAAGAACAATTTCCCACTATACTGACTAGCTTCGCTACAGGTTCTGCCCAGCACTGTCTATTCCACCAATAACCTCCTTGCTCTATGCAACAATCGGCATCTACCGAAACACTGCCTATACAAACGCCATCTGACATTCCTTGCTGGTATTGACCGTAACCAGGCACTCTCTCCGGAATACATCTACCCACCCAAGAAGCATTGTAGGTCCAAGGGACTTTTCCTTCACAACCCCACTCGCAAAAAGTAATGTCTGTGATAGAACCATCAGCATGCATATATCCTGAATAAGATGCGTTTAAGCAAACCCATCCTGCGAATTCGAACGGATAACTATATATGTCACCGTTGGAAGTTAAACCAAATATATGCGTATCATTATGAGTTATAGCTACAAAAACATCCGAAGAATTATCTATCTGCAGTGCGGTGCCCTCTTGAAGATTCACAACATAGATACCTCCAGAGTCTAAGCCTACTATCGCCCAGAATCTGGCAAAATCTATAGTCGCTATATTACTTCCAAAAGAATATACAAGAGATTTTTCTGGTAATTTATAAATGCTGTCGCTATATATTAAATATACCGTGCTTTCAAAGGAATATATTTCCCAAGCACCGCCAATATCTGGGTCTATCACTTGGGATGTTTCATTTATCAGGTCGATTTTAATAGCTTCTGAAGTTCCAGTCTCGGGGTCAGTAATATTAATCAAATAAAGATAATTGTCTTCTATATGAAGACCGGGAACAGAGTAGCCAGTATCCTCTATTACAGACCAAGTTCCGTCATAACAAATTTTGTAAAGACATGCAAGAGGTATCCCGAGAGGTGAAACACCGCCTAAATATAAACAATTTTGATAACCCATAGCATCTGCTAGTCGAGAATATGTTAAAGATATTTTAGTATCTAAAGTAAAATTGCTCTTTAATATGGTGATATTTGCAGAAGAGTCATAAGAAAGCATATAAATAGTATCGTTTCCAATAGGATAAAAGTAGAGAAATGCTGGATAATTTGTTTCATATATAAATGCTTCTTCGGTTCCCAATACATTTTTTATGCTGTAATAGGAAGAAGTATTGTTGCTTAAGCATAGCAGATAAGTAGTGTTATTGTATTCTCCATATACCAAATCTAAAGGCTTGGAAAAGGTGCAGTTTCCTATCCAAGTCTTGCTAAATACGGGCGTTACAAAGACCAAAAAAATAAGATAGTAAAGAACCCGCCATCTCATAATGATTAAAATAACCAATATTTTTTAAATATATATACTACGAGGGCAATATATACCGTATAAATAATCCACGCATTGGTTATATTAAGCAATCCCTGAGTTACGAGAGTATGTATGGGCGAAGTCTCTACCGGACAAAATAAAGCCGTAGAATAAAGTAAAGCAATAGAACCCACTATTTTATCTATAAGGGCTCTCTTCGAAAACAGATAGTATCCCAACCCGAATAAAACAAAGGCTGCAAAGAAAGGCAATTGAGATAAAATAGTTACTAAAGAAGCAAAAAATAAGGCAATACCCGTTAGATATAAGGAAAGCAAAAATTCATCCGGACATTTATCGAAAATTCTGGAAAGTATTTCATAAAACCTCCTCAATAGCGGAACTTCTGAAGGTGACCAATAATCAACCAAGCACCTGGATATAAATAGCATACATATATAGAAAATTGCAAAAGCCACCGCAGGACTTAAACCGTTCAATACGGCAACGTAGAAATCGGTTGAAGGGACGAAGAAAAGAGCATTCGGAAGAAAGCCTATGAACCAAGAAATCATTGCCATTATTTTGGTAAGTCTGGAACCTGCATTCCAAAGATAAAACCCGACCAGAAATGCTGTTAAAGGTCCTGCAAGAGCGGTTAGAATCAACTGGAAACTATAGGTGCATTCTACCTGTGTCGCTCCCGTATAAAATAAAACAAAAGCTAAAGCTGCCGAGCAGCCTACTAATTTTGCCACTATAAAGTGTCCCATCTCGTGGAGAAATGTCGAGGCGAGAAACCAGAGAAATACTATCGCTGCATCAAACATAAATATATTTAATATCTTTTAAAAAATGTGTTTTTTTCATTCTATCAAAAATCTTGTAGGTCAGCTCCAAATCTTTTTTCAGGTATTTCTCAATAATTTTGTAATTTTTGTTGAGATAGGCTTCAGCGACTATTTGACTGGTATTCGGCTTTGGCTTGCCGAACAAAGCTTCCGCAACATCCGATAAGGAGTGCCATTTTTGATTATCTTGAAAAAGCTCCCTAAATATATCCAAAATTCTCAAAGTATGCATCTTAATATTATGAATCAAACTCCGAGCTCTTAGAAATGGAACATCGAACTTTAATACATTCCAGCCGATAATAAATTTGTCCTTAGAAAAATCCCAAAACCATTTGAGGAGTTCAGCTTCATTCTCTGAAATTTTAATAAAATATCTTTTAGCTGTTTTAAAACCGATTGCAATGACTCTATTTCTAAAAGGGTCCAATCCGAGAGTTTCTATATCCAGAACTACACTATTTCTTTCCATTTTAAAAATATAAAAAAATATTTATATATTATGAAGAAAAAAAGAGAAATCCTGTGGACTCCAGAAACATATAATCTGCTTAAAAATTATCAAGATACATCCATAGAAAAGCTGACAAGGCTTATCGGCATAACCCAACCAACTATTAGAAAAATAAAGAGGTATTACAATCTATCAAAGAGAGATATTTCAACGCTGAAAAAATACCTTACAAAAGTTCCGTATCTCAATATCGGAGAAATAAAATTATTGGAAATGCTTGCAAACGGTAGGAAAACTACCTACGAACTTGCTGAAGATATTCGTAGCTTGTGGTTAATAAGGCAATATCTAAAAAAATTTGAGCAACTCGGATTGGTTGAATCCAAATTGGTTCAGGCTGTATGGACCATTACCGAAAAAGGACGGAATGCATTAAAGAAGGAAAAACTTAAACCCATAGAAAAGGAGGTATTAAAAGCTTTATCTAAAGGGGAAAAAACAATAGCAGAACTCAAACAATCTGCAAGCCGCTTAAAATCGAAATCTCGAGAAGCAATTTATGCATACTTAAAAAAACTGAAAACTCAAGGGTATGTAGAGGCAAATGTAATACACCGATGGGAAAGAATGCTTACAAAGAGGGGAATTGAAGTGCTAAAAACATATAACAAAATTATAAAAATTCTGAAAAGCAGAAAAAGTTGACGATTTGACAAATAGATTGTTTTACAATTGTTTTACGTTGTAATTTGTTGCAATACATAGGAGATTACATCGTAATCGGTTGCAATACACAAGAGACTACAATGTAATCGGTTGCAATACA
>Ga0190309_1000189_pt1 | contig 18794 bp, 19 predicted proteins | sample 48700767_MG_FD_161656 | JGI IMG/M metagenome (GOLD analysis project Ga0190309, IMG submission 161656) | Hydrothermal vent sediment bacterial communities from Southern Trench, Guaymas Basin, Mexico - 4870-07-6-7_MG | ecosystem: Environmental > Aquatic > Marine > Hydrothermal vents > Sediment ... | reverse complement strand
ATCTTAACAACTTTGGTGTCAACCTCAACCCTAACCTTATATCTTTCCTCCTTCAGAACCTTCAATCCTTTAACCTTAGGAATTTTTATTTTGTCTTCCGATTTAATGGTTAGAATCTTCTTATGTCCGAAATATTTTTTTAAATCCTCAATCCTTCCCAAATATACCTGCAATCCCTTATCCAAAATTATGCACCTTTCGCAGAGCTCTTCCACATCCCCAACATCATGGGTAGTTAAAATAAAGGTTGTTTTTCTTCTTTCAGCGATTTTCCTAATGAATTCCCTTATGCTTTCCTTTGCAAGGATATCTAAACCTATGGTCGGCTCGTCCAGAAAAACAATTTTCGGATTGTGGAGGAGAGATACTATAAGCTCGCATTTCATCCTCTCACCCAAACTCAAATTCCTTACCGGTCTTTTTATTATTTCCTTTGCATCCAATAGCTTCACCATAGAGTTCAGATTTCCCTTATATTCATCTGCCGGAATTCCGTAAATCTCTTTGAAGAGCTCGAAGGAATCTATTGCAGGCAAATCCCAAAAAAGCTGCGATTTCTGACCGAAAACAATTCCTATGTGCTGGGAAAGCTTTTTCCTCTCCTTCCAAGGAATATAACCTAAAACTTTAGCAAAGCCCTTATCCGGATGTAAAATTCCTGTCAGGATTTTTATCAGGGTTGACTTTCCTGCCCCGTTAGGTCCCAAAATTCCGAAGATTTCTCCTTTGTAAACCTCAAAATTAATATTATGCAAAGCAATCTTTCTTACCCAATCCCTTCTAAAAACCGATTTTAAGGTAGAGAGAAACCCAGCCTCCTTTTTATAGGTTCTAAAGCTTTTGCCTATCTCCCTAACTAAAATTACCCGGTCCATAAAAATTACCTTTCTCCCAATATTAAACATTCCCTCAGCTTCCCTATCCTCCTTCTTCCCGGAGTTGTTGCAATCCTTTCCCTTCCTATCACAATTTTCCTAATTTTAAATCCGTATTCAAAAGCTATTCTGCAAACTTCTTCAGGAACCTTAACTACCCTTTTTTCCGCAACTCCGTCTCCAATAATTATTGCAATCTTCGCTTTTTCCTTACAAGCCTTGGATAGGCATTCAAAGAATTTAGATAAATCCCGGAAATAGGTTTCCGGTAAACCAAAGGAGGAGCGCAGAGGAGGCAATCCCTTTCCTTTGAAAAACAGCAGATGCTCAACCTCATATTCTTTCAAATATTCTATTTTGTTCAGATAGGGAGGAGATGTTATTACCAAGTCCACCTTCTCTTCTAAATTAAAAAACCTTGCATCTTTCTGTTCAACCCTAATTTTACACTTTTTAAATTCAATTCTCTCCAAATCCCTTATCATCTTTTTTGAGATTCTTATAAACATCTCCTTTAAGGGAGGTATGTGCCTTCTTTCCCTTATTTTTAAAACAGCTCCATCCCTCAGCAAAAAGCTACATTTAATGCTGGCATTGATTAAAGCCAAGGTAAAAAAATCCCTTATCTTCCTGTCTTCAATTCCTTCAATTTTTTCCTTTATTAATAGAATATCTTCCAAAACTCTTGGATGAAAGAATTTTCTTACCCTTTTAGGAACATTTTCCAAGCTTACTTTTGAATACTTTATCTTCCTAAGGGCTTTAAATACCTCTTCCAATCTTTCCTTCTCATAATCCGCTACCTTTACCCTTGAAACAAAAACCGCTAAAGGCAGAACATCAAATCCTATACAATCTATTCCGCTTTCTTTACATGCTAATAAAGTAGTTCCAACGCCACAAAAAGGATCAAGGCAAACCTTTCCTTCTTTTGCCCCGAATTTTTTTAGCAGGAGGAGGACAAGCTCTCTTGAAAATCCTTCCTTGTAGTAAAACCAGTTATAAACGGGTAAATTCCTGTTCGGAATAAAGGTAAATAGTCTACCTATCCTTAAATTTTTCTCTATTTTCGGTTCCATAACCCTTAAATCAAAACCCTTCCATCCTTCATAATCAACTTTCCATCAATCCAAATATCAGGCTTAACTATAATTCCGTCTAGATGGATTTCGCTTTTAATTTTCCCGCCAAAAGAGGAGTTGTCTCCGAAAGCAAAGTGACAGGTTCCGTAAACCTTTTCATCCTGCAAAATATAACCTATTAGTTTGGCCTTTCTGTTTATCCCGATTCCGAATTCAGCAAGATTCCTTGCATTCTCTACCTTTTCAAAAAACCTGGCAAGCTTTGATTTTTTATCATCTATCTCTATTGCCATTCCGTCCTTAACCTTAATTTTAGTTCCCTTCCTTGCATAAACTTCCTTTCCTTCTTTCATACTATCAATAACTATTATTCCGTTTGCTGTCCCTTCCTTCGGAGCCAAACAAACCTCTCCTGCAGGCAAATTTCCGAAAGAACCTTTTCTATCGTACAAGCCCTCATCTATATCTATAACCCTATCTTCTATTGAAAATTCTATTTGAGTTCCATTCTTCGCCTTTACCAAGGCCTTTCTTCCCTTGCTCAGAACCCTTTTCAACTTTAAACCCAATTTTCTCATTTCTAAAGGATTTTCGAGAAGAGAGGGAAGCATTTTCGGAACGAAGTTTGGAAGGGTAGCTCCTCTAGCCTTTTTCACCTTAGTTGCATATATTCTTGCCCTAGTATGGGTAAGGGAGTATTTGGTTATAGCTAGAAAAATATCGCAATTTTTCATTGCTTCTGCAACCAAACTTTCCGGTTCCTCTCCGTGTTGACAAAGAGGAGGCATAACCAGAAAGAAAACATTTTCGGAAAGGGTTCTGAAAGCTCTGAAGAATTTTTTTCCAAGCTTTTGCTTTTCGTAATCCGAGATTACCAAAATTCTTTCCCTTTCCTTAGGTTTGAAGACATATGCCAAAGTCTTTCCTAAGATTTTTTCGTCCATCATGCTATTCTTTTTCTTTCCTCGATTTCCTTGATTTTCCCGGCTCAACTATTCCCCTAAATCTGGCGCAAGAAGGACAGATGTAAATCTTCTGAGGAGAAAACATAATCTGCTTCGGATTTATTTCCCTCCTAAGGGATGGGTCGGAGATTTTAAATCCAACTACCTTTGAAAATGCTTTTGATCTCGGAAAAGCTTTTTTACAATAACTGCATATTATGTATGTGTCCTTTCCCCTTGCAGACTTTCCGTGCTTCCATGTTCTTTTAAAAGGTGCCTTTGCCATAAATTTATTGTTAAAAAATTATTTACATATATGGGAAAGGTTCATACATGCAACATCTGCCACAGAAAATTTAGAGGAGAAGAGGTAGGAAGGTTGCAGATAGTTAAAAGGAAGAAGAAGGGAAAGGTCGAGTTCTGGATTTGTAAGGATTGCGCTCCCTTGATCAAAAAAAAGCTGAAGGAGATAGAACTTGAGATTTAAAATTTAAATTTTTCCAATAGTTTTTATGGCAGAGAATCCCTCTAATGAAGGATCAATGTGAGGCTGAAGTAGATTTTACTCTTTCAAAGTTAATTTCAGAGAGGCAAATTTCAGAATTTTTGGAAGAACTTAAGGAAGGCTATCCCGGAATCGAAACCTTTGAATTTAAAACAAAGGGAGAGAAAATCATTATTAAACTTGGTTTAAACCGAAGAACGATCACCGAATGCCTTGCCTATTTCAAAAAAAGCCTTGAGAGATTTCTGGGCAAGGAATTCAAAGCAGGGATAAGGAAGATAACGGTAAGGGATTACAAAATAAAGTTTAGAATTCCAAGAAGTCCTAAGGAGCCATTTGAAATTCCATGGGTAGATGAGCTGAAATTTGAGGAAGGAAGTGCAATCCTTTTTTACAAAGAGCTGGACGAATCCTTTATTTTTAACAACCGGGTTGAGAGAACCATCAAATTGGTCCAGGAGAAAATTGAAAGGCAGTATTACGAAGGGAAAGGAGAGTATTGGGAGCTGATAGAGGAATCGAAGCCCAAGAAGATTACCTATTGTAAGGACCCTTCGGCAGAGATGCTTAAAAAAGGATGGATAGTTAAAGCTCCGGGAAAGGGAAAATGGATATACATGCCGGAATTTGTCTCGGTTATGAGGGCGATGGAAAGAATAGTCTTCGAGAAAATTCTTGAGCCGCTAAATTTTAAGGAGGTAATAGGTTCCATGCTCATTTCTGGGGAGGAAGTTTGGATTAGGACGGGGCATTTAGAAGGAGTTCCCATGGAAATTTATTATGTTGCCGAACCTATTTCAAGAGATCCGAAAAAATGGGAAAGGTTTGTTGATAAGATAAAGATAGCAAGAAAAATAGATTACGATGAATTTAAAGGCTTGATTAATTTCAGGCCTTTGAAAGGTTTGACCTATGCACAATGCCCGATTCTTTACTATGCATTTAAGGGAAAAACTATAGCAGAAGCTTCCTTGCCAGTGAAAATATTTGATAGAACCCAGGTTTCCTTCAGATATGAGGCTGGAGGAAAGCACGGAGTTGAAAGGACAGATGAATTCCATAGGATAGAACTTGTTTTTATAGGTAAGAAGGAGCAGTTACTGGAGCTCAGGAAAAAATTAATCTCAGCCTATAAAACCATTTTTGATGAGATTTTAGAGTTGGAATGGAGAATGGCTTGGGTAACTCCTTTTTACCTGCAGCAATCGGGTGAGATAGGGAAGGAAGAAGGAGAAAGAGAAAGGATTAAAGGCACCATAGATTTTGAGGCTTATTTGCCTTATAAAAATGAATGGTTGGAAATTCAGAACCTAACAATTGCCGGAGACAAATATACCAAAGCATTTAACATAAAGGCTCAAAAGGGAGAGCTATGGAGCGGATGCTCGGGCATAGGTTTGGAAAGGTGGTGTGTAGCCTTTTTGTCCCAACACAGCCTAAATCAAAAAGAATGGCCTAAAAAGTTTAGAGAATATTTGAAGGAGCTTCCTGAAGGGTTTAGGTTCTGCTAGGGTTTTTTTCTTTTGAAAATCCAAAGAATGCGAGTTGTATTACGGAAGATTACATTGTATTACGATATGTATTTCATTTAAATACAAAGAAATACAATAGAAAAAGCTTCTGCGGTTTTTCTATGATTTGTAATCGCAAACTTTGAAAACAAAACTATCTTTCAAAAGTTTTCTTGAGAATTTCTTTTTTTCACCTCGTCATTTCCTACCTTCAACAACTTCGGGCAACCTTAAAGGAGGAGGCAATTGTAAATCATCAGCTAAACTCAAAACCTTTATAATGCTCTTTCTGAATATGAAATTAAGTACGGGTATTAAAATTTTATTGTCTATCTTTTTCTCCTTTTCCCATTCTTTCAGAATTTCCTCCTTCTTTTTATCCTCATACAAAACCTCTCCCTTAACCGAGATTTTGCCATCTATAGGCTCATATCTCACCAAAAATTCAAACTCAAAGGCTATTACCTCTCCAACCCCTTCCAATGCTATTTTTTTCTTCTTTACATCCTTTATGATTGGCGGGGAAATTCCAACCCTAATCCCTTTTTCCTCCTCCTTTCCCCTTTTAGCTTCTATTTCCGTTATTTTAAACCCTATGATCGGCATAAAATTCTTTGGGTTAATTTTTAAATATGGAACTCATTTATCAGGGTGCGGAAGCAAAGGTTTGGAGGGATGGAGATAGGATAATAAAAGAAAGAATTCAGAAGAAGTACAGATTACCTGCTTTGGACGAAAAAATCAGAAGGGAAAGGACGAGGAGGGAAGCCAACCTATTATCTACAGCAAAGAGGGCGGGAGTTAAAACTCCTTTGATTTTTGAAGTAAATTCCTTCAGGATAATCATGCAATTTATTGATGGAAAAAAGGTTTCGGAAATTTTGGATGAAAATTTAGGGCTATGCAAAGAAATAGGAAAAAATGTTGCGAAGCTGCATAAGGCTAATATAGTGCACGGCGACCTAACAACCTCAAACATAATTTTGAAAGAAAATGAACTGTTTTTCATAGACTTCGGTTTGGGATTTTTTTCTAAGGATGAGGAAGAAAAGGGAAGTGATTTGGTAACCCTTTATCACTGCCTAAAGTCAGGGCATTCCAAAACCTTTCCGAAGAATTGGGAGCTGTTTTTAGAAGGTTATGGAGAAGGATTCGACCTAAAGGAAGAAGCTGAAAGAATTATAGAAAGATTCAAAAAAATTTTAAGCAGAGCGAGATATAGATAATCTAAATTTAAAATAAAAAGGTTATTATTAATTTATGGTAACACAATCCATTTTGGAGCTTGGAGTGAGCATTTCAATGCTGGTTTTCCTTTTGAGTTTTTGCATGCAGGTTATGGAGAAGTCTATGGAATATTCAAATAAGATGCTTGAGGATTTGGAAGAAGGTGATATTTCTGCATTGCAAAAGCATCTCAACGAAACCGAGGCATACCTTCAAGGGCTGGAGAAAGATTCTATATCCTACCTTATCCCGATGTTAGAGAGGGTAAATTCAACTCAATCAGCAAAAATTATAAAGAAGTTAAAAGAAATGGAAAAAGGACTTAATTAAATTTTTCGGCCTTTTTCAATTTAATGCAGGTGGTTGATTTTCATGTGCATACAAAATACTCCAAGGATTCAAACATAGAGCCTAAGGAATTGATAAAGAAAGCCAGAAAACTTGGATATACTGCTTTGGGAATAACCGATCATAACGAGGTTAGAGGAGCTTTATATACAAAGAAGATAAACCGGTATAAAGAGCTTTTAATCCTGGTCGGTCAGGAGATAAAAACCGAGAAGGGAGAATTAATAGTTTTCGGCACTTCCGAAAATTTGTCGAACAAAAATTTTTTTGAACTTTTGGATTACGTAAGGGATAATAACCTTTTTTTGGTTATCCCTCATCCCTTTGATTGGATTAGGGCTTCCGCTTTATCCAGACATTTGTCCTATGAAGAAATAAGAAAATGTGCCGAGAAGGTAGATGCAATCGAATGCATAAATTCTAGAGCCTTATTTGATTGGTTTAATAATAAGGCTAGAGATTTTGCAAGGGCAATTGGAAAGCCTTGCGTTGCAGGTTCTGATTCTCATCTGTTGGAGGAGTTCGGCGCGGTTAAAACTTATGTTGATGCCGAGCATTCGGAGGAAGATATTTATGAGGCGGTAAGAAATGGTTTGTGCAGGATAGAGGGAAAAAGGAATTTATTTTTGGTGCATTTTAAAAGCTTTTTGATAAGGCTGACAAAATAGAATTTTTAAATTCTTTGGCTAAACAATCTTATTTTTAATTCCGTACTTCTCGCACAATCTTTTTGATTTTTCCTTCAGCCTTCTTTCATCTCCTTTTTGGCGGTGGCGAATGAGTTTAGCACAAATCTTTCATATTTTTGCGGAAAGAGTTTTGCCATATTTTCTCGTAGCAATAGAACAGTTGAAAGAGCAGCCAGAGTAAGGATTTACCGAGAAATCATCCAAAAACCATTCATCCTTCTTATGTTTATCTACCATTTTTAACTTCCCTAACCATCTTTTTTATTACTTTCCGAAGGTTTGGCAGACAACTCTCATAAAATTCTGGATTTTGCTTAAGCCATCTTATATTTTGCGGTGAAGGATGAGGAATTATGTATGCCGGCTTGTTATTTAGATTCAGAGGAGAATTAAAAACCAGATAGGTAAAGTCTTGATTTGGAAACAAAAATTTTGCAGCCATACTGCCCACAATTATATATATTTCATTCTCGATCAATTTTAGTTCCCTAAGCAGAAATTTTTTTGCGCAAATAAGGGGTGGTTTATTGTCCCGATTATTATTTTTTCCCGGATAGCAATGCGAAAGAGATGTTATATAAAAAATTCTTTCGTCATAGAAAGTTTCTTCATCAATTCCATACCATTCTCTAAGCCGCTCCCCGCTTTTGTCATTAAACGGCTTTCCGGAATAATGGACCATTTTTGATGGTGCCTGACTTATCTGGACAATTTTTGAATCTATCCGCCCAAAGAAGTAGGGTCTCGGAATAAATCCGAAATAGTCGGAACAAATTCTGCAGTTTTTTATTTCTTCTTTCAATTTGTTGAATTCTTCTATTCTTCCCATATTAAAAAATTTACCAATATCTCTCTTTATTGGGCCCGTAGCTCAGCTTGGTAGAGCGCTGGGCTTTTAGGAAGCTAAAAGCTATGAGGCAAACGATGATTTCAGGGAAACCCAGGTGTCCCGGGTTCGAATAGGGGCGCCGCGCCCGCCCCTATCACCCCATCCTCACCGGAGCGGGGAATACTCCCCTGCACCCCTATATTCCTGCACCTCCTGCAACCAAGGAAGGGGGCAAGCCCCCTTTCCAATCCCCCCCATTCTTCCTTACCTAGAAGAAATCCTTCCTTGCACCCTGGAAAAAAGCTCTCCTTTCCAAACCCCCAAATCTTTGCCTCCTGCAACTAGAATACTCCCCTTCACTCCTAGACGATTCTTTAACCTCTTACACTTAAGAGGAAACTCCCGGCGGGCCCAAAAATCTTTTTAAAGTTTTTTGAGTAAAAATCAATTATACTTTTTCCGGAAAGAGGTGGTAATCATTGTAGAGGGCAAAAAGTTTGATGTTCTGCAACACGTTTTGGTTCCAAGGCACAGATTGTTGGATGAAAAGGAGAAGGAGGAACTATTTAAAAAATATCGGGTTAAACCAACCCAACTTCCCAGAATCTTGGAAACGGATCCGGTAGTAAAGGCTTTAGGAGCAAAGAAAGGTGATGTGATTGAGATAATAAGGGAAGAAAAAGGTTGTATGAAGCCTGTTAGGTATTATAGAATAGTTGTTTAGTTATCATGAAGGTAGATAAAAAGAGGTGGGCCGCATTCTATTCAAAGCTGTTGGAAAAGAATGCACTGAACCTTTTGGTAAGTCATCACATTAATTCCTATAACGATTTTGTTCTCAGAAGAATGCAAAGAATAATAGATGAAATTGGAGAGGTAGAATTATCCCAAAAATACGGAGGTTTTAAACTGGTTTTCGGAAAGGTAAAATTTGGTAAACCCTTCATCAAGGAGGCTGATGGTTTTGAGAGGGAAATAACCCCCATGGAAGCCAGAATTAGAAATTTAAATTATACCTGTCCCTTAATGGTTGAGGTTACTCCGATAATCGGAGGTATAGAGAAGGAGCAGACAACCATAAAAATATGCGATTTTCCCATTATGATAAATTCGGTTATAGATCCTTATTCCAACTTAAGCCCTGAGGAAAAAATAGAGCTCGGAGAAGACCCAACAGATCCCGGAGGTTATTTTATCATAAACGGGGTTGAGAAGGTGATTGTTGGGATGGAGGAGGTTGCGAACGATAGGCCGGTAATCACCATAGAGGAAAAGAAGGGTATTGAGATGGCAAGGATAAATTCGGAGAGGGAAGGTTATATTCAGAGGCATATGTTGGAGAGGAGGGATAGGATAATCTATCTATCCTTTTCCAATTTGAGGCAGATACCTTTGGTTGTTCTTTTAAGGGCTTTGGGATTTTCAACCGATCAACAAATAATGGAGGCAATAGCTGATTGCAAGGAATTGGAGGAAGAGGTTCTGGTCAATATATACGAGTTCGAGGAGGTAAAGTCAAGGCAGAGCGCTCTCAAATATTTGGAAAAGAAGTACATCAAGGGATACAGTCAAAAAGAAATCTCAGCCAGGTTACAACAAATCCTTAACCAATATCTTTTGCCCCATTTGGGTACGAGCGAAAAAGATCAAATTAGGAAAGCATATTATTTAGCGCATGTAGCCAATAGATTGATGAAGGTTGGTTTGGGAATGCAGAGGGAGGATGATATCGACCATTTAGCTAACAAAAGGATTACACTTGCCGGAGACTTTTTGGATATCCTGCTAAGGTCTCTCCTCCTCGGAAAGCAGGGTTTGGCTCCCAGGATAAAATACAACTATGTTAGGTTGAGCAGGAGAAAGAAAATTCCGGCCATAGGAGCTTTAATAGAGTCGAACTACATTACAAAAAGGATAATTTCAGCCTTGGCTACCGGCTCTTGGGTTGGAGGGAGGACAGGGGTTGCGCAAAGATTGGATAGAACGAATTATATAAGAAGGATAGTCATGATGAGGGCTGTAATTTCCCCTTTATCGGCATCTCAGGAGCATGCTGAAGCAAGGGAATTGCATGCAACCCATTGGGGAAGGCTTTGCTTGGAGGAAACTCCTGAAGGTGCGAAAATCGGATTGAGAAAACATTTGGCAAATCTGGTTACCATTTCAAATCCAGCGGATGAAAAAAGTGTAAAAATTATGATAGACATAATATCCGATAAAATTTCAAAGGAGGGAAAAGGAACTATTATTTTCCTGAACGGAAATATTTTGGGGCATACAACCCATCCGAAAGAGGTTGTTAGGATAATAAGGGAGGCGAGAAGGGCAGGAAAAATATCTGATCAGATTAATGTTGTGTATTTTGAAGAGCTGAATGAGATTAGGATAAATACCGAAGGTAACAGGCTGAGAAGGCCTTTGATTATTGTAAAGGACGGAAGGCCTTTGCTTACCGAGGAGCATATTCGGCAAGTTATTGAGGGAAAAATGGATTTGAACGATTTGGTGAGGGAAGGGGTAGTTGAGTATTTGGATGCTGAGGAGGAGGAAAATGCTTACATAGCCTTATGGCCCTGGGAAGTTAACAAGGAGCATACCCATTTGGAATTAAATCCTGCATGCGTGTTGGGAATTCCAGCTTTAATGGTACCTTTTGCAAATAGAAATAGGGGAGATAGGGTAAATTACGGCTCAAAAATGTCCTCTCAAGCTTTGGGAATATATGCAACGAACTATCTGTTGAGAACAGATACAAAGGCTTATACCTTGGTTTACCCTCAAAAGCCTTTGGTAAAGACTGCAGCCTATTCTATAGGTTTATTGGATAAACACCCTCAGGGTCAGAATGTGGTTGTTGCGTTATCCCCTTACTTAGGTTACAATGTTGAAGATGCCATAGTTATTAACAAATCGTCCATAGATCGAGGACTGTTCAGAAGTTTGTTTTTTAGGTCTTACGTAACCGAAGAAAGAAAGTATTGGGGTATAGAGAGCGATGAAATCAAAATTCCGAATAAAAGTTGCATAGGCTATTCTACCGAAGAGGATTATACTAATTTGGAGGAGGACGGCATTGTTAAGGCTGAGGCAGAGGTTAAGGAAAATGAAGTTCTGATAGGAAAGGAGTCTCCGGTAAGATTTTATGGTCCGAGGGAAAGTTTTTTTGTAGAGGCGGAAAATAAAAAAGATGCATCGGTAAGGGTTAGGTTCGGAGAAGCTGGGGTGGTTGATAGGGTTTTTGTTACCCAGACCGATTCTGGAAATAAGTTGGTAAAGGTTATTTTAAGAGAGGTTAGAATTCCAGAAATTGGCGATAAGTTTGCCTCAAGGTATGGACAGAAAGGGGTTATAGGTGCTGTTGTACCTCAGGAGGATTTACCTTATACAGAGAGCGGGATTATCCCTGATTTGATTGTTAACCCTCTCTGCATTCCTTCAAGGATGACTGTCGGGCAATTACTGGAGATGATTTACGGCAAGGCTGCAGCTTTAATTGGGAAAGAAATGGATGCTACAGTTTTCAACGAAGAGCCTGAAGAAGCAATCGCAAACATTTTAAAAAGGCTAGGATTTAAAGAGGACGGGACAGAGGTGATGTACGATCCATTCTCGGGTAAAAAAATGAAGGTTAGAATTTTGATAGGTCCTATTTACTATCAAAGGTTATACCACATGGTGGCAGATAAATGGTTTATGAGGGCGAGGGGACCTACAACAATCCTAACTCGACAGCCTACGGAAGGTAAGGCAAGGGAAGGAGGTTTGAGATTTGGAGAGATGGAAAAGGATTGTTTGCTAGCTCACGGCGCTGTAATGGCTTTAAAGGACAGATTTTCTTCTGATGAAACTTTAGTACCCATTTGCAAAAAGTGCGGGTTGGTTGCGGTTTATGATAGAATATCCGGCAAAAAGTTCTGCCCTCTTTGCGGGAAAAAGGCGGATATAGTTTTAGTTAAGATGAGCTATGCCTTCAAGCTATTTTTAGATGAATTGAAAAGCATGTGCGTTTATCCTAAGGTAGAAATTTCTGAAGAAGAATAACTTTATGGAGCTTGCATTTCTGTATAACGGTGTATACCCTTTCATGAAGGGTGGTGTAGAAAAGAGAATTTTCGAGCTTGGAAAAAGGTTGTCCAAGAATTACGATTGCGATGTAACTTGGTATTGTATGAAATTATGGGAAGGGAAGGATGAAATGGTTATTGATGGTATTAGGATGAAGGCTATATGCTTTTATAAACCTTTTTATAAAAATAGGAGGAGATCGATTACCCAAGCAATTTTTTTCGGCATTTTTTGTTCGAAGTTAATAAATGAAGGTTTTGAATTAATCGATGTTCAAAACTTTCCCTATTTTCATTGCTTTACCTCTAAGCTAACAACCCTGCTGAAAAATCAGAAGTTTATTCTTACATGGCACGAATATTGGGGAGAATACTGGCTCAGCTATTTGGGATATCCGGGATACTTCGGAAGATTTATAGAATATCTTACAACAAAACTTTCCGGCAATAATGTTGCTGTTTCCGAATTTACAAAAAAGAAATTGGAAGCAAGAAGGATAAAGGCAAAGGTAATTCCTAACGGAATAGATTGGAAGGTTATTCAGAGGGTAAGGAAGGATAGAGAGGAATGCGATGTAATCTATGTAGGAAGGTTGATAAAGGAGAAGCAGGTTGATTTATTGCTTAAAGCTGTTGCCCTTTTGAAAAAGGAAGGGATTAAGGTAAAGGTTAAAATAATAGGCGACGGTTATGAAAGGAGGAAATTGGAAAAATATGCTAAGGAGAACAAATTGGATGTTTCTTTTTTGGGATTTTTGGAAAGGCAAACAGAGGTTTATTCCGAGCTAAAATCCGCAAAGGTATTTGTTCTACCTTCTTTAAGGGAGGGATTCGGAATATCTGTTTTGGAAGCCTTGGCTTGTAAACTACCATGCTTGGTTATAAATGCAAGGGAAAATGCGGCAAAATATTTAATTAGAGAGGGATATAATGGTTTTGCGGTAGAGGATTCTCCTATCTCCATGGCAGAAAAAATTCAGTTGCTTTTAAGCGACTCAGAGCTCAGAAAAAGGCTGGGAAAAAATGCCTTAAGGTTTTCAAAAAGGTACGATTGGGACGAGGTTGCAAGGGAATATTATAACTATTGCAAATCCATAGCCTAATCTTCATACCTCAACTCGAATAATTTTACTTCGGGATTGCTGTATACCAACTTAAAGTACTTTAGTCCATAGCCGTTAAACAAAAACATTCTGGTAAACAAAGAATTTTCCAATTCCTTCGGAATGAAGATGACGAACTGCAGGTTATTTCCGGCATACAACATCCCTTCCATCTCAGCATCTTCATACTCATAGATGACAGGTGTATTGTTGTAATAAAATGCCAGCTTTTTGATTTTATAGAAGTTTCCTCCGTCGTACAGGTAAGGAGTAATTTCCTGGGAATTATTTCCCTTTTGAACAATTTTCAGAACAAAAGGACCGTAATATAATGCATAACCCTTTTCCAAAATAAGCTTCTCCCTTTTTTGCAGCCCTACTATATAATAATCGCTTGGATTTCCTCCATTCTTTTCAACATCCCATGTGGCGAACATACTCCACCAATGAGATTTCCCTAACAAATCGCTCGATGCCAAAAAGTATATCTTAGGGGTGCAATTATCGTAATACCTTTGATATAAGCTATTATCTTTTTCCGGCAAATAGCTCAGCAATATTTTTGCACAAAGGGTTTCATTTTCTGTATATAAGCAGGTTGATATATCCCTTATCCTTGCTGTTATACATACCCCTTTTTCTTCATCCACCAAGCCCTTTCTATCCCTAACGCAATCCAATCCGTGCAGATTTTCTAACTTAGTCCTTTTCAGAGAATTTTGAGAACCTCCGTCAAAAACTACCGGCCTTTCCGCCAAATCCTGAATCCAGAATCCAGGATCCCAATAGGTTGCTATTAGAGAGCATTTTGGAGTATTATTTTTTATCCATTCAAAAGCATTAGCCCAATTTTTTGTTATTCCTGTTCTATAGCCAGAAAATGCAAAAGCCTGGCTGAACGTAGAATACACTATATAAATAGAAAGTCCGATGAACAAAATGCCAGCCACCCACCTATACTCTTTTCCTTCCATTTTCTTCAGTCCACCACTCATACAGATAACCCATAAATATTCCGGCGCAGATGGATATAGGCAGAGATAACAACTCCGTAAACCTTACCGCCTGGAAGCAGGCATAGCCTGTAGCTATTAACCAGAATATTAATAAAAACAGAGGTATGCTATATTTTCTGATGTTCTTTAAAAATTCATAACCCATTGCAAAAAGTCCAAAGATGCATAAAATTACTGGCACAATTCCAATCCTTAACACAACATCCCTGTACAAATCTGAAGGTCTCTGCTCCTCACTAATCGAAATCCAAACATTAGGGAATATGGTTGAGGTTCGCCAGAAGTACTGCTCGGTTCCCGGAACCATGGATAGAGGTTGCTTGGGTATTCCTACCAGGTATCCAAAGCCCCTTATTGGTAACACTATTACCAGAAAACTCGCAAACAAAATCAAATACAGCAAAATGTGAGAAATAAAAAATTTCCTGATTTTTCTGTGAAGGAAGAGGTTATAAAGAAGATGAACTATAAAAACCGAAAGCAGCAAATAAAAAACATACCACCAGCCGCTCCACTGTAAATTGAACAAAGCTAAGGCAATTCCTGCCAAGGAAGAGAAGACAATAACCTTCTTATTCCAAATTTTTTTCTCCTCAACATTCATATAAGCGTATATGAATAAGCATACAACGGTAGCGGTTAGAAGCATGTTTAATGCATCGGTATCGAAAAAGCCGGACATACTCCTTGCTAAGAATGCTGGGGAAAGACCGAAGAGAAATGCGGCAAAGCTACCAGCCACCCAATTTTTAAGGGTTTTTCCGATAAAATATACCGGAAATACGCACAGAGATGCCAAAAGGGCATTAAAAAAGAAGCACCACTTTTCAAGATTAAAAAAATATTTTCCTATGAATAAATAGGTGTAGGCTGTAAGCGGAACCGTTAACGGATATATAAAATTTTTCCTCGGAAATTCCGGGAAAGTCCATAGATAATCGTGTTCCGGAAGATTTCCAGAGATAATCCATTTTACATATCTGTGCCAGTGAAAGGAATCTGCAGCCAGCAAATAAGGCTCATCAAATGTTGTTAATCTGACCCAAAGGGAGAGAAAAAATATGGAGATTAGCAGAATGCCGGGCAAGTATTTTGCAATCCTTGATTTTTTCAGGGTTTCGATAGAGGGTAGGGTAATCTCTATTTCCTTTTTTTCTTCACCCATTCATTTTATTTAAATTTAAAAGTTTTATTTTGGTTATGGACGAGTTCTATGCATTTTTATTTGCGGGATTGCTTACATTTTTCCTCCTCGTTCTCTTCTTCGGAATAAATCAGCAACCAGGCATTGTTTCAGAGTATTCGGTTCCTACAGAAACAGGCGGACCTTCAAAAAATGTAACCCAGATAGAGCCTTCCAACTATACCTTCAAGGAAATTTATTTGGGAGATTTTGATGTATATACTTACCTGACCAACGAAAGCAAATTGTTGGTAAAAAAGGTGGAGCTAAAAAACGGTTTTTTCTTCGGAAATAAAAGAGAAAAACTTCGGTTCTCCTTTCCGGAGCTGCCCAATGCCCAGAATATTTCCTTGTATTTTTATGTATTGGATACAAACGAGTTAGGGAAAATAAATATCTCAATAAATGGTAACCCTTTGTATTACGATAAGGTTATAAAGGGGGAGTATGAGCTTGATGTTCCGAAAGATTTATTAAAGAATAAAGGAAACATTCTCTCGATGGAGGCTGATTCCTCGGGCTTCATTTTCTGGCAGCCGAACTATTGTTTAATTTCGAACCTTTCTCTAACCTGGAAGAAAAAGAACCAAAAAGTAATCTCGGCAAAGTTTTACATCTATCCGAACAGATACCAAAATCTTTATGAAGCAAGGTTAATCTTCCTTGTTAAGGAGAATTCTTCGGAGCCGTTATACATCCATCTTAACGGTAACCCAATTTTCTCTGAGATAGCAGGGGAGGAAATATATTTCCTTACCCTTGATAAATCCAATTTATTTCCGGGCGATAACATTATAGAGTTCTCTACTTTCGGAAGCTATCAGATAAGGGATGCAAAGATTGACTATACCTATTTAGAGTCATGAACTACTTTCTCGATCCGTGCATACTAGTCATCGCTAGGAAATTTATTCATCTATAATGAAGGAAGAAATGCCATAGCATTTAAAAGTTAAGAATAAAATGTAGTTATGACTACTAAAACTAAAATCCTGGCTGGAGTTTTGGTTATGGGGATTGTTTTGATTGGAGGATGGTGGATTTGGAATTCTTATTTTGAAAAAATTTCTGTGAATAAAACAACCTCAGAAATATCTAAAGAAAAAGCTTTAAAATTAGCTAATCAAATTCTCGAGGAAGAGTGCAATCTCAGTTTTTCTCAAATTGAAAGAATAAGTTGGACTAAAGGTCCAGAGGTTGAGAATTTAAAAAGAGAAATTTGCCCAACAATAGATAAATACAACAAAACCGAGATATGGAAGAGTAAAATCTCTCTAAATGATAATATAGAGATTATTGCTCTTGTAGGAATCTATGGAAAATTTGTATGTGTTTATGGTTTAGACAAAGGAGCGGCGCCTGGAATAATATCGATAGATAAAGCTTGCGGCAAGACAGAAAAAGTGACCCTCAGCACAGACAAAACAGAGTATGAGCAAGGAGAGAAAATAAAGGTAACTATTGAGAATAATCTAAATCAAAATATCTGGTACTACGGGACTGAGGAATACGCGGCTCTCTACAGTTGTTTGGAAGATTACCATTATGCATTAAAAGTACAGAAGTTAGCAAAATCTAAAGGTATATGGAATGATGTTAAGGCTCATTATAATTGTTGTTTTATGAAATGTTATGTAAAAGCTCCAGAACTTAAAGAATTAAAGCCCAGGGAGAAAATCTTTGGAGAATGGGATCAAAAAGTATATGACGAGGAAGCTGGAATTGATGTAAAATTAGCAGAGCCTGGAAAGTATAGATTTGTTTTTATCTATTATCTTTCAAACAACACTAATCACCCAAATTATGCCTATTCTAATGAATTTGTGATTAAATAAATATGTAATTCAATGTGATCTTCTTTTGTGAGCATGTAAAAGCACATACAGTACAGACTTAGCCCAATCATGAAGTATAAGGGCAACGCTTCCTGATGCCAAGAGGCGTGTAAATTACTCCATAGGGCTTATAGCCTATAAAACCAGAATTGCAAAAAGGATCGTTTTCAAACTTCCTTAAGCACAACAGAAAGATGGGTCGATTTCATTCTCCTTCCGAATCCGGATTTCCTTCTGGCTCTGAAAAACGATTCTCCCTTGTTCGGCGCTAAATATGCAATCACAAGTTTTTCTTTGGTTAGCTTCTTGTATTCGGCATTTTTTATTGCTGATTTCAAAAATTTTAATAACTCCTTTGCAGCGTTTGTATAATATTTTCCCCGAATGCTTACCTTTTTTTCCACCAAATCCTCCAAAAATTTTATTGCTTTTTCAACATACTTCCTTTTTCTTACCTCTCTGCAAACGATAGTTGCACTTTTTAAACTTATCCTTGCATTTTTCGTACACGCCTTCGCTATTTTATCCTTGTTTTCTCTGAATTCCTTCGGATACATAAGGTTTAGTAAGAAAAAAATTTTAAATTATATTGCGCTTGCGCTTTCTCCTGAATGCCATGATTGCCTAGGCTTTATTTGCACCTTATACACCCTTTCCGAATTGTCATCAATTAAAATAGCTGATCCCTTTTCCTTCGGCAACTCATCTATAAGTTTGTCAATACTTTCCATCATGTAGGTATGCATGATTTCCTTCAATGCCTGAATATCCGCGAATGCCGTTAATCTATGTGCTATCAGCAAATCGGTTTGGGCTAAAACTTCGCGATGCAGTTTATTCGGCATTTGGGTTATAAATATGTTGCTTATTCCCGGCTGCCTGCCCTCTTTGACTATCTTTAATAATATCGGCGTTGATGCGGTACTTCCTTTTGCAGGAATAAAGTTATGGGCCTCATCTATTATAATCCAGGGTAGAGGCAGGATTCTTCCGGTATATTCATATTCAATCTCCTTCATCTCCTCCAACCTCCTAGCCTTCACCCTTGCATCAAATATTTTTTTAAGGAGTAAAGCAACAATCAAATTGCGAACGTTCCATGTTTCGGATATGGAGGTAAAGAAGCTGACATCAAATATGCAAATCTTTCCGGGTTTTAGAATTTCGTTCGCATCAATTCCCTTCTCTCCGAATATCCCCCATCTCTTAGCGCTCTCTATTTTATTCTTCAGAACCAGCTTGGTTTTCTCTTCAAACTCAGCCTTCTCAATCTCCTTTATTAAAATATCAAGGTTTTTTACCTTTCCCAAGCTTTCCATAACTTTTGATAGTAAGATTCCCTCCAGGTCGTTAGGGTTGATTTGTAAGGAAAAGCACCATTCCTCAAAGCTTATATCTTCCACACTTATTGTATATACTCTATCATAGGGTATTCCTTCCTTTTCAAACCTTTCTTTCAATCCTTCCGGAATATAAACTTCGACCTCAAACTTCTTTGGCTCTAAGTTCCATTTTTCTAGCAATTCCCTTTGCTTTAGGTTAGGGTATTTCATGCTCCAGAAAATTCCCTGAGTGTCAATTGC
>Ga0190309_1000185_pt1 | contig 19027 bp, 24 predicted proteins | sample 48700767_MG_FD_161656 | JGI IMG/M metagenome (GOLD analysis project Ga0190309, IMG submission 161656) | Hydrothermal vent sediment bacterial communities from Southern Trench, Guaymas Basin, Mexico - 4870-07-6-7_MG | ecosystem: Environmental > Aquatic > Marine > Hydrothermal vents > Sediment ... | reverse complement strand
CTTCCAAGCCTGGAGGCATCCAGCCTGCTGGCTTCGTCATAAGCTCCATAGTTCTCTCCACGAAGGGTGGAGCTTCTTTGAATATTTCAACCCATTCAGCGGTTCCTTTAGACATTAACTTAATACCTTCACGAGTTTCTGGGAAAATGTGCTCAATTAAACCAGTAAACCAATTAGAAAGTGTTTCTACCGCAGGCGACAGTGCAGCCCCCATACTTCGTTTTAATCTATCAAAACTATTGCTTGCTTTCTTAAGTGAAACGGAAGTGGCATCCATCCATTTGCTGAAATCCTTTGATAATCTGGTTCCATAAATCATCTCCCGATGAGCAGCATCCATTCGCTCTCTTAAAAGTGAATAATGTTCAGCAAGAGTGAGCACTGCGAATCCTGCAACACTTCCAAATATTTCATATACTATTCTCGCCCGCTCAGTTTCGTCATTAATGCTTGATAGGTATCCAAGGAACATTTTAAGAGCTTTAGCAGGATTTGTTTGAATTATATCGCCAAAGTTTTCGAATTCCTCTCCAGCATTTTTCATAACTGTAACGATTTTATCAGATTTTTCAAGAAACTCTCGCAAGAACGCTCTTAATCTTGTTCCAGCTCGCTCCGCACCCATTCCTGCATCTATCAAGGTTGTCGCCATGGCGGCAGCTTCATCGGCTGTTATTCCAAGATTCACCGCCGAGGCACCTACTCTCGAAAGAGCATTCACAATATCATCTGCGTCTGCAACTGAGACAATAGCCAGGTAATGCATCATAGAAGCGAGATATTCAGCATTCTCAATAGGAACTCTGAATGCACGGGAAATTTTTAGGAGAGCTTCCGATGCTTCCTCTGCGCTCCATCCAGTAACTTGAGTGAATTTAGCAAGAGCGAGAGTGAAGCGTTTTAATTCATTCTCGCCAGTAACACCTGCTTTTGCGGCGGCTCGTGCGATACCAAGCATCTCAGTAGCTGAAACAGGTAAAATTCTTTCAAGAGATGTGAAAGCTTGAGACAACCTATTTGCGGTCTCAATGGTTAAACTTCCCGAGACTCGTAAATCCATGAGTGCATTTTCATAATTAGTAAAAGATTCAACACAAGTTCCTATAATACGACCAAATGTATTGATTGCAGCTGTAGCAAGGAAAATGGGGCCGAGGAGTTTGAGAGATCCGATAGAAACTCTATCAATAAATCGGGATAAGCGATTCATTCCTAGTTGCAATCGGTAAATGCCTCCATAAAACGCTCTTTGGCGAGGAGTTAATTCTCTAAAAATAGCGCCCTGCTCTGTGTATGCGTTTTTCAGAGCTATTATTCGTTGTGCGAGCGTCTTTGTTCGTGCATCCCATGTCCAAGTGAGAGCTACGTTCCTTTCTAACTCGCTAATAGCTCTTCTTTCCGCCTCCGTAAGTCCCTCATAGCCCACAGTCTTTAATCTCTTTAAAAGAAATTCAGCGTCTCCAGCGGTTCGTAATTGAAAATGAAGAGCTCTATCATATTCCTCTGTCGCCTCAATTAATTGAAGCAGAGCTCGCTGATGCGGTTGAAGTGCTCCAACTAGTCGTCTCTCAGCTTGGTATGCATCTCGGATGGCAAGTAGGGCTTTCCTCTGCTCTTCTGTAAAGGCTGCCCAGCCCTCTTCTGTAATCCTTTTCAGCGTATTATAATTAATTTCAAAATTTGCGTTTTGAGCTCTCAGGGCCCTATTTACTAAATGCAAACCTCTTGAATGATAATCTAAAATACCAGTTGCATCACGGATGGAGGATTCAAGCTCAAGCGCCATCCGAGAATTACCCTTATAAATATCATACAATTGCGAGCCGAATACTATATTCCCTTTTGCTGAAATGGCCCATCTATCAAGATTAGCTGCGGCTTGAGCAAACGCCTCGGCTTGTCTTAGAGTTTCCTCAGAAACTCGCATTTGCCCGACAGCCAGAGCCTTTGACGTTTCAGATGTTATTGGCAGAGTAATACCCATCTGAGCTAGCCTATAATTAATTTTATCAAGATTTCCGATTAGGCGATACGTATTCATGTCTAAATTTGCTATCGGCTCATTGAACTTCTTTGCTACAGCTGCGTTTCTAGCCATTTGCATCATTTCCTCAGCAGCGGCTCTATCTAAAGAGCTCAGGCCTTTAGCAAGAGATTCGATTTGCTCCCGAGTAGGCTTCCAGGCTCGCTCTGATAAGGGAATGAGAGATTCCCATTTTTTACCTAAAGAAATTGTTGTTTCCCGCAGCTCTTTCATACGAACGCCTGTTCTTTGGTAGATATTCCAGAGAGCTCGCTGATTTTCTAATTCTTCTCGCTGAATCAGCTCGCCTCTCCGAAGGCTTTTTATAAAATCATCGTATATGCTTCCTATTCTTCTGTAAGTCTCAGCTTCTTGTCTTAGAACATTTGCATAATTCTTTTCGGTGAGGGACAACTCCTGAATAATCTGCGCTCCTTTTTTGTTCTTCCGAAGGGCTTCCCAACTCAGCGATGATAAATCCTCCAGCTCTCTTGCATACCTCCTTGCTTCTCCGGCAGCTTCTTGATACTGCTGCACTAACGGCTCGATTGCTTGCTGCCATAAGGAGTTTGTTGCTCGAGTAGCTGCATCTGCTCCCTGAGCTAGTTGGAAAAATCTATGAGATGCTTGCAGAGAGCTTCTTTGCAGCTCTTTCGGAATAGCGAGTTTTTGTAGAGCTATCGTTGCAAATTCACCACGCTTGATAAGATTGCTTATTATTCTCTCTGCTCTCTTTGCTGCCTCAGCTTGCAAACGAAATATAATATCTACATAGACATTATTACTGCCTACCGCCGCCATCCGTGTCTCCAAATACTATTTTCTTAGCTTGCTCAAGGGTTATATTATATTTTTTCTTAAATTCTAAATCTCTCTTACGCAAACTATCCTCTTCAGGATTTATATGGGTCGTTTCAATTTCAGGCTCTCTCTCAATATCAGACACAAGAGCAACTAAATCAATAGCAAATCGTGTAATAGCGTCCTCCTCATGATGCGGATCCAGCAAATCGGAAGGCCGAACGGATATTTCCTTGCTCATCCGAGCAACTATTCGGAAAAATCCTTATGTTCCTCCTTTATGCTTTCAACTTCTTTGATTGCATTATCAAACCGCTCTAATGAAAAACTTTCAAATAGCTTAGTTTGAAGAAACACAAAATCATCGGGCCGAATGTCATCTATCTCCCAGTCCTTGCCGATTTCGGGCCACACAATAAATTTTCTCATTAAATATTCAATAAGCTGGGGATCGTTTGGTTTATATTCTTTCTGTTTGCTGGCTGCCACTAGCAAATCCCAGGGTGATAAATCTCGCACTTTGATTTTAAGACCTGATGGAAGTTCTAATTCCTTCGGAGCTTTCCACTTCTTATATTCTTCAAGATTCATATTGCATCACCAATTAAAATTAACATTTATCCATATTTATTTAATCTAGCTCACATGCTGGGATACATTCGCTATCTCCAATTCAGCTGTCTCAACAACCACATCATCAGGCGTTACTTCCAATGCATAATTATAGAACTTAACATCACTCAAATAGAATGTCTGATTCGGCTGAGGGCTGATGGTCATAGAAACATTGCCGGGATGGTCTCCAGAAGCTCCACACAGACGAGCAAGAGTCATAGAAGTTCCGCCAACTTCCATTTGGTCGGGCGTGAAATAGCGCTCATATCTACCAGTAAATTCTGTTGTTCCAGTAACAATTGCGACTGGAGTTTCCTGTCCGATCGCATACACTTTGTCTCTGTCTGTTGAGCTCTCAAAGGAAACTCTGCGAGCAACTGGATCTTCCTGATTATTCACCCAGACTTTGCCCTTAGTTCCCTTACCTACATTATATGTTGCCATTTCTCAACGATGTTTTTACTTATCAGTAGTATCTTTATATATTATCATTCGGAGAATAATAATTTAAACGGCTTAGATAATGTCAGTAGATTACTCTCAAGAAGTTCCATAGCTTCCTTCTTCCAGAATTCTAAATCTTCAGGAAGCCGTCCACTGAGAGAAGCACTTGACAGCTTATATAGATATGAAGCATAAAGCTCTGCGATTTTATCTTTCACTGAATCAGGAAGAGAATCGAAAATATCAAGTCCCGACCATGATTCTATACGCTTATTTGCGAGCTCGAGAAAGTAGTCTATCCTCTCAGAATCCATTGTTTCGAGATTCAAAATAATTGCAACATTAGAAGCATTGCCATAACTATAATTTCCGCTCATCTTATTTTTCCTAATTTTCGTAAATATCTTGCAGAGTATCTTCTTGCAGCTCTATAAATAAAATTATTAGGTTTCTTACCAGGATGATTAACTTGAGAATAAATAAAGAACTCTTTACCTTCCTTAAAGAAGTGAAGGCATTGCTTTCGTTTCGGTTTAATAATATGTGGTTTGCATCTATTTATAATATACTGAATATTTGGAGCTTTTGATAAATCAACATGAACAATTCGCTGCGTTCCTTTGCGTTTATATGAAATGCAATGTAGCTTATTTCTTTCAAGCCAAGAGATTAATCTGTTTTTGGACCATTTATTTTCTGGTTGCTTAGGAGCCTCCTGAAGAATGCAATACCATAAGTCGTCGGCGGCAACTCTACGATTTCTTTCGTAATGAACTTCATAAATTTTATCTGCAAGCTTTGTGAGCGGGATTCCAGTTCGTCTTATTATAATCTGCATTTCTTCCCCGAATAGCTAAAAGAAAGTTGAATTATCCTTATCATTGTGTCTCTGCTTATGCGTAGTTGAGAACTGCTATTGCACCACCCCAAATTACCTTGACATCAAAGCGCATCCACACCTTGAGATTGACGAGGTCGTTCAGAGGATCCTCAATTCTGTCTGTTGTGATGTTCTCACGGATACCAAGCAATGCAGCACGCTGGCTGTCCATGACAACCGCAACCTTCTTGCCGCTTGCATAGTCAAAGTAGTTTGTTGGATAGCCAAGCACGAAGACACGCATACCGAGAATAGGCTGTTTCATCTCCTGGCTGCGAATGTTGCCCGCCTCACCGATGTATTGGTATGTGAAGTGTGGGTCTATGAACATGTCCGCAAGAGCCTCCGGTGTGAGAATAAGAGTGTCGGGCGTGAAGTTATCTCCCTTAACATCAGACACTGCTTCTGCAATCGCTTTAACAGGCTCTGTTGAGTTCCAGTTCTCTGAGTGTGAAGCGTTCTTCACAATTTCGTCGATAGCAACCTGATTGAGAGTGTTCTCCGCAATGCGACCTTCCTCACGCAGTAGAATTTCTATAAGGTCAAAGAGACTGTCCTCAATCAAATCCTGTGAGATAGGCACGATCTCACCATATTTCTTTGCGGAAAGCGTAACAACGCTGAAGTCACCAACTGTTGCATTCGGATATGTTCCAACGTCGCCGACCTGCGGAAGAACACGTGTCGGTCTGCTCCAGACTGTTACCTTCATCTGTGGTCTGTCCATGCGTATTGTTGCCTTTCGAAGAACCTCCCGCATGCAGAGAGCTTCCTCTGCACCTGCAACTATCTGCTCATATACGAGCTCAGGAACGAGGGCAGTGATATTTGCATCTGCCTCCAGCTCTAGCAATTTTCGCTCTCTCTCCTCAAGAGTTTGTCCTGAAATCGCCTTCAAAAGAGCAGCAAGCTTCCCCATTTCTCACTCATAAATTTCAATTAAGGAAATATCATTAGAAAGTAGAAGCCTTATAGAAGAAGGACACGGCCTGAATTACCGCTTCCGATGTTCTCCTTCGCAACACCGATAATGAACTTTGCCGAGGAGCCATCCCAAGGCTGAATCTGACCGCTGTTTGCGGGTATCACAGCGTCTCCATGAGTAACATTTGCGGCTGCCTTGAGATATACTTCGGCTGGCGGAAGAGCAACGGTTACCATCTCATTTGCGATCCCATCTTCAAGTGCAACGCCTATCGGATTCTCGCTCGCATCGGATGGTCCAATCTTATTGTCTGCAACAAACGTAACGAGGTTTCCAGCAGAGATTGTCTCGTTCGCTAGGTATGCAACCAAATTCTTTCCCCAAAAAAGTATTTGTGTCATTTCTCCTTCTTCTTATTTTATTTTCATTTCATTATAGCAGAGAAGAGAGAATATATCATTAAAAATCCATATCAAGATTGATTTAAATCTCAAGCTCAACTCTATCAGAAGCCTTTCTCACAGGAATTCTGAGCTCTGATTCCGCTTCATCCTCAGTCTTCTCATCAGCAGATTTTTCTATCTCCCTTACAGGCTCTTCTGCAAGCTTACTAACTGTCTCAGCGAGCTCGCTTATTTGTGATTTGAGACTCTCAATTTCTTGCTCCAAGCTTTTCTCGTGTTCCTCCTGCACTTCCTTGTGCTCCGTCGCATCCTTTGCCTCAGCGTCCTTTGTCTCTTCTGTATTCTTTGCTACTGTCTCTGATTTCTTTTCCTCTTTCTCTGTTTCTTCCTCCTTCGCAGCTGGATATGGATACTTAGCGGGATACGGATACTTTGCTGGGTAAGGATACTTTGCGGGATATGGGTATCGTGCAGGATACGGATACATCGCTGGGAATGGATACATCGCAGGGAACGGATACGCCTTCGGTGAAGAAACTATGACTGGCACGCCTGCTGGCATCGGATAAACGCTCATCTTACCAGAAGGATGAATCGCAAGCAAGCACTTTGTAACAACTTCTGCAATAGTTTTAGCGAGCTCCTTCGTGTCAATTTCGCTCTTCTCCTTCAGCTTCTCATCAAGGAGCTTAGATACAATCTCACTTACCTTCACTTCCAAATCCTTGCTTACCTCCTCGTCCTCCTGCTCAACTTCCTCCTCTAATGCTTCCAAAGCCTCAATTTCCTCGGGCATTTTTTATTCCTAAATTTAACATTCAATCCTATCATTAGAATCCTTTGGTTTTATCTTAAATACTGGTGTTATGCCAGCATACACATAATCGCCAGGATTCGTTAGGCTTTCAATTTCAAATCGCTCATCGTAAGGCAAAAGAAGAACAACATCAGAGCCCCACCTGATTTCTCCGAATCTTTCTCCCTGACTTAGACAGTCGCCTTCATCTGCATAATTATTAATCATATCGACATCTCTGTCTGCAATCTGGACTATTATATAATAATATTGAAATCGTGGATAATATATCTCAAGAACAACCCGCTCATTTAATCTCTGATATAAAGCGGCTTGGGGTGCAGGAAGCTCTTCGTCAAAATACGCTCTTTCAAATGGTAGCATAGAATAGTTATCAATGGCTAGCGGCTCAATTTCTCGCATGAGAGTTATGATGCCAGTGGTTGGCATACGATTTATATGCACAGAAGCCGCTGTCATGAATATGCTGAGGACATAATAATGGGATGACTTAAATATCGGAAGCTTCACGAGCTCTTCGGGAGTTATGATATAATGACCCTCAAATAATATCTTCTCTGTTGGCTTAACGAAAGCGCAGTAATTGATAATACCATCAGCTGGAGAATAGAATATGAAAGGATTATATGCTATGTGTCTCATGGGGTCTCGGAGGAAGAACTCAGAAAATATGCTTCCCCAATCCAGCCTCTGGAACTTGCGAAAATCCGAGCTTCTAAAGAAGTCGTTTTTCATCACGCATTTGTGGGATTTGGGGAATCTCCCTTGAGATAGAAGGGAAAGGAGAACAGAGACACGATTTTAAGTGTCATATAATTTTGAAAACAAGTTCTCCAAGACATATAATATTTGGGAAGTCAGTTTTGCCTTTCAATATGACAAATTCAATCACAAAAGAAGACATCTCCTTCCTTATTTTCTTGATTTCCCGAAGGAGAAACACCTAAACAAGTTAGTTGGAGTTGGGAGAAGAGATTTCAGGGAAAGGGCATCTCTCCACCGCCCGTTTATGTCTCTCAAACTCGCAGGAAAATTGTTTTCGATTCTCTATAGCCAACTCATTCATCGTGTCTATAATTAAGAGGTGCCACCAGACAGGACGCCAGCGCTCCGCTCTTGAGGAACTCTGATAAATTCACAAAGACAACCTCCATGCCTGCAAGCTCTGCATATTGCTTGAGCTTCTCATTCTTCGCAACCTCAATTTTTCTATCTTCGCCTTCTAGCTCATCCTCATTAGATGCATTTATAATTATCCGCCTCAGCCTAATAGAATTGCAAATGCCTTGCATAGCATCATTATGGTCAGCTGGCAAAATCTCAATCTCTCGTGAAATCGCTTTTACCGCTTCTTTCGGAATATCATCCACAGCTACGATAGCATACTCATCAGAGAGCTTGAAGAATAAACAATCAAGATGGTAAAGATAAGGGCTTGTCTTCACTGGAATAATTTTATAATCAAATGCCTCTGCTAGATATTGCTGAGTTTTGAGAGTTGAGCGCTCGCCATATCCAGCAACATAGATGTTATCGTGTATCCATTTCAGTTCAGGGAAGCCTTCCCAATATGGAGGTGCTTGATATACTTTAAATCCTAATCGTGTAAGAAGTCCAGCGACCTCTTTCTCTTCTCCTGCTCTGCCTGGCGCTCTAAAATTTGATAGAATTGCGATATCAGAACGATGAGCCAGCACTACAAAGGAATTAACGAATGTTTGGTCTTGAAGATTTGGATTAGGAGCAAGGAGATAAACTATAGCATCCGTTGTTATCAGCTCGTAAAGGTTATTCCACTGAAATAAGGCTCTTCCTACATCTATGGTTGAATTGTCCTCCTCCATCCATTTGTTGTTTTTGATTTTATTGGAGAGATAAACAGGAGGACACATTACGAATGCAGGCTTCCGAAGTGAAGAAATCCAACTCATATTAGTCTTGTGCTCTTTTATTCAGAAAGTATTTTTAATGGCTTTGTAGCAGGATTTGCTGGATTAGGAGTAATAGATGTCTCTATAAAATATGCCTCCTCAATTTCTGTGAAACATACATCGCCCAGACAGACTTGTCTAATCTCATCACCAGGAACCCCAATCTTTACAGAAAAACCAAAATCAGCAGGATTTTCAATAATTTTCTTGGCTATTGTCTTTGCTACTGGAATATCATATCTGAGCTTCCCTATTATATACCAACCTCTCTCATCCACATAAGTCTCCTTATCCTCGTGTTTCTCGAGTAGAACGCCAATTTGCGTAGAAGTATGATCCCACATGAGATTTCTAAACTCTTCTGGTGTCTGCTTAAAACTCTTAAATATAGATTGCAATGCTTTTTCTGAAATTCGCTCTTGAACAGCATCTATATCAGAAGTGGCAGCATATCCACCAACTATTAGCTCTCGCTGGCTCTTCTCAATAATCTCCATGCCTTTTTGAGACATGCGGAATATCTTAACTGGCTGGCGAGGAAGAAGAGCAAGAGAGAAAAGCGGTATATAATCAGTGTAAGGCCCATAATCATTTATTGTAATATGTAGATATTTTGGTGTCTCATCGTATGGGATATTGAAGTGTGAAGAAAAAGCTCTGAATAACCTAAAGAGAATAGCCTCTGTGAGAGCAGGCGGAAAATCGCCAGCTCTTATCACAACATCTACATCATTTCCTTCACCTCGCACCACGGTTCCGCCGACAAGATACACTAGCTCACGAATAAGCGCTGGCTTATTGAAGCACTCCAACACATCTTCTAACTTGAAAGTCTTGCCTGTTTTCTTTCCTCCTGAAGGCACTGGAAGAAATCGTGAATCTGACATCTTCAGATTAATTCTTTAAGCTGTTCCAGACTTATCCGTTTGCCTAGGCGAGTTCTTACATATCTCTCTTCTCTAACCTCCTCCCTATCAAACCTCTCGTAGCCATCTGGAAATTCTAAACCCAAATCCTTATAATCCTCTTCACTAATGCTCTCCTTTGAAATCCATCCTTTTTGATAAAGCCACCAGAAACTTTTTCGAAGGATTTCAGCATCTCCGATTAATCCTGTAAATCTCTTCATCGCTCTATGGCTCTGTATATGTAACTATCAGTTTTACATAATCAGCTGTCATATTTGCATCAAGATTAACTACTCGTGCTTTTATATATTTAGGATCTGGCAGAATTGCATAGGTAGTTCTTACTGTTTGATTGCTTGCGACAGGAATATCAAACTGAGCGTAAGGCTCCGTGTCATACTCAGAGTTGTTTGGCGAGGAAACTATTATAGCTCGTATATTATGAGAAGCGTTCTCTCTGAAAAAAGCCTGGGCTGTAACAGCGCATTTTACAGCGTTACCAAGATTAGCGGGTCCGTATAAATCACTCGTTGTATTTGGATTAAGATGCGCTATCTCTAAAATTGTAGTTATATTCGTTTGCATTTTTAACTATTTAAATTTTGCCTTAAGTATCTTTAAATTTAACAACTCTCTATAAAGACTTGCGGTTTATCCTCTGTCCAATTAAGCACGCATACCTTGTTCGGAAAGCGAGAGGTAGCAACGGAGTAATGATTTTTAAGAAGTTCAATTTCCGAATCAGAGAGAATACGATTCCAAACTCGTGCATACTCCATTAAAAACGGGAAATCAATGGTGAAATCAGTAGAATCTATGGCTAATCTAAGAGGCTCGTTCTCTGGATTAAAATCAGTATGATTGGATGAAATAGCGGAACTTGTATTTGTGCCATTTACCCGAAGAGATATATAATTACTCGCAAACAACCCCACAACATGATACCAGGTATCACTTGTTAAACCGTAAACCCATAGGGCTTTACAATCGCCATTACAAGTCTGAAGTTTAATGGAACTTCCACTTATTAAAATAAATGTTCCAGTATCAGTTTCTGCATCGTTGGTATTCATTATGTAGCCCCAAGGAAAGCCCTGCCATTTTATAAATAGCTCCCAGGTGAACGGAGCGCTATTAGTTATAGAGCGATAAGGCATTTCACCACCGCCGAATTGGAACCCGCTCCCTGGATCCATTTCTGTTTTAAAACCTATATCGAAATAGGCTGGAGTTTTATTTTGGTAGAAAGGCGCAGTCCATACTACTTTCCCGTGCCAATTAGAACCACCGCTGTCATAAAGAGTAGAGTTAGAAGGATGACAAAATCGCCACTCAGAATATAATCCATCCAAAATACTTAAGGCTACCGCCGAAAAATTAGAATAATCAATATTTGAGCTTGGTTCATAATTTACTTTAATGGTGACAGTTGAATTAGCTGGCAGGGACGGGATTTGAATAAAAGCCTCTCCAAAGACACCATGATACCATTCGCCTAAAAAATAATTTAATAAACTATTTTCTAAACTCCGAAATCGAAGATTATTGCCCTGAGAATGAATAGCCGATGAGAAAGAGAAATTTTCTTGGGTAAATCTGACATATACGGGCCAATTACTTAAATCAAAGGAATTTGGATTATAGATATAAATATAGCCTATTGTGATTTCTGGAGGCCCAGCGGGAGCGGCTCTACGTTCGCCCATGTATTCAAAGGAAACTATTACGGGCATCTCAATATATTAATGCTTCTCCTCTTGACACTCCTGCTTTATCAATATGATAGAGCTTGCCTGCTCTGTAAAGAAATCCCTTGTAAGAGTCAAATACACTGTCAGGCGTAAGCTTGCCTTGCCAAACTCTAAATCCGCTTATTTCAGCGGATCCCGAGTTCAAAGATAAAACTAGCTTTCCTTGTCCGCCGTAGCCTGAATAAGCCAGCGTCATATATTCCGAGCCACAATACTCGTTTTGAAATGCAATATGCAATTTTATTTTGTCGGATGCCGAGCGAACTAGTCTTGCGAGCAGTAAATGATATTCATTAAGGGGAAACTGTGTATCATGAATTTCAACGAATTCACAAGGGCCCACGTTCGCTACTGCAAAGGGATAACCGTCTGGATCCATATAAATTCCCAGTTGAACGGTCCCATTTGTTTCCTTTACCAAAATCGGGGTAGTTTCATTTGGAGCTTCTATTAATTTAATCCATAAATCCAGCTCTATATCCTCTCCGACACTAATGTTCGCTTCAACCTTCGTAGGTGGGCATTTCCAAGCTGGACAGCCAAAGAAACTTTCCCTTATCACCTGTGAGCAGAAAACATCTGCTGTGATGTTACCAATACAATCTTGTGATTTGCTTCCATTCAAGCAGGGTGCGTAGGCATGATAAATTTCTCGCTCATCATCTCTTATAGTATAGTTCAAAAAACCGCTCATTGGATTTCTGGCTAAGCCACCTTTGTAAAGTAAATATCTTGGAGGTGCCTCTTTTTCTGTCTGGTAAAGAATAATCCAACCACTCTGATTTTCTGCCTCATAATTTATCGTGCTAGCTATCTTATAAAAACCAGAAATATCAACAATCGCTAAGCTGTCACCTTGGTATCCTGAGGGGAAGTCAAAGTTATTGCTGGAAAGATTAATAAAATAATATCCTGCTTCTCTTCCAATACTTATATTCTTTTTCGCTGTCCAACCTAAAAAATGAAAACTCATCCCTCTTTCTCCTCTTCGTTCGTCCCTCTGTCAAAGAAGATTATCTCTTTTCTATCGCTGTCTATAATTTTACCATCACGCAAAAGTTTATATTCAGCAATTACTTTTAAAGGTATCATAGCTCCCAATAGAAGTTTCCACTTCCTAATAAATCATGTATATCCCACTGATGTTTCGGAGGATAAGTAGGTGTAGCGAATATTCGATAGGTGTTGGATGGAAAATTAATTAAAAAGAAATCCCCGAAATAAATTGGATCGTTTTGCACTACAAATTTAACTTTATCAAACCACCGTTCGCTTTCGTTATCCCAATAAGTTATCGGATAATACCAGTAGTCTTTATTTCGACAGAAATAGCCCTCCCTCATACTCCAATAGGCTGTGTTCCATTGTGAACTCTGCCAAACCCCGAAGCCGCAGCAATAGCTCAGTTCCGTTTGGGAATGTCCATCCCAATATTTCTTAATCTCTACGCATTCTAAATCCGTTTGAAATATTTTATGGAGGCTGTAGCTAGCATTTTGTCCCCTCCAATTAATATATAGATTAATTTCAGGGTCGGTGTCGGGAAGCAACCAAAATGCGAACCCGAAGAAAATTTGATCTCCCGAAGAGTGAGCTGAAAGATTATTTATTTCCCAGTAATCGCCATCTTCCATATAAATAGCGTATCTGCGGCCCGAGTATATAGTATAATTATGACTGCTGGAAATGACGCCAGTTTTATTTTGCAGAATTTCCACCACTAATCCGTTTATATAAATGAGAGCTGCATTTGTTATGTATTCTCGTTGCAGAGCTCCTCGCTGCTGAATGTATAATAATCTCTCCTTTTTACTATGAGGAATATAAATACCTTTAGCGGAATTTCCGAGAACCGAGGACGTGTCCGACGGGTATCTTAGTGGAAGGTCATCATCTTCTTTATAAATTCGCAAAGAGCCGAAATACTCACTGAAGGAACTAGCTATAAAGAGGTCTTTTGCGGAGAGAATGGAAGGATCCCGCAATATAATTAAAAAAGTTTTATCTCGATTGCTTAGGTTATTGGTAGTAAGCAAGCGACCTTTATAGAAAATGGTTGGCTGACTTTCCACTTTTGTTCTTGAGATAATCATTTTTAAAACTTGTTTTTCAAAAACTGTAAATCCGCCAAAGCAATGTTATATTCGATTTCTAAAATTTTTAAAAATTCCTCGATCTTAAAATCAAGGAATGCATACAGAAATGCTTTATCAATAGGTGAAAGCTGGCTTCTGTTTGTTAGTAATATCTCCGTTCCATTCTTTCTTCTAATCCTGAGATCTACATTGAAGACAAAGCCGACTGACATCCCATTAAGGCTGAATTGGAATAACCTGCAGCGTAATTGAGAACTGTTCTCCCGTTCCCAAAATTACTGGATCAAATGTGCATCTAAGCAGACAGCTAGTTGTTTGATTCGATGCATTTACGGAGACCGCAGCCTCACAAAGTTGATTTGATGGCAGATCGTTATATTGAAATACATTTGACCACTGCGCTGCATAGGAGTTATTCTCCAGAATTCGGTAGCTAGCATTGCCGTCTTTGAAGCAGGTCTCATCTCCTAAAAGATGCTCTTGTGTTGATTGATTCACCGCTGTGCTGTCGTTTCCCACTCCTATTCCTTTATATGGCTCACCAAAGCCCGTCAATAATTTTGTGATATTCTCTTTGCCTACATCCAAAATAGCTATAGACTGCAGAGCCATTTTAACAATTTATTATTTAGTTTTTAATATCGTTAGCCGGAAAGCTCAATATAGGTTCGGGGCCCTTTTGGATCCATAGGACAATAAGCCCAAATTCTTCTGTCGTAGGCCGACCATCGGCAAGTTATTTTAATTGTAGCGGTGTGATTTTTTGGCAGCATAATCTCAATTGAGCCAGTCTGGTTTTTTGGCTTCATAAATTCATTTGATGCCTCATACCAACAGTGATGAGGTCGTGTTGCTTCGGCTCCTACCCGCACTTTTAGAAAACTTAAAGGACCTTCATGCCACACTTTAAACCAGTTATGCCAATAGTTTCCTGTCCATAAACGATATAATTTCGGAGGATGCATGTTAGCTTGTGGAATGAAACAAACACCGAGAGCTATTTTACCTGATGAAGGCACCACATAATAATTGCGGTTATCTGATAAAAGAAGACCATAAATGGTCATATTCCCACACCCCCTAAATATATTTCTCGCTCTTCTCCACAGCAGTATAATTGAGCTTGGAGCCAAGCTTCTCGCTTTCCTGTTTTTGTTGGACAGAATCTTATTTTTATGCTGGATGTTTGGTTAAAGGGCACTATCACTGGGCTTTCGGTTAGAATCTCAAAATCCCTTGTATCTCCTCTAAGCGCAGGAAAAATACGAGCCGTCAGAAGAGAAGTATTTATCACTACAAATTCGACCACGGAGCTATTAGAGCCGACGGCGACTTCACCAAAATAATGAGAGGTATTAAAAAATGAAATATTATGCGTGAAAATTTTTTCTATTGTCTCTTCAGGAATTACGCCACCACCACGAAATAATACAAATCTTTCGCTTCTGAGATCAAAAAATAAGCCTCTTAAACCCGCCATTTCACGGAGGAGAAGGTGACCAATTCCAATCCCAAGATCTCCATTTGCTTAAGCCTGGATCCCCAAAAAGCCAATAACAGTGATCGTCGAAGCCAAATTCACCCGCAGTCGGCAAGGGACCCCGTTCTCCTGTATATAAATTTAAGCCTTCGATAGCTGCACAATGCCATTGTTCGCATTTACAATAATTTGAAGTTAATACCCATTCTTTATGCCAAGTCGCTGCGAAAAAACATCTTGAGAGTGTCTTTAAAACTTTGTATTGTTCATAATCGTCAGAAGCGTAAAAAGCTATAGCGTGGTTACAGAACGTGCCTCTGCTCGGTATTCGCTCAACCTTCGTTATAATAACTATATCATTATAAGAATTTTCTGAAATTGTTGCAAATCTTAAATAGGACGATAAGCTAATCTCTTTAACAAAATCTAAATTCGCAGTAAAAATATAAATTTTATGCCCACTTTCATTAATAAGCCAATATCTGCCAAAGACATCCCGTGCTGCATAATCCACTGGGCCAGGTGCATCCACGATAGTATCAATGGAGCCACCAGAATTAGGAATCAGAAGAGCAATACGCTCATCATCCGCAATAAGTATGCGGTTTATCGATCCGTCCCAATATAGTTGAGTGGGATACAAGTCAAAATCATAAATTATAATATCTTCTGTTGTTAAATTATTGGAATCCCAGAATATTTCAGCAATTTTGCCTGGATGGACATAAGCATAAACTGAAATTTTACGGGTAGCATATTTGGGCCCCAAAGTAAAAGCCTGTCTGTCATCATTGTGCTCTGGCAGCTCGATGGTTTTACAGCCGCTTAGGCAACTGGCGCAGTTTTTTAATTTATTCCTTTCGCAAATCCAATCTCGGCCAAAACAATCTCTAAATACCGTTTTATGTGTGCGGACGCCTGAAAACCATATTTCTCCCCAATACCAATTATCATTCTTATAATGAAAGCATTTCGCTAAACTGTCGCAAGCCGAACCCCAATATACTGCATACCAATTACCGCTTGTAAAGTGTGTCGTATTTACGGGTATATCGTAGCCCTTAGCTTTAAATTGAAGAGTAAAATCAGGCTGACTGCTGCCTGCTAATATTTTAATTTTTATTTCAGCATACGCCTGGTAAGTTGAATTAGGGCAAACCTGCACGAAAAAAGAGTGATTTTCATTCACGCAGACTCGTGAAAAGCTTTCATTAAGAATACTCCAAATCTCACAGTTAGATTTATTTTTAATCTCTGTATCAATAAAGCACGGAAAATAGCCCTCATTTGTAAAAACAACAGTCTTAGCTTCATGCCAGGGATACGCAGAAAAATTAAAGATAGTAGCGTTTAATTCTAAACGACAATCGACGCCACCAGCTCGCCGAAATATTGCATATCTCCCATCATTAGTCTCCATAAAAATTGACCGCATCGTAGCAACCACCTGTGTCAGTTTCAATTACAGAATTATTTAATGATTATAATAGTTTCACTCGTCTTACTATCTGTCCAGTAGAAAGAATGCGAATATCAACTGAGCCATCTGGATTGAAGCTAATTATTTCGCAAGGGGTGCTTGCTGTTGCAGCTCCAGCTCCAGTGTAGGCTTTCTCCTTCCAGAAAGATCCTGGTAATGCAAGACGAATAGATTTTAGAATTCGCTCTTGCACTGCCTCACTTAATCGTCTGAAGGGGTTCTCACTTTCAACATAAGGATGAGATAAGTCATCAAACTTAGCGGCGTAAATTTCAGTTTGAGCTTCCTCTCCAGCCTGAGCTCTGTGTATTATCTTATATATTCGCCATGTTGTATTAACCTCCTCGAAGGCGTTCTCAATTTTTATAATATCACCTGGTCTTAATAAATAACCACCTTTTCTTTCTGGAAAAGAGCGGAGAACCAGTCGCACCTGCCCTGTTGATTCCTGAAATCTTTCAAGTAGAATATTTGCCCAAAGAGAGGCATTTAGAGGATCTTCTAAATCTGGAAGTTCATAATTAAATTCCCGTGGTCTCCAATGTTTCCAAGTTACCATGTGGCTTTCCGATTGTCCGAAAAAATAATTCCATTCCGAATCTGAAGAATATATTTTTACTCTGTTATAGCGCATCTCTCTTCCATAATAGCCTCGGAGCTCTATTGAAAGAACATCCTCCCTTGCATCTACCTTTGTTATATCATCAAATACATATTTTTTCGCCCATTCTGCTGTATAAAATCTAAACTCATCCCAATCAAAAGCCCAATGAGGAGTGGTGAATGCCACCATATTAAATTTATCACAAATTTGAGCAATTGCTTCCCATTTAGTAGTTCTTGCAGGCGAAAACAAAAGCATATTATAAGAATATTCAGAGCGCCAATTTGGAACTTCAGAGATCCAAGCAGGCTCACATCCAGTGATGCTTCGCCAGCGACTTCCTCCCAGCCAATCTCTTATATATGATTTCGGATTGGGAGTTTCACCAGGTATTACCATCGCCGTGGATTCATTTATATATTGTTGAGTGAGATACCACCCCGAGGAAACCGCAGTAACCGAAATCCTTAAATCATTAGGCGGGGAGCCACGAAATTCTTTCGAAAGCACACGTCCCGAAAATATTCGTATTCGCCAGGAGCTATCGTATTTAGCCTGATTGATTTGAATTTCATCATCTTCGCTGGGCGCTTCCCCTATATATTCTAGGCGGGCTATCCTATACGGCCTTCCCCATTCTGCTTCGACTTCATAGGAGAGCAAGTCAAAATTTGTCATGGCCAATTAATAGTGTAAATTTTCTTATATGAGAAATAGGGCTGCATTAGCTTATCATAGAAATACAAGTAATATCCAACTGGATTCATCAAAGCAAGAAGGAGAAGAAGACGAGTATAAATGAAGCCGAATTCAAATGAAGGCATAATGCTAATTGTCTCATGCCATTTAACAGAGCCAAGATACCTAAATGGACAAATGAACCATTCTGTTTCTGTATATCTTCTCCACTCCCCATAAAATATATTAAATAAGAATTTTTTATAGGCAGCAGATAGAATCGGTGCATAATTACTATTAAGATACAGGAAAATGCGAGGCCTAAAAAATTTTTCGTAGCTTTCGTGAGCGGATGGAATAAAAGTCATTGAGTATAAAATAGCTCCCGCAGCCCAGGCTGGTTGTAAATTTAGAAGTCCTCGAAAAAGGCCATATTTGTGAATGCTATATACAAGCAGGCTGTGTAAAGCTATTTTATAGGTAGGATGGTAAAGGAAAGGCACTTTTATTCCAATGAGACAGTGCGGAAGCTCAGCCACTATCCGCTCCTTTTCCCTTGCTGGAAAAAAATAGAAGCTTCTAATTTTCTTAGCTAAGTTGCTCCATTTAATGGCCCACAATAGACAACTTTCTTGTTGGCATAGACTATAATAAACTAGCTCCCTATTATGAATAACAAATAATGGCTCCAGCATCCGCAGTGGATTATCTCTCTTCGGGCTGGGATAAAAAACAGCTTGAGCAGTCAGGGATGGCATTATGAGACACCCAAAATGAGTGTAATGTCTAACCAATCATTATTATTTTGAAATTTGATAGTATCGCAAACCGCACGCAGAAACATATATCCTGAAGTATTTGAAGCATTTCTAAATATACCGATTTCCCGAATATCAAAATTAATATCTTGTGCTGAGAGAGAATAATTAAATTGAATATAGCCCTCTGTTTTATTATAGAGAGGTGTCAAATTTATATAATATTTATTTGAGCCTAATAAATCGGCATCATCCACAGAGGGATGCTGTCCTGAATCACCAAAACCCACTGCGGATAATGTCCAGGCTGTTCCGTTTATTAGGGCGGATACTAAATTCTTTCTACCTTCACGGGTTATTACTGCACTCCGAATCATTCTATTTCACCTGATACAAATGTTAATCTAAATTTATACCAGATTGTATGGTTAG
>Ga0190309_1000183_pt1 | contig 19149 bp, 15 predicted proteins | sample 48700767_MG_FD_161656 | JGI IMG/M metagenome (GOLD analysis project Ga0190309, IMG submission 161656) | Hydrothermal vent sediment bacterial communities from Southern Trench, Guaymas Basin, Mexico - 4870-07-6-7_MG | ecosystem: Environmental > Aquatic > Marine > Hydrothermal vents > Sediment ... | reverse complement strand
CTAATTATGTCTATGTTGCGGTTAAAGGCTTCTTTCAACTCTGTTAGGGTTGTTTTGTTCTTTTTTAGAGATAATAAAAGGTCAGAAATACTGGACATTTAATCAACCCCACTTGACACTAGGATAGTTAAATTCTATAGCTATATTGCTCAATGATAATTATAACTGTTTACCTTTTATGAGTAAAAGTAGTGTTAATTTTAAACGATTCAAAACATGCGTGAGCTATAAATTGTTGTTAAACTTTAATGTAAAGGTAAGATTTCTTTAAAGACATTAACCTAAATGAATACGGGAGAAAATTTTTATTTTGTTAGGAATCCTGTTACTATTAGGTTTATGGCTTCTTCTTCTGTTAGTCCTCTGCTTCTAAGATATAGCAGTACTTCTTCGGAGATTCTTCCTATTGATGCTTCATGTGTTAACATTACGGTTTTATTTCTGCTAACGAGTTCTGGTATCAAATCTATGTAGGAAGAATCACTTAAAAGAAGGCCTTGACAATCTAGATGTCCAACTGCTTCGTTTCCAAGCCCTAAAATTTTACTTAAAGCTTTCACATAGCTACTGTCTCTTCCCACGAATCTTAATTTTATTTCACCGCGACTCTTAGCTCCGGTTAGGCTGAAAACTTCCTTTGTGGTAATATTGCTGTTTTCTGCGTCTACTGCCGTGGTAAGGCTAAATGACGCGTTATCGAGTAGTTCCGCTTTTGTGATTATACTTAGTTTTTTGGGAGCTTCTAGGCTTCGATAATCGTATTTAAGACGTGCATGGGGGTGAAGCAGAACATTTAAACTAGTTATTACGGTGTCTCTTTTACCCCATCTGTGTACATGTTCGATGTTTAATTGCGATTTCTTTTTCAATACGATTTTAGTGAAACCCGTGTGGCTACCTGCTAGGTCTGGGAGTTCTGCGGCGCAAATTGTTCTCAGGGTTGCTTTGACATTTTCCTCGAGAATTAGGAGATTTGCTGGTTTCTGCTTTGTCCCTGGGCTTGCAATTAGAAAACATCCGGAAAGAGGAATCTTTATAGTTTCTTTGATCCACATGAAGTAGCCTTCAACGGGTTTAGGAATATGTTCTTTTATCCATGGGTATTTTTTGATTGCATCTGTTATTTTAAGGATCTCAACATTTTCGATTGGAAGAATGTTTACTTGGTGATCTCTTTGCAAATAGTGGTGTTCTTCCTCTACATTCGCGGCATTTTTCATATCCTTCGGTTGCAATAACTTTCCAGACATATCTCCAATCACCTGAACAAACAATTTCCCCATCTACCATAACATGAGCGACATGAGGCTCAAGGAAATGTAAGATTTCTCCGCGATGGGTTATTATTAGAAGAGAGGTTTCACTATTGAGGAATTCATCCTTTATGAGAAAAGTTATCTTTCTTAAATTTACTAGGTCAAGCCCAGAATCTAGTTCATCTAAAATTAGAAATTTTGGTTTTAGCGATAAAACTTGTAAAAGTTCGGATAGTTTCTTTTCCCCTCCAGAGAAGTTTACATTAACTTCTCTCTCAAGGAGTTCCTCCACCATGTTGTTTAGCTTCGTCTTTCCGATTAACTCGTCCATCGGTACTTTAGAAATTTTTTCAAGTAGTTCTTTTAATTTTACATTTTTAATGGCAGGGGGATCTTGAAAAACCATTGTGATTCCAAGTTTAACCCTTTCTTCCATTGGAAGATTTGTTATGTCCTTTCCTTCAAAATATATGGTTCCAGAGGTGACCTTATATTGTGGAAAACCCATTATAACTTTTGCTAATGTAGATTTCCCCGTGGCGTTTGGCCCAAGGAGGGCATGTATAGTTCCTTTTTCTATTTTCAGGTCTACATTCTTTAATATCTCTTTATCAAGATATTTAACGGTAACATTTTCTATTTTAAGCATTTAAATGCCCCCGGTCCGTTGTAAACCGTGAACTTCACGCCGCGCAGCCCCAGCAATTTAGGAATAGTTAAATGAGTTGAAATTTAAATATCTCGGTAACTTTCCTCAATTCGAGAAATTCAATAATTATGTTTAAAGTTCACTATAGTAAATTAGAATGTCTTTGCATCTTTAATTGTTGTTCTCGGAAAGCTTATGTTTAGTTCACAGCATAGTTACTTTTCTCTACTTAAATAAGGTTAAAATCATCAACTTAACGTTATAATTGCAAATAAAGGACACGTAGTTGAATACTTGGTACATTTAAAATGCTTTTGAAAACTCTAAAATTTAATTTTACATCATCAGTAGTTATGTCGGGAAACATCACCGCTACAAATCCCGTGACGAAAACGAGTTCCGTTACGATTTATACGGTGATTTTCAGATACTATTATAGCTTACTGTAAATTTCATAACACCGACCGTAAAGCTAAAACCTACGAGTAACAATAGGTGTAAGGGAAACTACTGGAACACCCATTGGATATCTCATTGGTTCAGCTAACCCGCTTAAACTACATGTCATAGTGCTTTTCAGCTAATACCTAATTATGAGAAGGTAACTGTTGGTCCTTCGGGATATTTTGTAGCTTATAGCTATTGCTATGACTGTGTCTGCTACTATATCCCAGTTCAATGTGACACTAACAGTTGAGATTGGAAAATCGCTTTTGACTATTTAACTGACTACTTCAAAACTTCTCTTACAGCCTATAAATATGGTATTCTTCAAGGCTTCAAGTGAGATTACACTGCTTGCAACACTTCGCTCCATCTTATAGTATTTAAGAAACCGAACTATCACATTTTTCGGGGTTAAGTGCTGTTTCATAAGTTTTCTCGCTGTGCAGTAGTTTGAGGTAGAAAGATTTTTAAGGTTTCCCTAATAAAATTAGGTAAGCCTAACATCGGTGGTCAGCATGTCCGACCAACCATTACATGCCATAAAAGATCACGGAGTGATAACTCGAGTGGAAGGAGGAATAAAGGATCTCAGACGCCTTGCCTCGCTTGGTCTTGCACCGGGAAGAAAAGTGAAAGTCCATGTAAACAGCAGTGTTATGATTATTGAAGTTGATAATTCGGTACTTGTACTCGATCGACAGTTAGCGTCAAAGATTATGGTAGGTGTCCAACATGAGGATTAAAGTGGCGTTGATTGGTCATCCTAACGTAGGTAAGTCTGTGATCTTTAACAATCTAACTGGACTGAACGCTATAATATCCAACTATCCAGGTACGACTGTTGAGGTTTATAGGGGGAGCATGAAGTGGAAGGGGTTCGTCATCGAGCTGGTGGACACTCCTGGCACTTACTCCATGACACCTGCAACACAGGCTGAAGAAGTAACCCGAAGAGTTATTCTCGAAGAAACACCTGACGTAATAGTTCACGTCGTTGACGCTGTCAGTATAAAGCGACACCTTTACTTAACGCTTGAGCTCTTAGAAATAGGAATCCCATTAGTACTAGTAGTGAACCAGATTGACAGGGCTGAGGCCTTAAGAATTAATGTCTTAAAGGAAGAGTTGGAACGTCTCCTCGGCATCCCAGTTATTACATGTGTGGCTGTGAAGGGAGTGGGCATGGAGGCTCTCTTAGATAGCATTGTAGAGTCTTGTAAATGTAGGACATTAGCCCACCCTAAATATTCTAAAAGTCTTGAAAAATATCTGAGACTTGTTGAAACAGCACTTAGGGAGAAACTCCCCCATAAACTTAAGCGCTTCAGTAGATTCATAGCGGTACAGGTAGTTCTAGAAGATGAAGGATTTAAAGACCTATTAAGCCTCATACCTGAACATTTGAAAGCAGAAATATCTAAATACGGTAGGCAACTCATTTTAGAGCGAGCAGAGAAAGCGGACAACATTTATAGGAAAGCTGTCAACACAGAGGAAGCAGAACACACCAGGCTAAGTAGGATTGACTATATTTCAGTGAAACCCGTTTTTGGGATAACTGTTATGGCCGCACTCACACTAGCTGTGACATGGACGTTACTCGGACTGATACATGAAGTAGGACATAGGATCCCAAATATACTTTACCGCGATTTTTACGAGCCCTTCATTAGAAATCTCGTCGAAAGATTGGTTCCTGAGGGTCCAGTTCGCTACGTGCTTATTGGAGAAAAAGCCGGTATCTACGGTTCACTAGGTTTACTGACCACAGGTGTGTTCTTTGTATTCTTCATGATACTTCCAGCGCTCATAGTTCTTTACTTTATTCTAGGAGTACTTGAAGACGCAGGATTCCTACCGAGACTGTCAGTTAGCTTTCAAAAACCACTTCGCAGAGTAGGGATGTCAGGAGACGCTGTAATGCCTTTAATGACTGGTACTGGTTGTAGCATCGTTGGAGTGTTGTCGACACGTATACTTAGGAACGATAAGAATAGGATGATAGCTTCATTCTTACAGGTTTTAGGAATCCCGTGCATGGCGCAGCAGGTAATGATATGGTATGTTCTTGGCGAATACGGATTACCGTACATTCTTGCGCTTTATCTCCTCATGCTTCTTGTTGTTGTGGCTGCAGGACTAGCCTTAAATAAGATTATACGTGGTGAGGGTAGTATTATTCTGCTAGAGCTACCTCCATGGAGAAAACCGCAGTTAAGGAACTTGTTAAAGAAGACTTATGTAAGGGTGCTGTCTTTCTTAAGGAGTGGAGTTCCCCTCGTCTTCTTGGGGATAATCCTTGCAAACCTCACCTACTATACGGGGACAATAGCTATGGTCGCAGAATTTTTCAGCCCGTTAATGTCAGGCTTACTGAAATTGCCCAGCGAAACTTGTGTTGCATTAATAATTAGTACTTTAAGAAAAGATGTTGCAGTTGGTATACTAAGGAAATACGAGCTGTCTCCGTTCCAAATGCTGAGAGCAGTAACCGTGATATCGCTTACTTTCCCATGTATAGGGTCATTTGCAATTCTACTCTCTGAGTTTGGAGTGAAGCGAACACTGGGAATGGTATTCTTGATGTTTTCGATTTCCTTAGTAGTAGGATCTCTTCTAGGACTCCTATCATCCATAGTAGGCACTTAACGTATTGAAAGGCTACCGTAAATAGAGGGTCTAACAACGCCAAAATTAGTATTATGCCGTTACACGTTGCCTAAAGCCAGGATACTAACCATTATTTTACAGCGTAGTAAAGTTATTTTCATCCACGGAGTATCTAATTTGAGTTAAAATTTAAACGCTTGCCAATTCTGTTTCTTTATGAACCGCTTACGATTCAAGTAGAAATAGTTATTTGTTGGTTTACCGACAACGTGATACGTTGAACCGAATTTTAAAGTCTTGTTGGTATTTGATCCAACTCTTTAGATAAGAAAATAAAGATGTGTTTTACCGCCTCTATTATTTGATTAATTTTAATTTATTAGTGTACCACAAGTTTACGTTAGAACAGCTTGAATTTTAGTAGGGAATAAAATTGAGTCATTTTATTTTGGGTCTTCACCCCTAAGTGCTGTCGGATAGGGTTAGAAATTTTCATTGAAGTAGCCAAAAATTATTTATGTTTTCTTACATTTTGCTGTTAGATATTGTAAAAGTGGTAGTGGATTTACTTGGAGGAATTCTATGGAAAGAAATGTTTTTGTTCTCTCAATTACAGTTTTTTTAATCGATCTTATATCTAGTTCTTGGTATATGGTTATTCCTCTTTACTTGGAGGAGTTAGGAGCATCAACTATTGCTATCGGAGTTTCTTTTGCTTTAATAAGTATAGGTTGGTACTCGCTACAGTTTCCAGGCGGTTTACTCGGAGATAAAATAGGTAGGAAAATTCTAATAGTACTTTCCACTACCATATTTCTTCCATGCTATTTTATGCTAAGTATTGCACGGGTATGGTGGATGGCAACACTAGTAACGACTGTTTTTTGGGCTTTTAGCGGTCTGCAGTACCCTTCTTTAAATTCGACGATAGCTGAATCCGTTGCTAAAAAAGACTGGGAAATAGCTTTTGCAACATTTGTGTTTTTCAACAACCTTAGCTGGGCGATAGGGCCACTAATCGGAGCGTTCCTTATTCCCCTCTACGGGTTTCAACTCGTATTTTATTGCGGTGCAATCGTTAGCGGAGTATGTGCTGTCATTCAATTTTTATTTCTTCAAGAAACCATGCAGAAAAAATCTAAGGTAGAACATAAAATTTCTTTGGTAACGAATAGAAATATTGCATACTTTTTAACAGGTTGCTCCATATTTGGCTTAGCTTATGGGTTAGTTTTGCCTCTTATATCGCTATATGCCAATAAGCTGCTTAAACTATCATTTTTTGAGATTGAGTTAATGTTTTCTATTTCTCAGTTTGCTACGTGCATTAGCACATTTCCGAGCGGTTTACTGATCAGGAAAATTGGGAGCAAGCGTGGTTTTATAGTCTCGACTTTGGGGGCTTGTCTTAGTATTGCTGTGTGGATATTTTCGCCATCGTTTTTGGTCGCGGCGATCCTGTTGTCGCTTTTTTCTATTTTTGTATACTCTTTGCAGGATACATCGTATGGTTCTTTGGTGTCTAATATAACTGTCCCTCAGGTACGGGCTACAGTTCTCGGCGTGGCTGCTACAATCATTGGAATATCAAATGCGGTGGGATCAACAATTGGCGGTTACCTATGGGAGTTTTATGGTCCAGTTTTTCCTTTTCTACTTTGCGGAATTCTATCCTTCCCGTCAACATTCTTCTTACTTAAGGTTAAAATCTTGGATAAGGAACACGTAGTTGAATATATGTGAAAGAGGACACGAAGAGAAAGCTTTCTAAAATTGCTGGAGAGTTACAAGCGAAATTGGGAAGAAAAAGGTTTCGATGAGACTTTAAGATACTTAATTCGGGTTTATAAGTCTGGGAAAAAGCGAAAAATGCTTTTTGAACGTTTTTACAGAGCCTATCCCTAATGTGAGTTTTTGAGGATGCGTATAACGAACTTATCTCAGAGAGGGGAAGAGACGTTGGTCTTCTAGCCCTCGATGGTAGCGTGTTAATCGGACTTACATTGGTGAAAAAGGTTTCGATGAGCTTAAAAATGCCTTGCTAAATGAAACTGCGGTTGGATTGACCCACGAGTTAGCTGTTACAGAGCTACTCTATATTATTTGTAGAAAATCATCTATGAAGAGGGCTCTCGAGAAATTCAATTATCTTAAGTTATCTGGCTACATTAACATAGTTTCTATAAATTATTCCAAGAGACTCTATTTCATCTTCAATGCTTTTGGGTAGTCCCTGAATGCTAATATCGAGATTTCCTTTGATATCTTTAAGAACACCATAAGGTCCTTTATCCTCATAAGTTATTTTCACTTTCTTATTTCTGAATAATTTAGCAATTCGTAATAACTTATCGTCCTCCACAACAAGAACTTTCTCAAAGCCTTTGGGATCCTTAACAGATATTCTTCTGCCTTTTTCATCTACATTCAATATGATGGAAGAAAGTTCCTGCAAGATCAATCCCTCATGTATTTATTTTAAGGACCCCTTGCAATAATATAGCATTACAAAGAGAATTTTAATATTTCTGTACACTTACCGAGATAACGTTACCATTAGCTATAATGATCAAAATTAACAGCTTCACAACGTTTTGATCAATCGTTCCATAATTTGGAGAACCTCTTCCACCGTCTTTGCTGGATAAATCACATCTCGTCTTCTATCATCTATTCTCTTCCCAGCCAGTTTTTCTGACCACCCTCCAAACCCAATTACTCCTATTATCGGCTTATTATATATCCACGAATAACACATCTCTATTAATGTTCCAGCTCTTCCACCAATAGCAATAACTACATCCGCAGCCAATGGTACTATCGTGTTTCTCGCCCATCCCAAATTTGTCGGTATTGGAATATCTACGTATGGGTTAGCCTCCTCCTTATAAGCACTCGGTAAGATCCCTATCGATAACCCTCCGGCCTTCTTTGCACCCTTAGATACAGCTTCCATGATCCCTGTTCTACCTCCCGTTATAATGATGTAACCTTTCTTGGCAAGCTCTTCTCCCAACTTCTCAGCAAAAATTAATTCCTCTTTATTATAAACCTCAGAATCTCCGATCACACCTACGACTATTTTACGCATTCCTACTCCCTAAATTCTACAAATATGTTAATTAACAAGAAATACTCCAATATATCTCAATTAAAGATTTCCTAGACACATCATATTTGCCTTATCTTCTTTTATCATTGTTATCCGAAAATTGTGTCAAGGAACATCATTGCTGCGAATCCTGGAATAAAGCCAAATGTAGCTTATCGTTCATGTCCCATGCGGTGGCTTTCAGGTATTATTTCATCGATATAATAATTGATGATCTCCTTTGACGCTTTCATCTGCCACTACTAGATTTTTATTACTTTTATTAATTAGCAGAGAATTTTATATTTTGGGCGTTCCAATAATACCATTATTATGATATTATATTAGAAAATTAAATATCAAACTTGATGTTATCATTGATATCTGAAGGTAACATGTGTTAAGGTATTTTAATAGCTTCTTTTCAAAATATGTCGTACATTATATTTGCAAAAAGATTTAAATCAGAGTTGAAATTTAGAACTATAGTACGAAATCACTATGGTGATATATATGGGGCAATTGAAAATCAACGTAGATGATGAATTGCTTTTGAAATTTAAACGTATAGTGTTAGCTAGGCGTGGAAAACTTGAGATAAGTCGAGAAGGTAGAGAAGCCATTAAGCTTTACGTAAAAAAATATGAACATCTTCTACGAAATAATGTAGAGCTAAAGAAAGATCCACTTAACAAAATAATAGGGTTTATTAAATCCCCTAGGTCTGGTAATGCGCTTGTAGATCTTAAGAAACTTGAGGCTGGTGAACTTTGATTTTTATAGATGCCACTATATGGGTTGCTGCAATAGACTCCTCTGACGAGTTGCATGAAGATGGAAAAAGGACTTTAAGAGCCTTAATTGAGAGAAAATTATCTATGGCTTTAACCACCGACTATGTTCTTGATGAAACTATGACTATTCTTAAAAAACGTGGAAACCCGCCTAAGAAAATTATTGAAGCTATAAGAGCGATTATTGAATCGCCCATGGTAGAAGTAATATTTGTAGATGAAAAACTTTTTAATGAGTCTCTAAAAACATTTGCGAAATATGAAAAATTGAGTTTCACGGATGCTGTAACTCTCACAGTCATGCGCAAATTTGGAGTCAAAGAAATATTTACGCATGATACGGATTTCAACCTACCGAATATAGTTAGAAAAGAAAGACCACCATAATAAATGGCTAAAAGAGTAAAGTCCAATACTTAACGCATAATGTTATATGACATTTGCTCTGTGCTGCTGTTTTCGATGACTTTATAAATTCCTGTTTTTATTAGGGTTTTATGGAAACTATTGGTGTTTTATCTATTTTAGAAGGTAAACCATATAAAGTTGTAAAAAAGCTATGGAAAATATTTGAAGAGAAGTATAATTCCGTTGGTGTGCAGGTATTCAGTCATCCGAACATTACTTTTCAAGCCGGGGAGACTGAAAATTTAAAACAATTAAAGAAAGATTTTGAAATCTTAGTTAATGAAATTAAGCCTTTTGAAATAGAAGTTGATGGTTTTGGTCACTTTGATAAGAAAGTGATTTATCTTAAGGTTAAGAAGAACAGCGGTTTAATCGAGATAAATAAGAAAGTTAATGATTTCTTGAGATCTTATTGTTTTAAATTATTTGAATACTACACTCCTAAGAACTGGATTCCACATATCACATTGGCCATGGGCGATTTAACAAAAGAAAATTTTGAAATTGCTTGGAACGAGTTAAGAAACAAAAAATTTAGATTCAAACAAAGGTTATGTAACCTTTGTATTGTTAAATGGTATCCAAGTGGGAAAATAAAGATAGTTAAAAAATTCAATTTAAAGGGTGTAATTCCCTAAGTCGCAGGAACATTGCGTCAACAGTAGGTTAAAAGAGGGTTTCATTTTTCAAATTGTTTCAAAAGACTTTATGCGTATTATCAAAAACATCTTCAATAGTAGGCATAATGCATCGAACATATCTTTTTCGTGAAGCTAAAATATAGTAACTGAAGATTTAGAAGATTGGAATATTTCCATTTGTGGTTTAAACTGTGCTAAATGTGACATATATCGAGCTAGCCACGGCGACGATAAACTGCGGGATGAACTAGTGGAATAGTTTAAAAAGGAACGTAATGAAACCGTTAAACCGGAGCAAATAATATGTGAGGGTTGTAGAGGGCCTCTTGAACATCATTGGAGCCCTGAGTACAAGTTAATGCTTTGCGCGAAGAAAAGAGGGCATCAATATTGTTTTCAGTACGAAGATTTCCCCGAACGTTAATCTTCCTTTATATGTTTATTTGAAGGCTTAGAGTAACTTAAAGACGTTTTTAGTTCTTTTAGAAATTCCTGTGTAAATTTTTCTTTTTCTTCATAAAGTTTTTGTGCTTCTGGTAGATAGCAGTGAAATTTTCCGAGAAGGTTTTCCTCTATATATTTTATTGTTTCTTGTAGGGTTTGTCCTCTCAGTGTTCCTGTTATTAGAGATTTTACGATCATGAAGGTTTTTCCTCCCTCAATTAGATGAGCATCGTGTAGAATTTTTCCTTCGATGGTTTTTGGCTTAGCTTTTTTGTGTGATTCCCATGCAACTTGGATAATTTGCTTGATTCTTTGCTCAGATAGACCTTCCTTTCTCAAAAACTGTTTTACCGTTTCCTCGTATTTAGGTATCAGTCCATGTAGATATGCTCCATATGTTAAAAGTTCCTTATCTACATCATAGTTTTTGCTAAGTTTTTCGGCTTCTCGCAAAATTCTTAGAACATGAGAAAAGTTATGCATCATATCTTTGGCTTCGTAGTAAGGTTTTACAAACTTTTTAAGCTCTTCTTCATACATATAGTGCCTCCCCAAGTTTTGGGATATCTTTTATCAAATTATAATCTAATATTAATGATAAGAGTTTAGACTTATCTCTGAAATAATTGCTCTGGAATATCATTTAAGAATATTATGGGTTAGATAAGGAAGAGACCCTACTGATAAGTGTATGCTTTCCGACAAGAAGAATGCTATTGATATTACAATATTGGAATGGAATTATTTTTATAATAATTATTATTGTAATAATAATTATGAAGTTTTACAATCGTGAAAGGGAACTTGAAGTATTAAAAAATTTCTGGAATGCGAAGAATGCTTCTCTATGTATAATATATGGTAGGAGGGGTATAGGTAAGACATGTTTACTCATTAAGTTTTCCGAAACGGTAGATAAGGTAATTTACATCGGTATACCAGAGGGTGAATGGAAAATTATAGCGGAGTCAATTGCCCAGCAGTTATCTTTACCTAAATATTACGTTTTTTCAAGGTTTGAAGAACTATTGGAGTATTTTTTAACAATATCTTCGAAAGAAAAAGTGCTTGTTATAATCGATGAGTTTCAACGGATTGTAGACGCTATACCAGAAGCTTCCTCTATTCTTCAGCAATACTGGGACCTTAAACTATCAAATAGCTTCATAAAACTTATCCTCTGCGGCTCGTCTGTTGGAATGATGTTTAAGGAAACCTTGTCGCACAGTGCCCCACTTTATGGGAGAACTTCCTCGGTAATTCACCTTAAACCTTTTAAATATTTAGAGTTCAGGCAAATATTTGATAATTTATCTGAAAGAGATATTATAACACTTTATGCTATATTTGGTGGAACCCCATCGCATTTCAAGTTTATAAATCCGGAAGATCGTCTAGAAGAAAACATATTAAAGATTCTTGATCCGTCAATGTACCTTTTCCACGAGCCTCGTCTAATATTATCTCAAGAAACACGTTCACCTGAGAGATATCTTTCAATTCTACTTTCAATTGCTAAAGGGAAATGTTCTCATGTAGAGATTGCCAATGAAATAGGTATTAAAGCTACAAGTCTTCCCCAATATTTAAAGGTTCTTGAAGAGATGGACTTAATCGCTAGGGTAACGCCAGTTACGGAGGACGCTTGGCGAAGCAAACTTGGACGATACAAAATAATCGATCCGTTTTACAGGTTTTGGGCTAAATATGTTTTCCCTTTTGAGCATATGCTTGAGATCGGCGAAACGGATGAAGTTTTAAACAAAGTGATTAGTGATCTTTCGGAGATAGTTGCACCTATATTTGAGGACATTGTGCGTGAAATTGTCGCAAGAACTGGTATATTTGGCAAATTCTTGAAGCTCGGATCGTGGTGGAATAGGAGAGGAGATGAAATAGATATAGTTGGGTTTAAAAGAAACGAGGTATGGCTGGGTGAGATAAAATGGGGTAAGATAGGTAAAGAAGACGTACTCAAAGTAAAAAATTTCCCTCAAAAATTAAGAACAAAAGGAGAAATACATCTTTTTATAGTTTCAGGAAAAGATGCTTCAAAAACTGTTTCGAACCTTGCTAATGAACTTAACATAAAAATAATCACATTAAATAACATAGTAAATTACATTAAAAAATAGAAGGAAAACAAACCATTTAGCATTTTCATTCACCTATTATTCTTTTAACGAGCATGTCTAGTTTCTGTTTAAAGGTTACGGGATCTTTTGGAGAGATAATTATTTTCTCTCCCCCAGTGGTTTCTAAAATTAATGCTTTATGGTCGAACATGGTGGCATAGACTTTTACTTTTTCCATTCCTCCATTCATGGTAAATAAACCATATCTCAGACATCCTGGCATATTTATGCCTATAGCCTTAGATATTGAACGTTCAACTTCAGAACTATTCATGAGACTTACGTTTTTCAATTCTTTAAAAAATATTTTCTTTCGCAACAGTAAACCCTTAATGATAACACCGTCTTCATGTATTTCGTATCTAATTTTATAGGGGAGTATGGAAATAGCTAAAACACATAAAATGTAACACAGAAGCATAGGAGCAATAATCCATAGTAAGTTGCTTGGAATCACGTTGCTTCCAGGTGCTGAGGTAATTATAAAAATATATCCCAAGGATATGGGTACTGATACGAGTAAAACTAGTAGAGAAGCGTATTTTAATACCATTTTTATACCTGGCTGTGGAGGAAGTGAAATATATAAGCTCAATGCAATTCACCCACTAGAATATTGTTAAACGTTGTAAAATCGTTTCTATATTAAAAGAAGTAAATTTGTCCTTATAAGTTTTTTATGTCAGCCCTTTATTAAGGAAATCTATGTTTATGTCTGTTAGAAGTTTTTAGCAAAATTAAAAGTACGATCTAATTGTTTCTCTTTGATAGATGGCTTTTATGGTGTTATGAAGTTTTTCAGCCGTTAAATCTTGGATTTTATAATGTTTTGCCTCTGTTGCTTGTACTATGTTGCTAATATAATTTGGAGTAAAGTCGTTGTGAGAAGTGTCGACAACTAGTGTTAAAGCGCCTAGTTCTTTGATTTTGCGGCTGATTTCAACTATTTCATCTTTTATGTTTCCTCTTAGTGGAACATTTGCTTTTCCATCGGTGATTAAAACAACTAGTGGTCTTAAATGGTTTCCTTTAAGCTTTTCAAGTCTAATTATCTCTAAGGCTTTAAGCATTCCAGCAGGTAGTGGAGTTTTACCTCCTGTGGGTAGTTTTGCAAGCGCCTCTACTGCTAAATCTACACTATTCGTTGGTGGAAGAAGTAGTTGAGCCGAGTTTCCTCTGAAAGCTATAAACGCAACTCTATCTCTATGAATATAGGCGTCTTGCAGTAAAGCTAATGCTGCACCTTTTGCAGCTTCCATTCTTTTAAGGGCTGCCATAGATCCACTTGCATCGACAACTAAAACTATTAATGTAGATATTTTCCGGCGTCTAACTTTTTCTCGAAGATCTTCATCAGTTATCTTAATTACTTGGCCTTCACCACGGGATCTTTCCTTAGAGTGGATCGCAGCTGCTCGAATAGTTGCATCAAGAGCGATATCTACCGGTTTACCCTTTGGTAACGTACTTGAAATATATATACCTCTTTTCTCCGAAGATTTTATTTTCAATCTTCTACCGCTACGTGGTTTGCCAACACTCCATACTTTGTCTTCAATTTTGATATCAACTGGTCTCGGATCACCAATATCAAAAACCTGTTCTCTTGATGAGATACTTTCCTTGTTTAGTGTTTTCTCTGTTTCTTTTTGAATATTATCTTCTTTTTCGTCCTCTATTTTTTCAGCTATTTGTTGCAATTCTTCCCGTGTTAGCTGCGGCTTTTCGAAGGGATGTTTTCGCATTCTATGGGGTAATGCAAGTTCCATTGCTTCCAGCACATCTTTCTTAGTTACCTTTGTTCTTCCGTTGAAAGCGGCTATCGTTTTAGCTGTTTTTGTAATGACAATTATAGCTCTATTACTGACAGCGAATTGAGCACATATTTCTGCTATGTTGTGGAGAAGTGTATCACTTATTTGAACGTTTGGAAGAAGTTGACGTGCCTTTGCTATTCTGCTTTTCAGTTCTTTTTGTTCTTTTTCAAATTTTTTAATAAAGTTGAGAGGATCTGTTTCAAATTCCTCTACTCTTTTAACGATTTCCACTTGTAGTTTTGGGTCAGTTATTGGTTGAACTTCGACTTGAAGCCCAAATCTGTCGAGTAGTTGGGGTCTTAGTTCGCCTTCTTCAGGGTTCATGGTACCTATTAATATGAAGCGTGCAGGATGCGATACAGATATGCCTTCTCGTTCAACAATGTTTACGCCGCTGGCAGCTGCATCAAGTAGTATATCTGCTACATAATCATCCAAAAGGTTGACTTCGTCAATATATAGGATGCCTCGGTTTGCTTCTGCTAACAGTCCTGGTTCAAGAGCTTTTATTCCTTCTTTTATCGCTCTTTTTATGTCTAGTGTTCCGGCAACCCTGTCTACGGTGGCGTTTAACGGTAAATTTACGATCCTCACTTTTCTTCTTATAAATGGCAGCTTTTCACCTCTTTCATATCGCTCATAACATATGTCGCACATCTCAAGCGGGTTGTCTGGATTACAATTGAAAGGGCAACCATTAACTACCTTTATTTCTGGGAGAAGGTCTGCCAAGGCTCTGACCGCTGTAGATTTTCCTGTGCCCTTTTGCCCACGAATTAGAACACCGCCAATCCTAGGATTAATAGCATTAAGTAACAACGCTTTTTTCATTTTTTCCTGGCCGACTATGGCCGAAAATGGAAACACGAAACGAATATGGTGCGGCAACTCGATCATCCTCCACCCTTAACATATGTGCTTTCTTCGAGAATATCTTCCAGTCGGAGGTATTCTTCCTCTAGTTTTTCTAAGGTTTCTTTATCAGCTTTCCAATAGCCTCTTTTCTCGGCTTCGAGTAATCTACTTATAACTTTTCGAAGAGCCCATGGATTTTCCTTCTTAATTTTTTCTGATCTCTCTTTGTTGAATACTATGTTTTCTGCTACTTTGTTCCACATCCAGTCTTGAATTCCGCCAAGTGTTGCAGCTAAGCCGAGCATGTATTCAACTCTATCCGCGATTTTCGTTGCGCCGTTATAGCCGTGGTCAAGCATAGAGTCTAACCATTTAGGATTAATAATTCGGGTTACTACTCCTCTTTTCACCGCGTCCTCCGCGTTTTCAACTTTAATTTTTTCCCTTGTTGTGTCTGCAACGAGAACTAAAGGTTTACTGCCCTTAGCTTTTTCAACAGTTTTAGTTAATCCGCCGAGGAATTCATAGTAATGGTCTAAGTCAGTAATTTCGTATTCTACGGTGTCTCTGATCTGTGTAACCACATCTACGCTGGAAAGCATGAAGTTGAATAGTTCTTTTGCCTCAACGTTTCTACTTTTTTCTCCATATGCGAATTTCATGCTCTCTAAATAGGCTTGAATCAAGTCTGCCTCGCTTTTCCACTCAGAGCTTTCAATTAGAGATGTTAGGCTTGTAGCATATTGTCCTTCCGGCGGTCCGAAGATTCTGAATAGGGATGTTTCGCCGTATTTCTTTGATGCTTCCATTACGTTCGCTTTTATGTAGTTTAATTCTGGTGGTTCGTCGAGACTGGCTACTTTTCTAAAAGCTTTGTCGAGGAGTTCAACAATGTTGTAAAATGTGTCTCTAAAGATTCCGCAAATTGTTACAACTACGTCTATTCTAGGTCTGTTTAGCTGTGAAAGCGGTATTATCTCGAGGTCTCTTATGTAGATGCTTTTCCATATTGGTTTTACTCCTAGAAGTCTGAATATTGCAGCTATTGTTTCTCCTCCTGTTTTCATGGTTTCAAAAGCCCAGAGAACGACGCTTACTGTTTTAGGATATCTGCCGTGTTTCTTGTAAAATTTCTCTAAGTATTCTTCTGCTATTTTTTCTCCTCGTTCCATGGCGATTTCAGTTGGTATATTAGTTGGATCGAGTTGGTAGGTGTTTCTCCCTGTTGGGAAAATTTCAGGGGTTCTAATGAAGTCTCCACCTGGACCCGGTTGGATAAATTTTCCTTCTAACGCGTTTAAAACGGAGTTTATTTCGTCGGATTTTAAAATTCTCTCATAAATTCCTCGCAGAAAGCTTATTGTTTCTTCTAGCTCTTGTTTATTAACTTTTAAGTTTAGAATGTTTACTGGGTTATTTTCAATCACACATCTTTTTATGATCTCTTTGACTTCTTTTTCAATTTCGGATAGAATTTCCGAATGCAGCTTTCCATTGGAGGCTCTTTTGTGTGGTTTTGCTAAAATTTCATCATAGTTTAGTCCACGGGCTTCACTAAGGATTCTGTGGATGCTTTTGATTTTCCCTCTATCGTATCTTGCTAGGAAGACCAAGTAATCTAAAATATCGTTTGATGATAGCACGTTTCCAAGTATGTGAAGTCCTTTGGGAATAAGTGAACGCTTGTATTCTTGAATTCTATCGTAAATTTCTTCGACGGTTTCCCCTAAATTGTATTTTTTAGCTTTCTTCACTATTTTTTCCGCTGTTTTTTCAGCTTTATCCTCATCATATTGTTTAATGTCAAAATACTCCATGATTAAACGTTCAATTTCATGAAAGTCGCCGTGCAACTCGCTGATGGTAAAGGGGGGACTTGCATGGTTAACTATTACCGCATAGCTTCTTCTCTTTGCAATAGAAGACTCAGAGGAGTTAACAGCGTGGTAAATGTAGATGTTTGGAAGATCATCTATAAGAATATCTGGGAAACATTCGTTTGATAAGCCGACTTCTTTACCTGGTAAGAACTCTAATGTTCCATGTGTTCCGAGGTGAATAATTGCATCAGCTTTAAACTCGTGTTTAATCCACTTGTAAAAAGCAATGTATTGGTGATGCGGCGGTAGATCCTTATCATGATATATTTTTGTGGGGTCTTCATGTACACCTCTAGAAGGTTGAAGTCCAATGAAAACGTTTCCAAGTACGATTCCAGGAATCAAAATTGAATTTTCATAGGTCATTATTTGACCAGGTGGAGGCCCCCACTCTTTAACTACTTTATTTACTGCGTTGTTAGGTGTGTTTTTAAGCCACACGGTATATTTTCCCACAGTAATTTTTGGAATTTTCTCCACGTTTTCGGCGGTTAACACCCATTCACCAGAATTAACAATGCCGTTTGAGATAAGCATGTCTTTTAGTTCTTTACCTGTAGGTGTAGACGTGATTTTGTATCCTCTTTCTTTCATTGCCCTTAGAAGCTTAGCTAAACTTTCAAAGGCATCCAAGTAGGCGACTTTCCCAAGGTTTTCTTCCCCAGGTGGATAATTGTACAGGATTATCGCTATTTTCTTCTCGCTGTTCTTCTTTCTTCTGAGTTCCACCCATTTAGCAAGCTTTTTTGCCATTTTCTCTACGCGGTCTTCGATTGCAACGTATTCCTCAATTTTTAAACCGTTCATAAAACGGTGTTTGGTGGCATGGGTCACTATGGGCTCGTTTCTACCGTCAAGCTCAGGTAAAATGACGCTTGTAACTGTTTCGATAGGCGGTATCCCGTCTTTTGAATTCTTCCACTCATCGACGGTTCTAGAAGATAGGTGGATCCCATGCAATATGGGTACATTAAGTTTAGATAGTAGTTCGAGGGTTATTTTGTGGTCTCCTCCGATGGGGCCTCCAGCAAATCTGAACCATAGGAGGTCTGCTAAGGCCTCTATTATTGGTTTTCCGTTTTTGAAGAAGAATTTTTCAATGGCAAGGTAATATCTGAGATCTGAACAAAATACGGGTATTACTCCGTATCCTAGTTTTTCAAGTTTTTCTGCAAGAAGTTTTGCAGCGGGATAAGATTGATCATAATGGTATCCGCCGTAAAAAAGTATTCCAATTAAAGGTCTATCTTTAAACCTATATTGACGTAAATATTCGTCAAGATCTTCAAAAATTTCTTCGGTTTCAAAGTTTTGTATTCCCATGCTGGGCAAAACTTTTGGTTTCGGGATTTCAACATCGATTTTAACTTTTCCATATTCTTTTAAAAGTAAAAGAAACATTCCATAATAGTTTTCCACGCATGGATTTTCATAGTATTTAAGGAGTAGAGCGTAGTTCCTAGCATGTTTAAATATGCCCACGGGAAACTTGGATCCAATTTTTTCAAATCTTTCCCGCATTTTTAACAGTTTACCGTAATCCATTTCACTTTTCTTAATAAACCTCCTAAGTATCGGCTTTTCCCTTAGAGAAGAAAATTTTCGTATGGAAAAGCTTCCCATTCTTGTTAAATTAATTATTTCCGAAGACCCGCCGACAAACACAACTACCGTGTTTTGAAGATCTTTAAGGCTGTCAACTATCAGTTTGCTTGACGTGTCTCCGCCTCTAACATCAATAAGCACTATATCGGAATCACGGAGGTCCTTAATGAAGAGATCTAAATCAATTAGTTCTTTATCAATGTCATATGTGTTATAGAATTTGAAGTTAAGAGCATTGTTTGTAACCTTATTCGCTTTTTTGACAGCCTCTAAAAGAGAGGGCCTAAATTGGTAGCCAACCATAGTTATTTTAACCATAAGGCACCGCTCTCCAGTATTACCAAATTTAAAAAAAGTGTTACTATACAGAATTTAAGTCTTTCTCAGACTCTTTAACGGTTCCCGTAGATACTTCGCAATCCTATTTTGAAGTAAAAATACCATAACCGTGTTTCTATATGCTAATACGGATATCTGAAGCTGATAAAAACAACAACACACATACAAGAATGAGTCA
>Ga0190309_1000181_pt1 | contig 19256 bp, 17 predicted proteins | sample 48700767_MG_FD_161656 | JGI IMG/M metagenome (GOLD analysis project Ga0190309, IMG submission 161656) | Hydrothermal vent sediment bacterial communities from Southern Trench, Guaymas Basin, Mexico - 4870-07-6-7_MG | ecosystem: Environmental > Aquatic > Marine > Hydrothermal vents > Sediment ... | reverse complement strand
AATGTCAGTAACATTTGCTCCTCTTGCTCTCATTTGAGTGAAAGTTTGGTGCCCTGGAGTATCTATGAAAGTTATCTTTCCATAAGGAGTTTCAACTTGATAAGCTCCTATATGTTGAGTAATGCCTCCTGCTTCTGTATCTACAATGTTAGATTTTCGTATCCTATCTAATATAGAAGTCTTTCCATGATCTATATGTCCCATTAAGGTAACGACAGGTGGTCTCTTTTTGAGATTAGCTTCTTTTAACTCTAATTTGGTTAACTTTTCTTCTAAAGGAAGTTTCTTTTCTATCAAATATCCAAATTCTTCTCCTATTTTTTTGGCTGTTTCTTCATCTATATTTTGGTTTATATTTAAAACTTTACCTTTTTCTAACAATTTTTTCAAAAGTTCTGAAGGTTTTATTTGAAGTTTAGAAGCTAAATCCCTAACAGTAATTGGAAAATCTATCTCTATCTTTTTTAAAGATTCTAAAAACTTTTTCCTTTCGAGTTCAGCTTCTTTTTTCAACCTTTCTTCTAATTCATGGTAAAGAATCTCAGCAGTCTCTGCATCTAAGTTAGACATATGAGACTTTACATTTATATTGTATTCCTTAAGTAACTTAAGCAATCTTTTACTATCTAAGTTTAATTTCTTAGCTAATTCATAAACTCTCATTTTTTATCTAACAATTTTTTTGCTTCTTCTATCAATTTTTGAGCTTTTGCTTTTCCTATTCCTTTTATACGAGTAAGTTCTTGAGGAGTCTTTTTTGCTAAATCTTCTAAAGTGTATATCTGTGCATTTTTTAGAAGGACTAATAATTTTTCTCCTAAACCTGGAATTTTCATTAACTCTTCTTCAGTCTCTCCTAAAGGGATCTTTAGCATCTTACGAGTTCTAATATCTAAACTCCATCCTACTAATTTAGAAGCTAACCTTACATTTTGACCATGTTTGCCAATAGCCAAAGATAAATTCTCCTCAGAAACTACTACAATTGCTTTTTTATTCTCCCTATCTAAAACTATTTGACTGACTTTAGCAGGTTGTAAGCTGTTGGCTATGAATTCCTTAATATCATCAGAGTATCTTATTATATCTATCTTTTCTCCTTTTAACTCATTAATTATATTTTTAACACGTGTTCCTTTCATACCCACACATGCTCCTACACAATCTATCTTTTCATCCTTACTGTAAACTGCAATTTTAGTCCTTTCTCCAGGTTCACGAGCAATAGATTTTATCTCTACAATCCCTTCATAAATTTCAGGAACTTCTAATTCAAATAGTTTTTTAATGAAATTAGGATGAGTCCTAGAAAGAATTATTTTTGTGCCTTTAGATTGCTTTGTAACTTCAATCACTAAAGCTCTTACTCTATCACCTACTGAATACGCATCTAAAGGACTCAAAAATTTTCTTGGCAAAACTCCTTGGGCTCTTCCAAAAAAATCTATAATTAAATTCTTCTTTTCTATTCTATAAACTGAACCTGTGGCTATCTCTCCTAATTTTTTTGAAAACTCATTGTAGACTGCTTCTTTCTCAGCTTCTCTTATCTTCTGAATTATAACTTGTTTGGCAGTCTGAGCTGCGATTCTTCCAAATTCTTCTATGGTTATCTCTTTATCTCCTAAAAATGTTTTAATTTCACCTGTCTTTCTATCTACTTTTACTTTTACAGGCTCTGAAGGTTTTTTAAGACGAGCTATTTTCTTTGCAGCAGTTAACAGAGCTTGTTCGATCCCTTGGAGTAAGACTTCTCTATCTACTCCTTTTTCTCTTTCTAATTGCTCTAAGATACTTAACAGTTCTCCATTCATAATTCTATTATCTCCTTTGCTTCTTTTATCTCATCTATATTTATGGTTAATGTGTGTTCTTTAACCATAATTTTTATATCTTTTTCTCCTACTTCTATTAGCTTTGCTTCTAAAGTTTTTCCTGTATTTAATATCAACCTTATTTTTCTATTTTTAACTCTTCTAAAATCTTGAAAAGTTTTTAAAGGCCAGTCCATACCTGGAGATGAAACTTCCAAAACATAGCTTTGTGAAAAAATATCTAACTTATCTAAATATTCTGAAATCTCTTGGTTTAAAACAGCACATTCTTCTAAACTTATCCCTCCTTCAGGTTTATCTACAAATATCTGTAGATAATCTTTATCTTTATAATGAGAAAACTTTATACCAAAGACCAAAAAACCTCTTTCTTCTACTAAAGGAGTTATTTCTTTTTTTATAGTATCTAAATCTATCATTTTAATATGTCTTTTCTTATCTTTAAAATCTTATCCAAAGATTCATCTACACAAACTTTTATCTTTTTCCTGGTCCTTCTTATCTCTATCTCTATCTTTTTTTCTTCTAAGTATGTTCTTCCTATTATTAAAAGAATTGGCACACCAATTAATAAAGCATCTTTTAATTTCACACCTGCACTTAAAGGTCTATCGTCTAAAAGTACATCTAAATTTTTTTCCTTGAGCTTTTTATATAAAGAAAGAGAAACTTCATTTAAAACAGGATTAGAAGTATCCAGACAAATAATCTCTATATCAAAAGGACTGACTTCTTTAGGCCAGATTATACCATCTTCATCTTTATTTTGAGCTATTACTGCACTTATCAATCTTGAGACCCCTATCCCATAGCAACCCATAATTATCGGGTTTCTTTCGCCCTTTTCATCTAAGAAATAAGCACCCAAGATTTCAGAATACTTTACTCCTAATTTAAAAATATGACCTATCTCTAAAGCATTGACTTCTATCATCTCTTTGGAACAATTCTCACATATTCTATCTTCAGAAATTTTTTTAAAGATTTGGCAACTTTGACATTTTAAGACTTTATCTTCACCATCTTCAGATTCTATCAAAAACTCAGCAGATTCTTTACCTCCCATTACTCCAGGGTCAGCTTTTAGCATAAATGGATCTAAACCGCATCTTTTAAATATTTTAAAGTAAGCTTGTTTGAATTTTTCATAACTCTCATCTAAACCTTTCTCATCTTTATCAAAACTATAAGCATCCTTCATTATAAACTCACAACTCCTTACCAATCCAAATCTGGGCCTGGGTTCATCTCTAAACTTTGTTTGAATTTGAAATAATATTAATGGTAATTGTTTATAAGAACTAATAAAATCTTTAACTAAATCTGTTATCACTTCTTCATGAGTAGGTCCTAAAACTAAAGGTCTGTTTCTTCTATCTATAAACCTAATCATGGTAGGACCTAACTCTACATCTCTTTTAGTCTTTATCCATAAATCTAAAGGTTGTAAAGCAGGCAAAAGCACTTCTTGAGCTCCAATATTTACCATTTCTTCTCTGACAATATTCTCTATTTTTTTCAATACTTTAAAACCTAATGGCAGATAAGAATAAATCCCAGAAGATAACATCTTTAATAAACCTGCTCTTAAACTCAAAATATGAGTTTGAGATTCAGCTATTGAAGGTTTCTCTTTTAAAGTAGGAAAAAAGCTCTCAGACCACTTCATCTCTTAAAAATACTCTTATCTATCTTTATCCCAAATTTCTTAAATTTTTCTATAAGTTTAGGACATACGCCTGTGGATCTAAATTTTCCTTTGACTGTTCCGTCTTTTGTTACTTCTTCTAAATCAAAATAAAATATGTCTCTTAAAATTACTTCTTCTCTTTCTACACCTTCTACTTCAGTTATATAGGTAATCTTTCTTGAACCATCTATTAATTGCTCGTGTTGAACTATTAAATCTATAGAATCAGAGATCAATTTTCTCAAAGCCCATAGAGGAAAATTTATCCCTGAACTTAAAACCATCAATTCCAATCTGGAAATCGTATCTTGAGGAGAAGAAGCATGAATAACAGCTAAAGACCCCACATGTCCTGAAGAAATAGCTTGCAATAAATCTAAAGCTTCCTTTCCTCTAATCTCGCCTAATATTATTCTATCTGGTCTCATTCTTAAAGAATTAATAAACAAATCTCTGATACTCACTTCACCTTTTCCTTCTAAACTGGCTTGTCTTGCTTCTAATCTGACTACATGCTCTTGACTTAACCTGAGTTCTAATGCATCTTCTATTACTATTATTCTTTCTTTTTCAGAAATGTAATTAGAAAGAATATTTAAAGTGGTAGTCTTTCCTGCACCTGTAGCTCCAGAAAAAATGATATTAATCTTTGCTTTTACACAAGCTATCAAAAATTGAGCCATTCTTTCATCTAAAGTTCCTAAGTTTATTAAATCCTCTATAGTATTTAATGTCTTCAAAAACTTTCTAATAGTTACCATAGGACCAAAAGGAGCTACAGGAGGAATAATTATGTTAACTCTGGAGCCATCTGGTAGAGAAAAGTCTACATAAGGAGATAATTCATCTACTCTTTTTCTTGTATGAGATAAAAGTCTTTCAATTATGTATCTTAAATGTCTTTCGCTATCAAATTTAATATCAGTAAGAATTTTCTTGCCATCTTTTTCAATGTAAACTTTATAAGGACCATTGATCATAATTTCAGTTACAGATTCATCCTTCATTAAATCAGTTAGAGGCCCATAACCTAAAATTTCATCTGCCATCTCTTCTATTATTTTATTCTTCTCTTCTGTAATCAAATTTATATTTTTTTCTTTTCTTATTTCTTCTAACAATTCTTCAATTTTATTCTTTAAATCTTTAGTAGAAATGTTTCTCTCTGATTCTAAAATTTTTATTAATCTTTCTTTTATAATCTTTTTAATTTCTTTTAAGTTCATTTAGTTTAGTATTTAAAAAATCCCAAAGTTCTTTAAAACTCTGTCTTTTCTTTATTACCCCATCTTCAAAATAAACAAAATACTTTTCTGAAAGAGCAATACCCAAATCTGCATTTTTAGCTTCTCCTGGACCATTTACTTCACACCCCATAATAGCTATCTTTATATTTTTATCTATCTTTTCTCTTCTCAACAATCTATCGAATCTTTTTACTATCTTTATTAAACTTGGATTTGCCCTCGCACAAGTAGGGCAAGAAATCAATTCAGGAAAAAAATGTCTTAAATTTAAACTCTGCAAAATAAACTTTGTAATTAAAACTTCTTTTAAAGAAGTCTCTGTTAAAGAAACCCTTACACTATCACCTATTCCTCTCAAGAGTAAATATCCTATACAAATAGAAGACTTAACTATTCCCCTTAAATCTGGACCTGAAGCAGTTAGGCCTATATGTATAGGATAATTAAAATTCTCCTTTAAATACTCATTCATTTCTATTGTCTCTTTGATATCTGAACTTTTAGCTGAAATTATTATATCAAAGAAGCCAGAATCCTCAAAAAAGTTAACTGCTTCTTCTAATTTTTTAAGAAGGTAAGCTGGTTTATCTTTAATATTCTTTCTTATTCCACCTGAATTTACTCCTATCCTAATGCAGATCTTTTTTTCTTTGGCTAATTTTGCGATTTCTCTCCATTCTTTTTTCTTAAAAATATTTAAAGGGTTTATCCTTACACAATCAGGGTTTTTCTCCATAACTTTTAAAGCTAACCTATAGTGGAAATGGGTATCTGCAATCAGAGGGATTTTTAGGGATTTTTTTACCTTTTCAAAGGCTTTGATATCTTCTTCTTTTTTTACAGCCATCCTTAAAATCTCTACACCCTCATTTTCTAAAACCTTTGCTTCTCTTAAAAGTTTTCTTATATTAGTTGGATTAGACTTTAACATAGATTCTATTTTTACAGGAGGAGCACCCATTTTTACATTCCCTAATCTAACTACTCTCTTCATTTTATTACAAACCTAAAGATATCATTGATAAAGACTAAAATTACTAAAAAAATCAATAAAGAAAGTGCTATATTATTTATCAAATCTTCTATTTGAGGACTTAATCTTTTCTTTCTTATCTTTTCCAAACTTAAAAATAACAAATGTCCTCCATCTAAAATTGGGAAGGGTAAAATGTTAAATATAGCTAAACTCAAACTTAAAACTCCTATAAAGTGAAAGATAGCTCCTAATCCTATATGGACTACTTTTTTAGTTAAGTAATATATTCCTAAAGGACCTGTAAGAGCTTCTCTAAAAGGTAAAACCCTTATTATCATTAAAAACAGTGCTTTAAATATCATAAGTGTAAGAAAAAATAAGAGTTTTGCTCCTTCAAATATAGCTCTAAAAAATGGATACTTTTTTGTCTTTGTATTGCCTTTAGCAATTATGCCTAAGAAATAAACTTTTCTTTTCCTTCCTAATATATCTCTGTATTCTCTTTTTGTAGGCTTTATTTTAAAATCTAAAATTTTAGAATCCCTTTTTACTTTAACTGAAAGAGTTTTTCCTTTACAATTAAAGACTATCTTTTGCAATTGCTGCCAATTTTCTATTTTTTTACCATCTACTTCTACAATGACATCTCCCTTTTTTATACCTGCTTTTTTTGCAGGAGAATCTTTTAAAAAATCACCTACTACAGGTAAGAGTATTTGATGTCCTACCATGAACATTAAAGAGAAAAATAAAAATGCACAGATGTAATTAGTTAAAGGACCTGCCAAAACTATTTTAGCTCTCACATTAATAGGTTTAGATAAATACTCAAAATCATATCCTTTAGATTCTCTCTCATTTTCACCTGCTAACTTTACATATCCTCCCAGAGGTATCAAACCTATAGCAAATTCTACGTCTTTAATCTTCTTTTTCAAAATTTGAGGACCAAATCCAATACAGAATCTCTCTACCTTTACACCATTCCTTCTTGCTATTATGAAATGGCCTGCTTCATGGATTACAATAAGAAAGCTTACTATAAATAAAAAGACTAAAAAACTTAACATAACTTTTCAATCTCTTTTAAAGTAAACTCTCTTGCCCACCTATCTACTCTTACTATATCATCTAATGTAGGATTTTTAACAGGTTTATGAGCTTTGATAGTTTTTTCTATTATTTTAGGAATATCTAAAAATCCTATCTTTCTTTTTAAAAAATATTCTACACAAATTTCATTAGAAGCATTCAAAACACACGGAAAACTTTTGCCTAATTTAGCTGCTCTTAAAGCTAACTCTAAACATTTAAATCTCTTTAAATCTGGTTTTGAAAAACTTAAATTTTTTAATTTTAAAAAATCTAAATTTAAATTAAACTTTTGTTCTTCTGGAAAACTTAAAGCATATAAAATAGGCAATCTCATATCAGGTTGAGATAATAAAGCTAAAATTGATGAATCTATAAATTCTACCATACCATGAATTACAGCTTCTGGATGGATTAAAATCTCAATTTTATTTAAATCTAAATCAAATAGGACTTGAGCTTCTATAACTTCTAAACCTTTATTCATCAAAGTAGCTGAATCTACACTGATTTTAGGACCCATCTTCCATTTAGGATGCTTTAAGACTTCTTTAACACTGACTTTTCTTAATCTTCTTTTACTCCAATTTAAAAAAGGGCCTCCTGAACAAGTAAGATAAATTTTTTTTATTTTTTTCTTATTTTTATCATGAATACATCTAAAAATTGCTGAATGTTCACTATCTACAGGTATTATCTGATCCTTAAATCTCATCTCTTTTTTTACTATCTCTCTAAAACTGACTAAAATCTCTTTATTTGCTAAAGCTATTTTTTTGCCTTTCTTTAGTATCTCAAAGAATATTTTGTATTGTGAAAATCCAGGGATAGCAAAAAGGATGATATCAACTTCTTTTAAAGTAGAAATCTTAATTACGCCTTCTTGTCCTAACAAAACCTTTCCTTTTTTGTAAAAAAATTCTTTTCCTTTCTTAGTATCAAAAATCCCTACATATTCAGGTTTGAATTCTTCTACCTGAGATTTCAACATTTTTATATTTTTATTGGTAACTAATCCTAAGACCCTAAATTCTTTTTTAAAATCTCTTATTACTCTTAATGCATTCTTTCCTATGCTCCCTGTTGAACCTAAAATCACAACGTTCTTCATTTTAAATCTTAAAAAAACAATAAAAGGCAGGAGAAACAAAGATTATACTATCCAAAATATCTAAAACTCCTCCTAATCCTGGCAAAATATTACTTGAATCTTTAACCCTGCAATCTCTTTTTACTAAAGATTCACATAAATCTCCTAACTGAGCTAAGACTCCAATTGTCATCCCTAAAGCTAAGCTTTTTAATAAAGATAACTTTAAGATCTCTCTAACTAATAAAGAACTCACCAAACAACCACAAAAACCTCCTATACTCCCTTCCCAGGTCTTTTGAGGACTGATCCTTCTTATTAAAAGGTGTTTTCCAAAAAATCTCCCTGAAAAGTAAGAAAAGGTATCTCCTATTTTGGTTATGAATATCAAACTCAAAAGATGCAAAGGACCAAAATCTCTGTATATCCTTATTAAAAAACTTAAACACCAACAGATAAAAAGAATACCGAATATAGTAACTGAAATACCGACTACTGCATCTTCATTACTCCTTCTCAAAAATTGCAAAATAAAAAGAAGCAGTAAAGCCAAAATTACAAAAAGAAACTGCAGTTCTCTGGTTATCTTAACTTTCAAAAGAATAGATAAAGGAATAAGAATACCAACTACCATTCCAAAAAGCTTAAAGGGTTTTATACCTTTATTTTCCAACATCTTAAAGAATTCATATAAACCTAAGGAAATAAACAAAATTATTAAAAATCCAGCTGTCCAATAATTAAATGCACAAACTACTACCAAGGTAATCAGAATAACACTTGTAAGTATTCTGTTTTTAAGATTTAAGTCCACCAAATCTCCTTTCTCTTTTTGAAAATTCTTTGATAGCTTCTTCTAAATCTTCTTTTTTAAAATCTGGCCAAAATTTAGGAGTAAAGTAGAATTCAGTGTAAGATAGCTGCCAAAGTAAAAAATTACTTATCCTCATCTCTCCTGAAGTTCTAATTAAGAGATCTGGATCAGGAATGTCTTTTGTGTAAAGATAATTTTTAAAAGTCTCTTCATTTATCTCTTCTGGATTTAATCTCTTTTTTTCAACATCTTTTATTATTTTTTTTGTAGCTTGGATTATCTCATCTCTTCCTCCATAGTTTATAGCCAAGTTTAAAATAAACTCATCACATAAAGAAGTATAATCTTGTGTCTTTTTTATTTCTTTTTGCAAAGATAAAGGTAACTTTTTAATATTTCCTATGACTTTTAGTCTTATTTTCTCTTTCTTCAGATTCTTTCTTTCTTTTTTTAGAAAATACTCAAACTTTTTCATTAAAAAATCTACTTCTTTTTTTGGTCTTTTCCAGTTCTCTGTTGAAAAGCAAAATAAGGTTAGAATCTTTACACCTAAGTTTTTAGCTGCCTTTAAAATCTCTCTTACATTGTTTATACCTTTCTCATGCCCTTTAATTCTGGGTAAACCTCTTTGTTGAGCCCACCTTCCATTTCCATCCATAATTATAGCTATGTGAAGAGGAATCTTTTCCATTTTTATCTATGACACCTGTAATCTATATTTGGAAAGATGTTATCTCTTCTTTCTAATTCTTCTAAAAATTTTTCATCTATATTACCATTTAAAATCTCATAATATAACTTTGTAAATCTTAAAATATGCTCTTTTACTCTTCTGACTGCATAACTTACATGAGAATGCGTAGCCATAATAAACGGCCAGTCTGAAGAATAAGCTAACAATAATTCTCTCAATGCTTGATTAAGTGCTCTCTTTAAAATACCTTGAGCATAAGGGAACTTTTTTACTAACTCTGTCATCCTTTCAGAAGCAGTATGTAAATGAGGCCATATCCAATCATTTTCACCTTTAAGCCAGACTTCATGATAGCCTTTCCATCCCCAAGAGCTCTCACAAGGTGTTACTACTTGATTCTTTGGATTCTCTTTTAAGTAATCTGAAGCACTACACATTATTATCTTATCTTGATCATAATGGATCTTTTTTATTAAAAACTCTAACCAGACAGGACCTTCAAACCACCAGTGACCAAACAACTCTGTATCATAAGGAGCCACAATTATAGGTTTTTTGTTAAGAACCTTATATAACCAATCACATTGTAAATGTCTACAAAATAAAAAATGACCTGCATGTTCAGAAGCTCTCTCAACAGCTTTCTCAGGAATGTAGACTTCTTTATGATCAGTTTTCCCAGTGATTCTGTAATACTTTATTCCAGTATTTATCCTTATCCCATCAGGATGAATGTAAGGTTTTATATAATCAAAATCTAAATCGAATCCTATATCTCTGTAAAACTCTCTGTACCAAAAGTCTCCTGGATAACCTTCAATAGAACTCCAAACCTGTTTAGAAGACTCAGCATCTCTTCCAAAAGCAGCTACCCCTGATTTACAATAAACAGGTGCATAGACTCCATATTTAGGGCGAGGAGTCCCATGCAAAATAGCGTGAGTATCAGTAAAAAAATATTTAATTTCAGATTCTTTTAATATAAAATCTAAACCTGGATAGTAACCACATTCAGGAAGCCAAAAACCTTTAGGTTTGTAACCAAAAACTTCCTTAAAATATTGGACTGCGACTCTAACCTGAGCTTTTACTGTCTCTTCAGTATATCTTATTAAAGGAGAGTACCCATGGGTAGCAGAACATGTTATTAATTCTATTACTCCGTAATCAGCTAATTCTTTAAATGCATTTATTAAGTTCTTTTTATAACTTAAAAAGATGTCTTTAGCTTTACAGAACAGATTTAAGTACATAATAGCTAATTTTTGGAACTCAGCACAGAATCTGGTCCTCTCTATCTCTTTATGAGCTAATTCAATAGATCTTTCTATATGTTTTAAATATCTATCTTGAAGTAAGTCATCTTGGAACATAGCTATTAAAGTAGGAGACAAAGATACAGTGATCTTGAACTTTACTTTTTCTTTAACCAATCTATTAAACATATCTATTAAAGGGATATAGGTTTCAGTTATTGCTTCATACAACCAATTTTCTTCTAAAAATCTTTCAGTCTCTGGATGCCTTACAAAAGGTAAATGAGAATGCAAAACGATACATAGATATCCTTTGTAAGAATTTTTTTTACTCATCAGAGCTTTTAAAAGATTACTTAGTCTCCTTAGTTACAATTGGGGTTATTTGTTTCTGTTGAGTATTATCACTTGAGATTGCTTTTACTTTTATAATCTGTTTGCCATCTGGTAGGAAAAATCTTGCACTAAAAGTTCCATCCTCTCTCAAAGGTATTTTAGCATCTTTAATGTAAACTTTTGCATCGGGTTCAGTCCTTCCATAAACTATTAATTCTGTCCATACCTCTAAAAAAAACTTTTTCTCTTCCTTTTTTAATAACTCTTTAAAAAACCCTACAGAAAATCCTGGTGAAAATCCTGCAGAAGGAAACTCAGCTAAAAACCTTTCTTTAAATATCTCTTTACCTACAGGAGAAGTACCCCTTACTCCTACTGAAGCAGCATATAATTTCAAAAATTCTTCTTCTGGTATCATCCATTCTTCATCTAATATCTCAGAAGGTGTGCTTCTGGGACAATTTACAGGATTTGATCTTAAAATAGTCTTGAATCCAAAATCTCCTTTAATACCTAAATCTACTATCCAGCTCTTTCCTTCAGCAGGAAGATTTATGTACCAATTCTTTGCGTCTAAATTTATAGGAATATCAAAATAATAATTTGCATTAGAACCTGTAAAGATAATATTTGTGATTTCATAAACCCTTAAAGCAAAATAAAATTTATTTTCTATACCTAACTCTCTTTTTACTTCTTCTATTTTTTGAGGAGTTAATTCCCAATAACAGAATACCCACCAAGGATCTCTCACCATTAAAACTAACTTATCTTTACCATAAGAAGAAGGTAACTCTTCTTTTAAAGGTGTGTATTCTATAGAAGGAGTGGAAAACTTTTCTTCTTCTATTCTGGATTTAGAATTTTCTTGGAAAGAACTTACACTTTTAAAAGCTACATTTTTTTGAACAGATTTGTTTTTGAAAACATCTTCTTTTATCTTTGGCTTTCTCTTTGCTTTTCTCCTTTTAAAAAGTATTAGTTTCTTCTTTTTTCTTCTCACAGATAAAATAATCTTCTTCATCTTTTTTAACCAACTCTTTCTTTTTTTCATTCTTTCCTCCTTTTAACCATGCTTTCTTTCAGATTTTTCAACTCTTCTTTTAATTGAAATAACTGTTTTTTTAATTTCTCTATTTCTGAATCCTTTTTTTCATTTTCTTCTTTAAGTCTTTGAGCTTCTTCTTTTATCTCAGATAGCTGAATCTTTAAGCCTTCATTTTCTCTTTGAAGAACTTCTATTTTCTCTTCTAACTTTAATCTCCTTTCAGATTCTTTTTTGAATTTTGAAAGAGTATTTTTAAAATTGTATCCTAATACACTACAAATGATTAAGAGAAAAACGACTGATGTTATAAAAAAACTCAAAAACGGGTATCTTCTTAAAAATCTCATTTATCATTTTAAATTTTCTATAAGTTCTTGGGGTTTAGGTTCTGCAGGTAAAACTTCTTTTTCAGATTTTACCTCTTCAGCTTTTTCTGGAAGAACTACTATCTCTACTCTTCTATTAAGACGTCTGCCTTCTTCTGTTTCATTAGAAGCTACAGGTTTATATTCACCAAAACAAGCTGCATGCATTCTGTGAGGAGAGATTCCTTTTTCTTCTAAATAGTGCAAAACACTTAAAGCCCTTGCACAAGATAACTCCCAGTTAGACTTCCAACCTGAATATTTTATAGGTTGATTGTCAGTATGTCCTCTTATTTCAATACATTTTTCTGGAACTTCTTCTTTTAATATCTGACTAACTTTATCTAAAACTTTTAAAGCAGATTTTTTTAAGACAGCTTTTCCTGGATCAAAAAGAATTTTTGCTAACATAGTAATTACCAATTTTTTCTTTTCCATAGTTACTGTGATTTCTTTCTTTTTTATCTCTTCTTTTAATTTTTCTTCTAATAATCTTTTTGCTAACTCTAAGTCAGTAAGTTTTTTCTTTAATTCTTGGATCTTTTCAATATCAGATCTTCTACCTTTTTGCAAGACGACAGCACACCCACTTATATTTAAACAAAAAATAAACAAACCAACTAATATAAGATATTTATCTTTCATAACTCACCTCCTTAAAAAATACTAAGATTACAGTTTAATTTATCACCATCTTATAACTGAGTCAAGCTAAATAAAATTTTTAAAATAGATGAAAGGAAATTATAAATCCTGCAAAGACGATAGAAACCATAGACATAAGCTTTATTAAGATATTTAAAGATGGACCAGCTGTATCTTTGAAAGGATCACCTACTGTATCACCTACTACAGAGGCTTTATGAGAATCTGAGCCTTTTCCTCCTAAATTTCCTTCTTCTATAAATTTTTTAGCATTATCCCATGCTCCTCCTGAATTTGCCATCATAATAGCTAAAACAAAGCCTGCTCCTAAAGCTCCTATTAATAAACCTACTACTGCACTTAAACCAAATAATAACCCCACTCCTATTGGAACTATCACAGCCATCAAAGAAGGTAAAACCATCTGTTTTTGAGCAGCTTTGGTAGTAATCCTTACGCATGTTGAATAATCTGCTTTTGCTTTTCCTTCTAAAAGTCCTTTTATCTCTGAAAATTGCCTTCTTACTTCTCTGATAATAGCTGAAGCTGCTCTTCCTACAGCTCTCAGACTTAAAGAGCAAAATACAAAAGGCATCATACATCCTATAAACAATCCTACTAAAAGCTGAGGATTCAAAAGATTTAGATTTAATTTAACTTGAGTCCCGATTCTTAAAGCTTCTTCAAAAATATGATCTCTGTAAGCTACAATTAAAGCTAAAGCTGTTAAAGCTGCTGATCCTATAGCAAAACCTTTGCCAGTAGCAGCAGTCGTATTTCCTAACGCATCTAATTGATCTGTTTTCTTTCTCACATCTTCTGAAAGATTTGCCATCTGAGCTATTCCACCAGCATTATCTGCTACAGGTCCATAAGCATCTGAAGCTAAAGTTATCCCTAAGGTAGATAACATTCCAACAGCTGAGATCCCTACTCCATAAAGACCTAAAGAAAAATCTTTAAGACCACCTGCTAAAATAAAACTTACCAAAATAGCTAAAGACACTGTGAACACACTACCTATTACTGAAAACATTCCTAAAGCTATGCCTTCAATTATTACTGTAGCTGAACCTGTTAAAGAAGCTTTTGCTAAATTACGAGTGGGTTTATATCTTGAAGATGTAAAGTATTCAGTAAAGAATCCAATTATTACACCTGTGATTAAACCTGTGATTACTGCTCCCCAGATGCCTAAAAATTCTTTCCCTAAAATAAATCTAACTATTATAAAAGAAAATATAGCTGTTAAAATAGAAGCTCCGTATATTCCTCTTCTTAAAGCTTTTAATAAAGTTTTTTGTGTTGCTTTTTCTTCAGTCTTTATAAGAAAAAAACCTAATATAGAAGCCAAAACTCCTGACGAAGCCATAAGCATAGGTATTATTATTCCTTTAAATCCTAAACCAGCTCCAGCTGCTAAAGCCATTGTGGCTACAATTGAATCTACATAAGATTCATATAAATCTGCTCCCATACCTGCCACATCTCCTACATTGTCACCTACTTGGTCTGCAATTACTGCAGGATTTCGGGGGTCGTCTTCTGGTATACCTGCTTCTACTTTTCCTACCAAATCTGCGCCGACATCTGCTGCTTTTGTGTAAATCCCTCCTCCTAATCTTGCAAATAAAGCCTGTAAAGAAGCTCCCATCCCAAAACATAACATAGTAGAAGTTATTGCTTCAGAGATATCTATTCCTGCAGGTAAAGGATGTTTTGAATAATACCATTTTAATATTCCAAACCATATAGATAAATCTAAAAGACTTAAACCTGTAACTACCAGACCCATTATTTCTCCTGAAGCCATAGCTACTCTTAAACCTTTATTTAAACTCTCCTTACATGCTTGAGTACATTTAACAGCAGAGTTAGTCGAAGTCCACATCCCTATAAAGCCTGCTAATCCTGAAAAAAAGCCTCCTGTTAAGAAAGCAAAAGGAACAAATATCACTAAATACCCTTTAAATACTAACCATAAAAGAATAAAGAATATTATTCCAAAAAATATTCCTACTACTTTGTATTGTTGTTTTAGATAAGCAAAAGCTCCTTCTTTTATAAACTCTGAAATCTTTATCATTTCTTTAGAACCTTTAGGTTGTCTTGCTAACCACAAGATTAAAATTAGACTAAAACCTAAAGCTAAACCAGCTCCCAAAGGGACTATCCAAAAGAAATTCATTTTTACTTACCTCCTTACAATTATTTCTTCTCTTTTAGAACCAAATGAAATATACTTAATCTTAACCTTTAAATCATCCTCTATAAATTTTATGTAATCTTTAATAGGTGCAGGTAACTTTTTAAAATCTTTTTGTTTAATCTCAGTATCCCATCCTTTCATCTCTTTGTATACTGGCTTTATTTTTTGCCAAGAATGAGTATCTAAAGGAGGTATCTTAAATAATTTTCCTTTAAGTTTATAAGCTACACATACTTTTATTTTTTCTAAACCCTTTAATACATCTAACTTTGTTAAAGCAAGGGTATTAGTTCCGTTTAATAAGACAGCTCTTCTTAATAAGACTAAATCTAACCATCCACATCTTCTTGGGCGACCGGTTGTAGCTCCAAATTCTTTACCTTTTTCTCTTAAAAAAGAAGAGAGTCTAGCTGGCAACTCTGTAGGAAAAGGTCCTTCTCCAACTCTGGTAGTATAAGCTTTAGTTACTCCTATTACTTTATCTATATATATTGGACTTACTCCTGTGCCTGAGGTTACTCCTCCTATAGAAGAATTAGATGAAGTCACATAAGGATAAGTTCCAAAATCTACATCTAAAAAAGTTCCTTGAGCTCCTTCAAATAAAAGTTTTTTTCTTTCTTTTATAAGTCTATTTAAAAATTCAGCTGTATCACATAAAAAAGGTTTTAAATAATCTACATAATCTTTGTATTCATCAAAAATTTTTTTAAAAGAAAATCCTTTCTCTTTAAAAATTTCTTTAAATATAAGATTCTTTTCTCTTAAGTTATCTTTTAGTTTTTCTTTGAAAACTTGTTGATCCAAAAGATCACAAAATCTAATCCCACATCTTGAAACTTTATCTACCATACAAGGGCCTATTCCTTTTTTGGTAGTCCCTATTTTATGTTTTCTTATCTTTTCTCTTAAAGCGTCTGTGATTCTATGGTATGGGAAAATTACATGAGCTAATAAAGAGATTTTTAAATTATTAGGAGTAACTTTTATCCCTCTTTTTCTTAAACTCTCTATTTCTTCTATTAATACTTTTGGATCTACAACTACTCCGTTTCCTATAACACATATCTTTCCTCTCAAAATACCTGATGGGATTAAATGGAAAATAAACTCTTTACCATCTACGACTACTGTATGACCTGCGTTATTGCCTCCTTGAAATCTTACTATGCAATCAGCAGATTTAGATAAAAAATCTATTATCTTGCCTTTACCTTCATCTCCCCATTGTAAACCGACTACTACTATATTCATTCTTTTTAAGGAGTCATTGTAAATAATTTTCTGGCGATCTCTGGATAATGAGCTATAAATTTTAGCTCATCTTCTACTAATGGTTTTTGATTATGAACATTTGCATATCTTACTAACTCCAAAATCTTGCGAGCTTCTTCCTCAGATTTAAATTCTATCTCTAACTTTTCATAAACATTTCTAAAACCTCTTATCCCTGAATACTCTCCTACTACTATTTGACGACCAGTCTCTATAATCTCTGGTTCTCCTCTTCCTAACTCTTCAAAATCATAAAGCTCATAATTTCTTCTATTTTTGAGAGCTCCATCTGCATGGATCCCTGAAGCATGAGCAAAAGCATTAGCTCCTACTCCTGGTTGATTTATGGGAATAGGAACCCCAAAAGCATAAGAAGCGTATTTGCAAATCCTCCAAGCAACTTTTAGGTCTATTCTTTCATCCAACTCATACTTTTGCATTCCTGCTCCATACTTACAAGCCAAAATCACAGCTACCAAATCTGCATTTCCTGCACGTTCACCCATTCCATTTATACAGGTATTTATAAAGGCTGATACTCCACAATCTAAAGCTGCTTTTGCTCCAGCTATGGAATTTGCAACAGCCAAACCCAGATCATTATGAGAATGAATTTCTATGTCTATTTTAACTTTATCTAAGAGTTTACAGATTCTTTCATAAATAGTAAAAGGTGTATCATACCCTAAAGTGTCGCAATATCTTAATCTATCAGCTCCTGCTTCCTTTGCTGCTTGAGTAAATTCAATTAAGTACTCTAATCTTGTTCTTGAAGAATCTTCTGCATTGACACCTATAGTTTCAGCTCCTAAATCTTTGGCTAACTTTACAGCCTGAGTCATCACTTTTATTACACCTTGGTGGTCTAATTTTCCTCTAAATTTATGTGTTATCATCTGATCAGAGGTAGATATTGAAAGATTTACATGCTTTAACTTTGGAACATTTTTAAAAGCTATCTCTACATCTTGGGGTATAGCTCTTAACCACCCTCCTAATCTTATAGGGACTAAAACTCCTAACTCTTGCAATTCTAAATTTGCATTTAAATAATTTTTTTCATGATTTGTGACTGGAAAACCAAATTCTGATTGAAATATTCCCATCTCGTTAAGATACATATTTATCATGGTCTTCTGCAATTTAGATAGACATAATCTGGCTGTCTGCACTCCATCTCTGTTAGTGACGTCTATTATGTAGATTTTACCCATTATCTTTCACCTCCCTTTTTATTATCTTTATTAACTCTTCAACAGTAGTATCTTGGGTTATACCAAATATCTGTTGATTTTCTAATAAAATGTAAGGACCTGTAATTACTTGTAGTTCTTTATTTAATTTGGTATTTTTCTCTAATAAGAGTTGACCTTCTTTTGAAAGTGCACATTTTTTAATAATTTTAGGCCAGATATCTAATCTTTCAAGACAATCTTCCCAGAAAGTAGTATTATTCTGTTTGAGTCTGCATTCTAAGTAATCTAATAATTTATCTTTAAATTTCTCTGCAACACACACACTCCTTAAAGCTTCTTCTAATTCATACTGATCTAAAAATGAAAAATTTTTTTCTTTAGGAGGAGTTAAAAAATGAAATTTAATTTTTAAAGAAGGGAGCTTTTTCTTTAGTTTCTTTATTAAATCCACGATTTTTAAAGATAAAGGACTATAAGGAGTAAAAAATATATCCAATCTATTAGGGATTCTCTTTCTGTTTATAAAAAAAGAGCCTCCTGTAAAATAGGGAAGAATATAGTAAAAATCTTTTCCTTCTTTTAGCATCTTTTCTCTTCCACACACTCTACATACACCTTCTTTTTCATCTTGTAGACTCTTTTTTTCTAAAAAATAAGCTGGTAATAGTTTTACTTTAAATTCTTTTATTAATCTCTTTGCTAAATCATTATCCTGTGAGATTCTTTTTTCTTTTAGATCAAAAAAAACCTTCTTCAAAAATCGCAAGGCTGGTTTAGTATCGCAGACTACACAATCTTTGGGCATAATAATGAGGAGTTTGGGAGATGATAGAGATTTTTTCTCCTGAGCAAAGATAAAATTTAAAAGTAAAAAATATATTAAAATTAATCCTATCCTCTTCATCTTTTAAAACCTTTAATTATAAATTATTAGCTTTAGAAAAGCAATCTTAAAATTTATTGTAAAAGAAAAGTAAAGTCCCTAGTCAAAAAGCACAACATTTAAGCTTAAAAATTGTTCTTGAAAAACTAAATAAGCTCTAAGAGATAGATTATGATAAATAGAAGATGATGTTTAAAGAGAGATTTGTTCCAAATTTATCTTCTCCTTAGTAAGAGCTACTATTATTCTTTTTATTTTCTTTCAAGCTTTTCATCTTAAGCTAAATGATAACATAACACTTAGAAAAAATTCCACATTCAATTTAACCTCATAGGTTGAATAGATTTTTTCTTTTTTGAAAAGATAGAAGCTTTTGTCTTTTTTTGTTTAATTATTAGGGGTGAGGAGTAATGGCAAAGATAGTTATTTCTCCTCTACCAGGTCCGTAATAGAAAAAAATCCTGTAGGCTGCAGGTGTTTTTTGTTCAGCATATGCTTCGAAAACTTTCTCTCCATTAGGACCTGTAATTGAATAATAAGGATGAGTTCTTAAACTGGGATGTTTTGGATTTTCACTTAAAAGCTTTAATGTCTTTACAACTGCT
>Ga0190309_1000180_pt1 | contig 19338 bp, 19 predicted proteins | sample 48700767_MG_FD_161656 | JGI IMG/M metagenome (GOLD analysis project Ga0190309, IMG submission 161656) | Hydrothermal vent sediment bacterial communities from Southern Trench, Guaymas Basin, Mexico - 4870-07-6-7_MG | ecosystem: Environmental > Aquatic > Marine > Hydrothermal vents > Sediment ... | reverse complement strand
CTATACTCTCTGGAAGATCTTGATCGGGAGGGAGTTCTCCTCTCTCTCTGAGAACCTCTCTAGTCAGTAACCAGTAGATCAAGGCAAGGGATTTCTTACCCTTGTTATTAGCTGGAATTACTAGGTCTATAAAGCTACATGTGTTATCAGTATCGCATATACCTATTACGGGAATTCCCATTATCACAGCCTCCTGAAGCGCCTGTGCATCTGTTCTTGGATCGGTTACTATCAATAGTCCTGGCTCTAACGCCCCCTCTAGCCTGGGATTAGTAAAGGTACCTGGTGGAAATCTTCCTACTATCGGTATAGCTCCTGTATACTCACAAAACTTGAGGACAGGTTTCTGTCCATAGAGTCTAGCAGAGACTGCTACTACTTCCTTTGCCTCATATTGCGATATGAAGCGTGCTGCTACCCTAATCCTATCATCGATCTTCTTAACGTCTAGGAGGTAGAGTCCATCAGGTCTAACGCTGTAGATAAATTGCTCCATGTATTTATTCTTTATATGTGTACCTATCCTAACACCAGCAGCTAGGTATACCTCTAGGGGTACTAGTAGTTCTGCCTCCTTTTCCGTACTTTCTTCACTCATATTCGAACATTACCCTTGAGTAGGTATCTATAAATCTTCTGGTCATCCTCTTACGAATCACACTTAAGATCTAGAATATTTAGCAGAAGATTAATTTATGGGGAGCCTGTAAATTGAAGGGGGAACTAAATGATAATACCCATAAGGTGCTTTACCTGTGGAGCTGTGATAGCTGATAAATGGGAGGAATATCTCAGAAGAGTCTCGCAGGGAGAGGATCCGGCAAAGGTTTTGGACGATCTAGGCGTAGAGAGATACTGCTGTAGAAGGATGTTTCTATCTCATGTGGAACTGATAGACGAGATTTTGAAGTATGAGAAGAAAGCCTGAGGGAGTATTACCTATAGCTCTTCTGTCTCTTAGCTCTAGCTGATCTTCCTCTGGGCTTCTTCGGTTCAGTCCTTCTAGGATCCTCCACCAGTAGATGTCTATCGTAGCCTAGGTACAGTTTTCTAAGCTCCTCGGAGCCTGTCCATTCCACTAGAGCTCTAGCTAGGGCAGTTCTGGCAGCAGAGGCTTGGCCCATGATACCACCACCCTTGACATTAATGTTTATATCTACTTTCGACAGTACTTCTTCACCAGCTAGGAGTAGGGGCTCCATGATTTTCCACCTAGCCAATTTAGGCTCATAGATCTCGATGGGTACACTATTCACTCTAACCCTTCCCTTCCCCTCCTTTACTACAACTCTAGCTACAGCGGTCTTTCTCCTAGCGGAGGCGAGTACTACTCTCACTCTCTCCAACCTCCGATTTCCCTTGAAAGTTCCTTTAGTGTTATATATTTTTCATCAATCCTCTCTATGACAGCTTCGGGTACGACCTCTTTTTCAACCTCCTTATACTCCGAAGGGGTTCCTATGTACACTCTAAGCCGTTTTAATGCCTCTACGCCTCTCTTCTTACGTTTAGGCAACATACCTCTGACCACCCTCTTAAATATCCTATCAGGTCTTCTAGGTAGTTTTGGTCCACGTTTTTCGGGGTTGTAGTGAGTTCTCCATTCTTCGATCTTCTTCTTATAAAGACGTACTACCCTTTGATAATCTCCCGTAATCACAGCCTCTTCTACATTTACCACTACTATCCTCTCTCCCTTTAGTAATCTCTTCGCTATTACACTAGCCAGCCTTCCCATTACAAGGTTTCTAGCATCGATCACTACTGGTCTTTCGCTCATATTATCACCTTGACATTACTACCCTTCGGATTTCTCTCTACTAGCTCAGGTATGGTTATAGCCTCCCCTCCTGCCTTTTCAATCTTTTCTCTTGCTTTTTCTGAGAAGGCGAGAGCAGCTACTGTAATTCTATGATCTAAATTGCCAGATGCTAGGACTTTTCCAGGTACTACTACTTGATCTCCCTCGCTAGTATACCTGTTTATTTTACTTATATTCACAGCAATTCTAGATCTCCTTGGCTTCAGTATGAGCTCAGCTACATATCTCCAAATCTTAGCACCATGTCTTCTATAGTGTTTCCTAAGATATGAAGCAAGTAGTCTTATGTGAATGTTTGTAGGACCAGTCCTCCTCATTTTTTACTCTCCTCCTTCCCGATAATATTAATTAGAGAGTTTTTGAGATCGAGTAGTCTAATTTTAAGCAGCTGTACTGCTAGGGTGGGTAGGTGGTCTACTGGAATACCACCATTGGTCTCTACTTTAAATATAAATGTATTATTATCCCAGTAAACCCTTATGGCACCTATGGGACAAGCTCTCTCACATAGTTTACATAGTGTACATGCATTTTCCTGTTTGACACGTGCTACTTCATCCACTTCTATCACAGATTTTGGACATGCCTTAGCACACTCTCCACAGGCCAAGCACTTCTCTTCATCTATCTCAATTATAGGCTTGTACTTATAGGCTGACACACATGCTGCCTGCCATTTGGCATGATCCTTACCCAGACCATATCTCGCATATGCCTCTAATAGTATTCTCTGTCCCTTCTCTAATTTGACTAATGGTATATTGTCGTATACTGGTCTGACTACTGGATCCTCAGATTTAAGATCACCTGAGTACACTACAGTACCCGACTCCACAGCCTCTATGTCGAGTGTTAACACCACCTCTTGACCTCTCAACTCATCTAATGACTTTAGTGAATATAGGGCTTTAAAGTCCGTCTTCAAGGGTACTAGAGCTATTCTGTGGGCCAGGATCTCATCATTTAGAACGCTATCGTTCTCAAAGATCACTACCTCATCTACAGCCATTATGGGTATTTCGGATAGCATAACCCTTCTGATAGCGTTCGCTAAGGCTACACTTATACCCCTAATTGTGAAGATCAACTGTTTTCCACTTTTACTGTTCAGTTCAACCTCTAATTCTGATCCCATAAGTCCTCCTACCTTATTGGCTTCTGTTTCTTACCCTGTAGAATAGCTTTAAGCGATACTCCATTCACTTTAATCACTTTAAACCTCACTCCAGGTAGGTCTCCGTAGGCCCTTCCCTCAGGTCCACCTATTCTCTCTATTATAACTTCGTCGTGCTCATCTACAAATTTAAGTGCACCGTCCCCTGGTAGGAATGCTGTAACCTGTTTTCCATTTTTTATCAACTGGACACGTACGCACTTTCTGACAGCGCTATTGGGCTGACGACTTTCTATACCCACCTTCTCTATAACTATTCCTCTAGCCATGGGTGCGCCTTCTAATGGATCTGCCTCTATAGCTATACCAAGTACTCTACGCTTGTAATGAAGATCGCTCATTCTGAATTTCTTCCTCTTCAGTTTGAGTTTTCTAGCTGCGAACATTCCTCTTGGTGATTTTGATCCCGGCATACCTCTTCCACCTCCACTCGATACCTATCCTCTACTAGTCTTTCCTTTAATCGAGAAAGAAATATTTAAACATCCCTCTACGAAAGATGACTCCTGAAGATACTACTACACTAGGGTAACTCTGTCTATATCAAAATACCTTTTCATCAGTAGTCTAAGTCTAGATACGTTCCTTCCTCCCCTACCCACAGCTATGCCTTTATCAGATGGTGGTACTTGTATTATAGCCACTTTCTTGCCATTAGGTAGGGTTGATATTCTAGTTGAGAGCACTCTTGCAGGGAATAGGCATTTCTTAGCCAATTCCTCAGGGGTACTAGCATACTCTACTACCTCTAGATCTTTTCTCAGTAGACCTCTTAACCTCTTTATATTAACTCCCCTCTTTCCTATAGCCAGTCCTGCTTGCCCCTCTTTAACTACGAATATTATCCTGTTCAATCTCTCATCTAGGATACAGTCTTTAACTGTAGCTCCTGTAAAACTCTCGAAGAGGGCAATGCACTGCATTTCTCTCTCTGTTAATCGTATCCCATTCATACTACTCCTCCTCAGTCTGTACTAGCGCTAGTATGTCACTATTCCCTGGATCGATTATAGCTAGTGCTGCAACCATAAATGGTTTTCTACAGAGGGATCCTAGATCCCAGCTTGTTCCTGGATATTCATAGATAGGTATCTTCGAGAGCTTACAGTAGTACTCTATACTACGTCTAATATCTTCCGGGCAGTTCATTGCTATTATCACCATTTTGGCCCGTCCATGCATACAGGCTTTTATAGTCCTCTTACTACCTATGATGACCTCTCCAGTCCTCATAGCTACTCCCAGTTCTCGTGCTATATCCATATCACTTCACCTTCAGGCCATATTTCATCAACAATTCAACTACTCCTGTACCAAGTGGCATGTAGGGTGAGCCCACTATAACATTTTCGGTAACCCCTTCAAGCCTATCTAGCTCTCCTCTACTAGCGGCTTCGACCAGGTTCTTAATTGTTACTTCAAATGCCGCTCTAGCCAGTACACTCATCTTCTCACCGGCTAGACCGTGACGGCCTATTTGCCTTACCCTACCAGTATATGTCATGGCATCGGCTACTAGCATTATATGTCTTACATCCACATCGAGACCTTGATCTCTGAGCACATCCATAGTCTCTCTAATTATCATCTCTCTAGCCGCCTCTATCCCTAGGACTTCGGCTATCTCTTGGATATTATTAGTGGTAGTCCTCGTAGGGTCTACTCCGTCTACAGTGAGTACACTTTTTAGATCCGATCCCTCTGTTATCAGATAGTATTCTCCAGTCTCTTTATCCTTCCTCACTACAACCCTCCTTATCCCCTTGATACCTTTCAACCTCAGCGACATTATCCTATCGTAGATCCTCTTAAGCTTAAAGAAGTCTTTTGCTGGTGGATAGAACACCACCTTATTTTCATCTTCGAACACTTCGATTATCCCCTCTCTACCCTTTAATTTGTTCAAAGCTCTCCTCACATCATCTATAGTTACCCCTCTATCCTTCATCATTTCTTCATCTAATTCTATGGTTATCGAGAACGTCATATGGTCTAGTAGTATTCTCTTTGCCACGGTTTCGATAGTAGTCAACTCTATTCTTCTAGCTAATTCTAGTGCTTTTTCTTTATTTGATCTGTGCTTCTCATCTAAGTATACTTTCATCATAGGTGTAGAGGGAGTTCTTCTCGCGTCCACTATCTCGATAAGTCTTGGAAGTCCTAGGGTAACGCTAAATTCCCTTATACCAGCGAAGTGAAATGTCCTAAGGGTCATCTGAGTACTGGGCTCGCCTATGGATTGAGCTGCCACTATACCTACAGACTCACCTGGCTCCACTAGACTCCTTCTATACTCCTTGATAGATTCCTCTACTATCTCCCTAGCTGTTTTCTCATCTATGTCTAATTCACTGAGCCTTTGCTCTAACTCCTTTAGTATGGACTCGGGGAGGAACTCCTGGTATTCTGAGAGTATGTACTCTAACTCCTCTTTAGTAAGAGCCATATTACCTCCTCCTCTTCAGTACTCTCCTTATTATAACATCTAGATCTATGGGCTTCCCATGGAAGCTCTTTACTGGATCCACTCCATCATCACCGTATTTCAATTGTACTATACTCCTCTGAGCTGTGCGTACCGTACTATCGTACTCTACATGTATATCCTGTAGTGCATTGATCAGTCTTCTCTGCATGTAGCCACTTTGTGCTGTTCTAACAGCAGTATCCACTAGTCCCTCCCTACCTGCCATAGCATGGAAGAAGAACTCTATGGGGTTTAGTCCTTTAGCAAAGCCATTATGCACAAATCCCCTAGCTCTAGCACTCAGATCTCCCTTTCTGAAGTGTGGGAGCACTCTATCTATGTACCCTCTTTTAATCCTCTCCCCTTTAACAGACTGCTGACCTAGTAGTGAAGTCATCTGTGTTACATTGACCTTCTTCGCTCTCGCTCCAGTTCTAGCCATTATCATAGCTTCATTATCCAGTCCGATATACTCACTGAGTATATTTCCTACTTTTTCCAAGACTAGTGAGAGTACCTCCATTATTCTAGTCTCTAGGGTATCCTCCAGAGTCTTACCTGGAAGAGGTTCTAACTCTCCTCTTTTAGCTATTTTTATGAGCTCATTAACCTTCTTCTCCCCCTCCTTAACTATCTCTTCAATCCTCCTATGAGCTTCCTTAGGTATATCTAGACTATCTACACCCATAGTGAAACCATGTCGATCGAGGAACCTGATCAGCATTCTGAAGACATTATCCATGAATTCCCTAGCGGCATCCGTACCGTGGGATCTTATCAGATACTGTACTATATTCTCCGGTTTTTCAGCGCCTATAGTATTCTTGTCGATTACACCACTCAGTATCTCACCGTCCTCAACTACAAGGTAAGCATCATATGGACACTCTACTCCTAGACATATCGGACACTTTAAGCATATGGATGCCTGCTTAGTGAAGCTTATATCCTCTGGGAGGAAGAGACTGAATATCTGTTTACCACTCCATAACTCGATAGGCCACTTAATGACGGGCTCAGGTAGAGGACCCTTATACCCAGCCTCCATGAGTAGGCTCGCAACTTCATTCTTAGTAAGCAATGTACTTCTCTTGGTTAGGAGAAACGCCGCTGTTATGTAGTCATGGATCGCCCCTATTATGGGACCACCATACCTTGGTGAGAATATGTGCTCCTGTACTAGCATTAAAATCCTAGCCTCAGCTCTAGCCTCTTCGTTTTGAGGCGCGTGTAGATTCATCTCATCTCCATCAAAATCAGCGTTATAGGGAGGACATACCAACAGATTAAGCCTGAAAGTCTTGTAGGGTAGTACTTTGACCTTATGAGCCATTATGGACATTCTATGGAGTGAGGGTTGTCTATTGAAGAGTACAATATCCCCATCCATTAAGTGACGCTCCACCACGTAGCCGGGTGCTATAGTCTCGGCTAGGGCCTTCCTATCTCTTACAAACCTCAAGTCTATTCTACTACCATCAGGCTTTATGATGTAGTTAGCCCCCGGATACTCGAAGGGTCCATTGATTACAAGCTTCTTTAACTTCTCGAGGTTCCAATCGTTAACGTGCTCAGGCACCGTCAGTACCTTAGCTATCTCTATGGGTACACCTACTTCATTTATGCTCAAATTGGGATCTGGTGAGATTACAGTTCTAGCTGAGAAGTCCACTCTCTTTCCAGAGAGGTTCCCCCTAAACCGCCCCTCCTTACCTTTAAGCCTCTGTGCTAGGGTTCTAAGTACTCTACTACCAGCCCTATGCTTAGCTACTGGAACTCCCGGTATCTCGTTATCGAAGTAGGTAGCTATATGGTACTGTAGCAGGCCCCATAGGTCATCGATAAGTAGCTGTGGGGCTCCAGTCTCTATACTGATTCTCAGTCTCTCATTTATCCTCACTATATCCACTAGCTTGTGTGTAAGGTCATCTTCGGCTCTCATACCAGTCTCCAAGGTTATTGAGGGTCTGACCTGAACTGGGGGTACGGGTAGTACTACTAGAACCATCCATTCAGGTCTAGCGTATTCTGGATCTATTCCCAGTAGGGGTAGATCTTCGTTAGGAATCCTCTCCAGTCTCTCTCTCACATCCTTTGGAGTGAGTCTAATTATTGAACCGTCTTCCAATTCCTCGTAAAATGAGTATGGTTTTTCAAGTCTGATCTTGTACTGGGGTGCGTGACAGTAGGGGCACTCTGTAGTCTTACTAGCCTCCTTTCTTATCTTCTCAATAAGCCTCAGGCTTATGAGTTTCCACTCTTCTCCATACTTCTTTATTTTCTCTCTATAGTACTCCACTCTATCTGGTGGAAGTAGTATCCTTCCACACTCCCTACAAGTAGAACGGAGCAACATGTATATGAGCCCTACAAACTCTACGTGGATTACAGGTCTAGCTAATTCTATGTAGCCGAAGTGTCCTGGGCAAGTCTGTGGAGGATTTCCACAGGTCTCACATCTAACCCCTGGCTCTACTGTACCCAGTCTTCTATCCATAAGACCTCCACTAATGGGCATTCCATCTTCATCGTAGGTCTCTGAAGTGACTATAGTCGCTACAGCATATCTTCTTATAGTATCAGGAGATAGTATTCCAAACCTTATGCCCTTAATTACCTTCACATTTTCGTACTCCCTACTTAGGTTAATCAGACTCATCTAGGTCACCTCCACAGGATCGCCTATTATAAGTCTGGGAGCTATCCCGAGACTCATAAGCTCTTGGAGCAATAGCTTGAAGGCGTATGACATATCCACAGGGTATATCTCAGCCTCGTCTCCGCATAATCTACATACGGGCTTACCCCTTCTCAGATCATAGTGAGCTATTAGACCACACTTCTTACAGACGTATACTGTTGTTCTATCTGAGGACTCTAGTAGTCTTTCTCTTAATAGTACTATCGCACCATGTCCTAGTAGGCAATCCCTCTCCATTTCACCGAACCTCAGACCACCACCCCTAGCCCTTCCTTCAGTAGGTTGTCTAGTGAGTATCTGGGTAAGACCTCTAGACCTCACATGTATTTTATCAGAGACCATGTGGTGTAGCTTCTGATAGTAGACTATCCCTATAAATATTTCGGCCTCCATCTTCTCACCTGTAATTCCATTGTACATCACCTCTTTTCCATCGTATCTAAAGCCTAGACTATGGAGCACGTCTTTGTAGTCTAATCCCTCGAAGGGTGTGGCATCTATGATCCTACCACTTAGAGCAGCTACCTTACCCGCTATGGACTCCAGAAGTTGACCTACAGTCATCCTAGAGGGTATAGCATGAGGATTGATTATCAGATCGGGTACGATTCCATCTTCTGTAAAGGGTAGATCTTCTTGAGGAGCTAGTAGTCCAACAACACCCTTCTGTCCATGTCTAGAGGCGAATTTATCGCCTAGTTCAGGGATTCTGAGATCTCTAACCCTGACCTTTACGAGTTTATTTCCTTCTGTAGTCTCCGTTATGATCACGTTGTCAATTATAGCCTTTTCTCCATACCTTATACTTATCGATGTATCCTTTCGTCTTACACTAGCTCTCATAGCATAGGCTCCATAGAACCTTGGAGGGCTAGTCTTCCCTATGATCACATCACCACTTGATACTTCGGCCTCTGGAGGAGCTATTCCATCCTCCTCCAGATGTATATACGCCTCAGTAGATCTATAGCCTGAGACATCCTCACCAGGTATCTCTATCCTATCCTCAAGACCTCCTGGGTATCTCCTCTCTTCAGCCTCATAGGTTCTATAGAAAGTAGATCGTGCTAATCCCCTCTCCACAGCAGCTTTATTCAAGACCACAGCATCTTGTATATTATAGCCTCCAAAAGTGGCAACAGCTACTACGAAATTCTGTCCCGCTGGCCTCTTATTATAGCCCGATAATTCTAGAATCTTTGTAGTCACTATTGGTCTCTGTGGATAGTGAAGGAAGTGCATTCTAGAATCCATTCTATACCTAAAGCTTGCAAGGGGAATGCCTAGAGCCTGTTTACCCATAGCTGCTTCATAGGTGTTCCTTGGTGATTGATTATGTTCAGCATAGGGTATTATAGACGCTATGACACCGAGTATAGCACTAGGCACTATCTCCAAATGAGTATGTGCTTTCGTGATCTCTTCAGGTTTTACAGCGATATAGGCGTCCTCTTCTTCATCGGGATCCAAGTACTCTACTATACCAACCTTTACTAGATCACTCCACTTCCAGATCCCCTCTTTAAGCTTCTTTATATGTTCTGGTCTCAATTTCAGCTCTCCATTCTCGACTACGAGTAAAGGTCTTCTAAGCCTTCCCTCATCACAGTTTACATGGACTTCGTGGATAGTGGCTGTCTTTAGACGTGCGACATTTACCTCACTCGATATTTTACCCTCTCTACGTAGCCTTCTCAACTTAGTTACAAGCTCTTTAGCATTTGTATGAACTCCTATAAGCCTACCATTAAGGTAGACCTTAGTACCCTTAATCCTCTTACTTCTAGCCTTCTCTATGGGGATCACATCTAGGCTATAGAGTAGTTCTTCTATCTCTGATTCATTGCATCCGAGGGATACCATAGCGAGAATTGCCAGGTTCTTTACCAGACCACAGTTTTGACCTTCTGGGCTCTCATTAGGACAAAGCCTACCCCACTGGGTAGCGTGTAGTTCTCTTGCCTCAAAGTGTGGTTGTGTTCTACTCAGTGGTGAGACTACTCTCCTCAAATGGCTTATGGTAGCTAGGTAGTTCGTCCTATCGAGTATTTGACTGACACCAGTCCTACCTCCAACCCAATTACCAGTTGCCATGGCATGCATAATTCTATTCGTTATTATATCGGCTCTAACTAGGGTCTCCAATTTGATCTCTCTACTCCTACTCCTTATCCTCTCCAACTGATATCTGAGATCCTTTAGGAATTGCTTTAGAGCTGATCTGAACTGCATTGCCAGTAGGGTTCCATCGAGCTTGAGTCGCTTATTACCATAGTGATCCTTATCATCAGGTTTTCTCCTACCCAGGTAGAGCTCTAGTAGCTTCTCTGCCATTTGACCTATGAAGTATGCCTTAGCTCTTCTAGTCTTCTCGTCAGGACTTGTACCTATATGGGGTAGGAAGTAGTTATCTAGGGTCTGTCTAGCCCTCTCTATCCTCACGTCCCTAGGTTGACCTATGGCTATTCTACTCCCTATGTAGTCAAGGGCTTCCTCGACACTCTTTATAGCGGTAGCCTGTTGTAGGGAGGGTAGGAATTCTCTTAGAATTTTCTCATCGTCCGAGACCGCTTGAAGTATCTCTTTATCAGTACGCAATCCGAGTGCCATCATGAGTATAGCAACTGGTATCTTACCCGCTACTGATGGAAACTGTACATAAATACTGCCATCCTTACGTCTCTCCATCACTATGGGAACTCTATAACTAGTAGTAGCTGAGAAGACCTTAGCCACATGAGTTACTGACGATCCCTCTCTTCCATAGTCCACTAGTATTTTGTTTATAGCTAGGTCTTCCTGTATTATCAGTACTCTCTCAGAACCGTTTATTATATAATATCCACCAGGATCCATAGGATCTTCTCCATTTGCGATAAGCTCTTCTTCACTCATCTTAGAGAGTGGACAGTACTCGGATTTGACCATTATAGGAATACTGCCTATGTACACCATTGTAGGCTCGCTCTCTCCCCTCTCAGTCACTAGAGTCATCTCTAGGTAGACGGGAGCAGCATAGGTCAGGTTTCTGGTTCTAGCTTCATGGGGTAGGATGTGGGAATAGGAACCATCTGCCTCTCTAATTCTGGGTTCACCTACTTGGATTCTACCGAACTTCACGTAGAGTCCTGGTATGCTGGTCTCGAGAATACCTATCTCATCGATCATGGCCTGTAGTTTTCTCTTTATGAAGTTATTGAAGGAGTCGAGGTGTTGTCTTACTAATCCCATCTCCTTTATGAAGGCCTTGACTAGAACCCATAGATCTTCTGTAGAGGGTACCCATTTCTCATTACTCATACCATCACCCCGGTATCACCAGTCTTAACGCTATAGCTTTACCAGCAGTTCTACTCTTCCTCAATATAAGGATTACATCTCCAGGCTTAGCGCCTACAGCTACTGCAGCTGGATCAGAGGCGAGTATCCACGGGAGCTGCGATTTCTCCAGACCTAGAGTTTTCAATAACCTCTCAGCATCTTTAGGGGGAAGTACTATGTGTTCGGGTACCAACTCATGATCTAATACCGTGAATTTACGTTTAGTCATAACTTCGACCATACACCTCCAGAATCCATATTTAAGACTAGGCTATTCTAATGGGCATAAATATAAATTTTTCTCTTCAAAGAGAGCATACTTAGATTGAGAATACACTATATTAAGATCTTAGGAAAACTATTTTAACCGAGTCACTTGATTAGTCCTAATAGATCACGGCACAAGGTCGTATTCAAGGTGGAAGAATTGAACAGGAAGAGATACTTAGTAGCACTAGCAGGGAATCCTAATACTGGAAAGAGTACTATATTTAATGCATTAACGGGATCTAGACAACACGTAGGCAATTGGCCAGGAAAGACTATAGAGAAGAGAGAGGGAATATGCGAGTACAAGGGTGTGGAGTTTAAGGTAGTAGACCTACCGGGCACCTATAGCCTGACAGCATATTCTGATGAAGAGCTAATAGCTAGGAACTTCATAATCAAGGAAAAACCAACAGTAGTAGTGAACATCGTAGATGCTTCCAACCTGAACAGAAACCTCTACCTAACACTAAGATTACTAGAGCTGACGGATAGGCTTATCGTAGTACTCAACATGATGGATCTAGCCGAAGAAAAGGGGATGAGGATAAACGTGAAAAGACTTTCAGAGATCTTAGGAGTACCCGTTATCCCCATGATAGCTAGCGAGGGAATAGGATTAAGAGAACTACTAGATACTATAGTAGACCTCATAGAGGGCAGAAGGAAAACTAAGCCTATGAAGCTCTACTTTGGACGGCATTTAGAGGGACAGATTAGAGATATTGAAAGAGAACTAGAAGGTGTAGATCTAAAGGATTACCCGAGGAGATGGATCGCGATAAAATTGTTAGAAGGCGATAGCGAAGTCGAAGAGATGTTAAAGAAGGTTAACAGAAGTAGTAGATCTCTTAAATTAGTTCAGAGAATAAGAAATAGTGAAATACATCATAATCCAGAATTAGAGATAATCGAGAAAATTTACGAATACATAGATAGAATCGTCGAAGAGGTAGTAGAGGTAAGACCCATAAGGAGAGAAAGTATAAGCGATAAGATAGATAGGATAGTACTCCACAAGGTACTTGGAGTTCTAATACTACTTGGCATATATGGAATGGTATTCCTAGCAACCTTTAGTATTAGCGGACCAATAGTGGAGTTCATCGATAGGATAGTGGAACACCTATCGTATACTGCTATTGACTTCCTCACCAAGATAGGTGTGGAGATGTGGTTAGCGAGATTGGTAGGTGAGGGTGCTATAATGGGAGTGGGTAGGGTGTTGACTATAATACCCCCGATAGCCATATTCTTCCTCCTCTATGCACTACTAGAGGACTGGGGCTATATGACTAGAGCTGCTTTTGTGATGGATAGGCTCACACATAGTATAGGCCTACATGGAAGAGCCTTTCTATGTCTCCTCTGTGGTTTCGGATGTAGTGTACCAGCAGTACTAGCTACTAGGACTATAACCGAGAGTAAGGATAAACTCGCAACTATGCTCACAGTACCACTAATACCGTGTAGTGCTAGACTAGCTGTCATGATATTCATAGTCTCTATATTCTTCAAAGGTATTATAGCTACCATAGTAATGCTGTCGCTAGTAGCCATCAGTATAGTACTGGTGGTCATATCCTCATCTCTATTGAAGAAGTATGTAATCCCAGGAGAGCATGCACCCTTTATAATGGAGATGCCCCCCTACCATAGACCAGTACTCAGAAACGTACTGTTATTCACTTGGATTAGAGTGAAGTCATTCCTGAAGAGAGCTAGTACACTCATAGTTGCAGTATCAGTACTCGTATGGATACTGAGTAACTACCCACCAGAAGCAACATTGGATGAGACCTTGATAGGGATCATGGGAAGAGCTATAGAACCATTGGGGGCTGTTATGGGTTTTGATTGGAAGATGACTACATCCTTACTTCTGGCTATACTAGCTAAGGAGCTGAGTATACCCACTCTAGCACTACTCTACGGAGGAGGAATAGTGAGGTTAGAGGAGATCCTACTACGCGAATGGACACCGCTAACAGCCTATACATACTGTCTCGTCCACATGATATACATGCCGTGTATAAGCACTATAATCACACTCAGACTAGAATCAGGAAGTTGGAAGTGGACTCTACTAGGCACTCTCTTCTCCATATTACTAGCAGTAGCAGCAGGTGTGGTTACGTACAACATAGGAAAGTACTTCATCTAATACCATACTCCCTCAATTAAGATAAGCTCCTTTAAGATTTGAAGTAGCGACAGTTGAGTATTGCTCCACTAGCCAATCGAGTAGTGCGAGTCTAGGCTACAAGGGATCGGAAGAGGAGTAAAAACTCACTTTTTAGATGATTTGATAAGCTTCTTACAGATCTCAACAGCTTCTACAGCATCCCTACCGTAGGCATCAGCACCTATCTTCTTGGCGAAGTCCTCTGTTATCGGTGCACCACCTACTATCACCTTTACCCTATCCCTAATTCCAGCCTTCTCTAATTCCTTGATCACCACTTCCATCTCCATCATAGTAGTCGTCAGTAGTGCAGACATGCCCAGTATATCCGCATTGTACTTCTTTACTGCCTCTACGAACTTTTCGGGGGGTACGTCTACTCCCAGGTCTACGACTTCAAATCCAGCTGCTCGGAGCATAGTGGCCACGATATTTTTACCTATCTCGTGTAGGTCTCCTCTAACAGTTCCGAGTACTACGGTTCCCAACTTCTCCACTCCTCTCTTTTTGGAGAGGAGGGGCTTCAGTAGATCATCCATTATCTCCATGAAGAGGTCCCCCGCTACTACCAGTTCGGCTAGGAAGTACTCTCCTCTCTCGAACCTCTCGCCCACTATCTCCATAGCTGGTCTAAGGGCCTTTTCTATGAGGACTAGAGGATCTACACCACTATCTAGAGCCTTCTTCACAGCTTCTTTAGTTTCGTCAAACCTCAACTCTACAAAGAGGTCTATTATGTGCTTGAATGTCTCTTCACTCAACTCATCTCCCTCTCTCTCGAAGAGAAGAGAACTAAGCCTTATTAAGTTTAGTGGTTGGACATATATCCATAGTTCAGTATATTTAAATTATACACGTTCTAGTGAATTTAGGGGCTTTTGAAAAAGGCTGTAATCCCCGTAGCTGGATTAGGTACGAGACTACTACCGGCTACCAAGGAAATGCCAAAGGAGATGCTACCCATATTCCTAGCGGAAAGGGGCAGACTAGTCGTTAAACCCATATTACACGCTATATTCGAGCAATTGTATGAAGTAGGTATAAGAGACTTCTACTTCATCGTAGGTAGGGGCAAAAGAGCTGTTGAAGACTACTTTACACCAGATGAGGGATTTCTGAAACTACTAGAAGATAGGGGAAAGTATAGAGAAGTAGAACTACTTAAGGATTTCTACAGGAAAATAGAGAACTCAAACATAGTATTCATAAACCAACCAAGTCCCCGAGGATTCGGAGACGCTGTACTTAGAGCACATCACTCCATTAAAGAGACCTTCTTAGTCCATGCTGGAGATACTTACATAATCTCGAAGGAAGAGAGCCTCCTCAAGAGGATCATAGAGCTCAAGGAAGAACTGAACGCTGAAGTAGTACTCCTAGTACATAGGGTAGAGGATCCCAAAAAGTATGGAGTAGTGGAGGTTAAGAAGATCAAAGGTAATACATACAGGGTTATCAGAGCTATAGAGAAGCCCAAAATCCCACCCACAGATCTCGCTATAGTACCAGTCTATATATTCGAACCCACCATATTCGATGCACTAAGGGCAGTAGGAAATGGTATAGGACAGGAGCTCCAGTTGACAGATGGCATTCAAAAGCTAATAGAATGGGGTAAAGGAGTATATGCAGTAGAGCTGGAGGAGGGTGAGGTAGTCCTAGATATAGGGACTCCCCTCACCTACTGGGAGGCCCTCAAAATACTATTCGAACACTTTTCGAGGAATGCGCACAACAGGCACTAGTATGAGGAGACGCATAGGTATAGATCTCAAACTTACACTAACCCCCTCTTTTACACTAGCCCTCTTCGAAGAGATAGAGTATAACACCTGGGTCAAGGTAGTAGGCTATGAAAAGGGGAGTACCATCAGATTCAAGAATGGAGTAGTAGAGTACGACTGTAGTGATAAAACTATCGAGTACTGGACCGGAGAATGGTTTAAACCTGAGAGATACTTAGACGAAGTGGTAGAGGATCAGAGAACAGTAGTGGAGAATATACTCAGAATATACTCCAGGGTGAGTTTATCAGTAGATCCCTTTGATAAGAACCTACTCATAGTCCCCATAGCATTATCCAGGAGAACAGACTATGCGAGAAATGTACTCAGATGGTGTTTGGCCATATGGAAGAGAACAGAGACACTAGAGGGAATTCTGAGAACAGATTTGAGCACCATAGGTAATAGTTACCAGTTAAAGCAGTTGAAAACAGTGGTAAAGGATTTCTTGGATAAGGTAGTCCCTCACTTAGATGAGGATCCGAGCGAAATCAGGCGTACTCTATTAACCTGTAGATGGATAGGACCTAAAACGGCAGATGCATACCTACTCTTCACAGGTATAGACATAAGTACAGCTCCTGTGGACGTCCACCTAAAGCGGATGAACTTCAGGATCTTCAGAATACCCTACAAGTACGAGCCTACCAAACCCCTCTGCTCTAGATACGAATGCGCTGAATGTCCACATAGTGAAGGTTGCCTAAGGTATCTGTTCACTAAAGACTTCAAGAGATTAGCCGGATGGCTACAGACAATTTCATATCTACACGATAAATTATATTGTAGTAGAAGCCTATGTAGAGAATGTCCCCTGAGGAGCATATGTAGGGAGAGTGGTAGGACTGTACGATCCAGTACTACTAGCAGAGAGGATTAGGAGAATAGTCGTTAGGGGAAGAGAGAGAAAGTACTACAGATTATGCAGAGGGGGTAGATGGTACGGGGGTATAGCTACAGCGGACTGTGTGGGGTGCAATCTCAAGTGTGTTTTCTGCTGGAGTAACTACCCAAGAGATCATCCAGAGAAGTGCGGAAAATTCTATACCCCTGAAGAGGTATTCTCTGCACTTGATAGGTTGGCTAAAAAGCGTAGATATAGATTAGTGAGGATAAGCGGTAATGAACCCACCATAGGTAGAGAACACCTATTAGCACTACTAGAACTAGTAGAGACTACACCGTACACCTTCATCCTAGAGACCAATGGAATACTTATCGGAAATGATAAAAGCTATGCTAGAGATCTCTCAAAGTTCAGCAGACTCCATGTGAGAGTATCATTGAAAGGGGCTAGTAATATGGAGTTCTCAATACTCACAGGCGCCGAGCCCAGAGCCTTCGACCTCCAACTCAATGCGCTTAGAAACCTATTGGACTATGGAGTGGAATGCCATCCAGCGGTCATGCTCTCCTTCTCGACTAGGGAAAGTGTAAAGGAACTAATGAATAGGCTAGCGGATATAGATAGATCCCTAGTAGAGGAGTTCGAGGAGGAATATGTATTCCTATACCCACACGTGGTCAAGAGATTGAAAAGAGCAGGACTTAAACCACACACAGCCTACAGTCCCACGCGAATACCCGAAGAGCTGATCTAGAGGGTAAGGATTACTTGGTACTCCTCTACTCTTTTAGGCCTAAGTGTAAATGGTTCCTTTGATTTAGGCCTTTGGTGTGACTTTATGGTGTTTGTCTAAGTGTCATTTGTCATTTTGTCAAAAAATGCTTATAAAGTCTATATCCTATTTTTTAACGTGAGAACATGAAGACCATAGATAAGGTTAGGACTATACTATGGATGGTACTTAGCAATAGGAGACTGCTTAGAAGACTATTGATAATAGCATTGATACTAACTGCAACACTAACAGGCTATACAGTACTAGCCTATGACGAGGATGAGGGTGGAGGAGAACCTATTCCTGATCCTTATCCTTTCTGAGCTCGCCGATCTTTGACGATTTTAGTGCTTTGAGTGGTGTGGTGTTGGAAAAGTATAAATATTTTTTTAATGCTTATTAATTGATGTAACATGTATTCACTAGATAGACTAGATTATGAAATACTGAACAAGATTCAAGAAAATCCATTCAACATTGCCAAAATAGCTAAAGAGCTAAAAACACCATACCACAAGGTTAGGAGAAGATTAAACAGACTACTGAAAGAGGAGAGAATAGCCAGAGTATATGCAGAGCCAATCTACCCCAAACTAGGACTGAGTACAGTAGTGTTTATACTGAATAGGAGATTAGAAAATGATACGGATATTGCGCTTCTGTACAGTGCAAGTAAGGCGCAATTGTTGGGAGGGAAGACACTACTAATGTACAATATCCCAAGGAAGTTCATTAGAGATCTAAAGAGATTTATAAGAATACTATATGGTGAAGATTCGATAGAACACTATGGTGTTTACGATAAGATATTGATTGGTAGGAAAGACTTCAAAATACTGGATCTTGATCCAGATGAAATAGACCTCTATAGAATAGATATAAATGATGTCAATTTATACTATCAGGATCATGCTGAGCCATTAGATCGTACTGACCTATTCATCATAAAGAAGCTTCAAAAAGACGCCACTACGAGCATTACTAGTATTGCTAGAAGCTTGGGGATAAGTAAACAACTAGCAGAATACCACCTGAAGAAACACGTAATGAACAGGGGATTAGTGGAATTTAATGCAAAGATCTTCGCAGACCTGAGGAAACAGCCATGTCTAGTACTCCTAGTGGAGTTCAGCGATTACTTGAGCTTGGTAGGTACCATGGTGCATGTCGTCAGGATACCATTCACTAGTAGTATCCTCCTATCAAACAATAGGATGATAATGTACATTGGTACACCCATAAACCTAACCCTAAGACTGATGAGATTACTAGACGATCTAGTGGAGAAGGAAGTGATAGTAGACTACAAGTACTACATCCAAGACCCATCATACATACCTAAGAGACATACAATAAGATACAAATTATACAGGAATGGGGCTTGGAGGAGAGATAGAATACTCAAAGCACTGAGGAGAGGAGAAGTAAAACTAATGGAAGAACTGAACACAATACTAGAACACCACCGATACGATGATCTAGAGGAGCTGTACTAGGCTCTAGAACTACGCCTATACGTAGGACGAGAGTATAATCTCAGTCAATATGTTCTAGGGACATATTCAAGGGATATGGATATTATTTATGAGGAGAATAGGTACTAGATGTTCATAAGAGAGGAGAGGCTCTCCATAGACTACCTACCTAAGAGACTACCCCATAGAGAGCACCAACTAGAACAGCTACTCTCCCCGAATGAGAGTATAGCCATACTAGTAGGCCCCGTGGGTGTGGGAAAGACCTCGACTCTGAAGAAGGTAGGTGAAATCAGGTCAAGAAGTGGAGTAGACCGCTTAGTACACGTCAGCGGCTACAGGTACAGGACATCATACCTGATGATGCGAGCACTTCTCAGAAGGTTGGGATTGAGTATTCCTAGAGGGTACTCTACAGATGAGTACTTGGAGTTCCTAGCGGGATACTTGAGTTCTAGAGAAGGGGAGATCATAGTAGCCTTAGATGATGTGGACTACCTAAGAGATCATGAAAAAGTAG